>CAJDUH010000079.1_pt1 | contig 12593 bp, 15 predicted proteins | sample 7389931 | NCBI WGS metagenome assembly CAJDUH01 (sample SAMEA7055663, study PRJEB34461) | soil metagenome | biome: terrestrial ecosystem; feature: Peninsula; material: soil | place: Antarctica | collected 2016 | reverse complement strand
CGACACCGTGGCGGCCACCGCTGCGGCGAGCACGGCGGTGATGCGGACGCGGAGCCAGATCTCGGCGGAGTGGACGCCTCGGTCGAGCGCGAGTTCGCCAGCCCGCGCGAGACCAGCCGACGTGGCGGTGGTCGCGAACTCGTCGTCGCTGCACCCGATCAGACGCATGTCGCCGGCACCGGCGTTCGACAGGTGGACGTCTCGCAGCCCAGCTCGACGTTGCAACACGTTCTGACGGCTCGTCATCACCTGGACGCGATCGACGCTGCTGGTGGTACTCGTGAGCGACAACAGCCCCGACGTTCGGCGCAGCGTGTCGTCGTCGGTGCGCAACGTCAACTGCCAATCCGCGAGGAAGACGCGACCGAGGTTCAGGATCGTCACGAAGACGACGGCGCCGACGACCACGATGGGGGCGAGCCACCATCCGAGCCCGTTCACGTCGACATCAGCAGCCGCGTCGGACAGCTCTCCTCCGAACGGCTCGAGCGCCTGATCGGCGAGCGCGAGCAACGGCACCAGCAGGGCGAGCCCCGCCCACGGCGACATCGTGAGCGCAGCAACGGTGAGCCGGTGTGGGGTGTGCTGGAACACGATCCGCTCCGTCGTGGCGGCCGCTGCCGCCGATGTCGCTGCATCGCCTGCCCCCATCGTGGGGCGAGCAGCACCGATCTCGGTCGCGCGCCGCCGAAGCTCCTCGGCGATCGGACGCTCGACGGCATCGATCGTGAACTCGGCCTGGGCGGAACCGGCCGTGTCGACGACGACCTTGACCAGACCGGTCAACCGATGGAGCAACTCCTGCTCGATCGCGATGCTCTGGATCCGGCCGGCGCCCACCGTCAAACGGTCGTTGCGGAGCACACCCTTGGTGACCACCAGCTCACCATCGACGAGTTGGAACGTGTACCGCCACCACGACAGCACCGACACGCACGCGAAGCCGGCGACCACAACGAAACCCACGAGCACCAGACGGCCATCCGCGGCGCCGCGCACGATGAAGAGCAGCGCCACGCCGATCTGGACGACGCCGAGCGAACGCACCGCGCGCACGCCGAGCAGCACGATCGCCAGCGGCGACTGCCGCCGCGGCTCGGTGAGGTCGATCACGGCGCCGGCCAGGGAGGCGACCGCAACGACGTCGCCTCGGTCGCTGCGTCATCTGGCTCGGCGGCTGTTGCTCGGTCGAGCCCGACGTCCGCTCCATCGACTGGCTCGTCAGCGACGCCGGCGCGCTCGGCAACCACCTGCTTGATGCGATCGGCATCGGCGAGCGAGAGCCCGGGCACCGAGATGTCCGGGCCGGCCGAACTCACCTCCAGCGTCGCCAGGCCGAGCCACCGCTCGACGAGCCCGCGCCCCACGCTCACATGTTGGATGCGCGAGAACGGAATTGTCTCGACGCGATGGCGGATCACTCCGCTTCGCAGCGACACGTCGTGCTCTCGCAACTGGTACGCGAGGCGGCGCGATTCGAGCACGTAGACCACCGCCACCGCCGCGAGCAGCAGCACGATCCCACCGGCGACGACCGAGGGGACCACCGCGTTGCCGCTCGTGACAACGATCGCCGCGGTAACGGCGATCACGACCACCGTCGTCGCCGTCAGCCCGGCCAGGTTGGCCCACACGTAGCGACGGTCGACCGGCACGAACGCGTCGGCGCGCAGCTGCGGGAGGTGCTCCACTTCGATCGGTTGGTTCGAGAACGGCTCGGCCATCTCGCCTCATTCAACCCGGCTCTCCGAAGTCTGTGCGGATCCAGTTGCGCATTCCGCAACCAGATCCGCACAGACTGACTGCCCGACGGCGCTCGGCGATCGTGGCGTTGCGGAGCCCACTTCACGTCGGTACTCTCGCCTCACCGGCTCTCCCCATGCATCCACCCGCTGATCGGGGGAACGTCATGGTCACACTCTGTTGGGCCGCCAAAGGCGGCAGCGGAACCACGGTCGTCGCAGCCGCACTCGCGTTGAGTTCGCTGCGACCCTCACTGCTCGTCGACCTCGACGGCGAGATCCCCGCCGTCCTCGGTGTGCCCGAACCCGACCGGCCTGGCGTGGCCGAGTGGCTGGCGAGCGACGCCACCGCCGACCATCTCGCCGACCTGCTGATCGACATCGGGCCTCGCACGTGGCTGCTGCCGTGGCGGGCCATCACCTTCGACGACCGCCTCGACGGCGCGCAACCACAATCGGCGCGGTGGGCCACGCTCGGCGACTGGCTCCACGACTGGTCGAACCAGTGGGGTTGCGACGTCACCGTCGACATCGGCACCCGCACCCCGCCCGAACCATTGGCAGCGCGCGCCGATCGGTCGCTGCTCGTCACCCGCCCCTGCTACCTCTCGCTGCGCCGGGCGGTGCGGAGCCCGGTTCGACCCACCGGGGTGATCCTGGTCGACGAACCTGGCCACGGCCTCGCGCAACGCGACGTCGAGCACGCACTCGGCGTGCCCGTCGAAGCGGTCGTGAGCTTCGATCCGATCGTGTCACGCGCCGTCGACGCCGGCCTCCTCGCCTGCCGACTGCCGCGCGTGATGACGCGTGCCCTACGCCGGGTGGCAGCGTGAACGACCACGACCTCGTACGAACGGTGTGCGAACTGGTCGCCGACCAGCCCGGTGATCCGACACCACTGGTCGAAGCCCAGGTCCGACGCCTCGCTCCGCTGTGCTCCAGCGACGACAGGGCGCTGCTCGCCGACCGGGCGATCGCCCACCTGCGCGGGCTCGGCGAACTCGACGCCTACGTCCGGGACGAAGATGTCGACGAGGTCCTGGTCAACGCTGGCCGCGAGATCTGGATCGACCGCGCCGGCACCTTGCAGTACGTCGGCACGCTCGGCGCCGAGGGCGTCGAACTGTTGATCGAACGCGTCCTCGCCCCACTGGGGCGGCGCGTCGACCGCACGTCCCCGATCGTCGACGCTCGGCTCGCCGACGGTGCACGTGTGTGTGCCGTGCTCCCACCGATCGCCGTCGACGGACCGGTGCTCTCGATCCGCCGGTTCCGCCAACGGATCCTGACGCTGAACGCGTTCACCGACGCCGCCGGTGAGGAGCTGCTGCAACAACTGCTGCTCGATCGATGCAACCTCGTCGTATCCGGCGCAACGTCGTCCGGCAAGACCTCCTTGGTCGCTGCGCTGCTCGGCGAGGTGTCACCGTCGCAACGACTCGTCGTCGTCGAAGACACGACGGAACTTCCCCTTCGTCACCCCCAAGCGGTTCGGCTCGAAGCCCGGCCACCGACGGTCGACGGCCCGGGCGCGATCGACCTCGCGCAACTGGTTCGCACCGCGCTGCGACTCCGGCCCGACCGGATCGTGGTCGGCGAGGTACGCGGCGACGAGGTGCTGGCGCTGGTGCAGGCGATGAACACCGGCCACGACGGGTCGATCGCCACCTGTCACGCAAACGGCCCGACCGACGCCCTACTGCGCCTCGAATCGCTCGTGCTGCAGGCCGCGCCGACGTGGCCACTCGCAGCGATCCGCCATCAACTCGCCCGCTCGATCGATGTGGTCGTACACGTCGAACGCCACGCCGACGGACGCCGGAGGATCACCGAGATCGCCGAAGTGACACCACCATCACCTACTGGCGAGGCGGCCGCCGAGATGGTCAGCGACGCGGTCAGGGCATCCCCACTGCGCCCGCTCGCCCGTCTCGACCACGTCGGCGCACTCGTCATCGTCGCTGCACCCACCCGGGCCCGGCGATGACTCATCGCCCGCTCACGCCGAGGGTGTGCCGCTCGTGACGACGATCGCGATCGTGGTGATCGCCATCGTCGTCGCCGCCGCTGCGGTGCGTCCCCGACCCCGACGTCACCAATCGAACGACACGCCGATGCGCATCGACACCCTCGTGACCGCGTGGACGCAACGACGCGCTCGGCGCCAGGACCCCTCAGCTCGAGCCGTTGCCGAATGGTGTGACGACATCGCCCGCCATGTTCGCTCGGGCTCGTCGCTGCGCGACGCCGTGTCCGGGGCACCGACCGATGCTCCAGTCGGCCGGGCGACCGCGCCGCTGCTGCTGGCGATCGATCGGGGCCAGTCGCTCGCCGACGCAATCGACCGCGTCGACGCGGCGGGTCCACACCTCGAACTCGCGCTCGGCGTGCTCGCTACTGCGAGCCGTATCGGTGGACCCTCGGCTGCGTCGATCGACCGCGCCGCCATGCTGCTCCGCCAACGCACCGCCGACCTCGAAGAGCGCTCGACGCAGGCCGCTCAGGCGCGGCTGTCGACGCACGTGATGACGGCGGTCCCGCTGATGATGCTGGCCGTGCTCGTCGTCACCGACGCCGACGTCCGCTCGGTGGCGACATCGCCGACCGGCACCGCCTGTATCGGTGTCGGACTCCTGTTGAACGCGACCGGCTGGTGGTGGATGAACCGAATCGTCCGGACCACCACGTGAGCACAGCATGGTCGTCGATCGGTCCCGCAGCTGCCGCGATCGGCGCCGTCAGCACCGGCGCGTTCGTCCGGTCTCGGGTCACCCGACCGACGAGACGGCCGCTCGGGAGTTCCACCACGGTGTGCCCGGAGGCGAGGAGCGCAGGCCCGCTTCGGTCGCGAACCACCCAGCTCGTTCTCGCCGTTGCAGCAACCCTGGTCGGCATCCTCATGCTCGGCGTCGTCGTCACCGTGTTCGCGATCGCGACCGCACTGTTGATTCGCCGACTCGCTCCGATTCGCGTTGCTCGCCGGCAACGGGCGGCCATCGAGCGAGCGCTTCCCGACGCGATGGACCTGCTGGTGCTCAGCGTGCGAGCCGGCCTCACCCCGCACCAAGCCGTGTGCGACCTCGCCACGTCTGACGTGCCCGCCATCGGTGACGCCTTCGGCGAGGTAGTGCGCCGAACCGAGCGGGGACAACCGTTCGCCGACGCCCTCAGCGCCCTGCCCGAGCGACTGGGCATCCAGGCAGGCGGACTCGCCGACGTGATCGCCACAAGCGACCGCCACGGCCTCCCGATCGGACCCGTACTCGATCAGCTGACCGGACAGGTCCGCTCCACCCGCCGACGCCTCGATCAGGCCGACGCGCGCAAGCTCCCGGTTCGGCTGTCGTTCCCGCTCGTGGTCTGCACGTTGCCGTCGTTCGTCCTCCTCGCGATCGCCCCAGCGGTGATCGCCGCACTGTCGTCACTCGGCGGAACTGCCTGGTGACCCACCACTCACCCACGTCTCGAACGGGAGCACCGATGCCCAACCACATCACCCTCATGTTGTACGTCCACCTGCACACCGCACTGATCGCCGGGCCGCTCACGACCGCGGAACGACGCGGGCGCGACGACGGCGGACAGGCAACAACCGAGTACGCACTCGTCCTGCTCGCCGCCGCACTGGTCGGCTTGATGGTCGTTGCCTGGGCCACCGCGGGCGGTGGCGCTCAACGCATCAGCCGACTCTTCAACGGCGTGATCGATGCCGTCATCGACAAGATCTGAACGCGCCCGGTCGACTCGGTCCGCTGGGGTGGTGTGTCAGCGCGCCATCCCGCCGGACCGACTGCGAGGCAGCTCCGGCCAGGCCGCTGTCGAGTTCGCCCTCGCCTTGCCGATCGTGGTGGTGATGGTGCTCGGCGTCGTGCTCGTCGGGGTCGCCGTCCGCAACGAACCGATGCCACCACCGTCACCGTCACGGTCACCTATGTCGACCCGGTCGATGTGGCGATCATCGGTTCGTTGATCGGGCCGGTCACCCACGTCGCCTCGGCCACGATGGCGCTCGAACCGCCGTGAGCAACCATGAACGAGCGGGTCCGATGATTCGGGCGCCGTAGCCTGAGCGTCCATGCAGGTACACACGACGCTCGACAACGTGGGCGGCTTCGTCGTCGTCGCCGTCGATGGAGCCGTCGACCTGGCGTCGGTCGGTCGCCTCCACGACGACCTCACCAGGGCGGTGCGACAACATCGCGCCGTCACACTGCTGGTCGACCTCGACGCCGTCACCGTGCTCGACGACGCCGGCCTCGGAGTTCTGCTGGGCGCTGCCGCAGCAGCGAGGGAAGCGGGTGGCGACCTCGAGGTGGTGTGCACTCGGGCACCGCTGCGCGAACGGCTCGCTCGGACGCGCTTCGACCGCGCGGTCACTGTCCGCGATTCGATCGCGTGACCACATCCCCCGACCCCCATCCGACGGTGTGGGTGCTCGGCGACCAGCTGAACCGCCAGATCGGCGCCTTGCGCGACGCAACGCCCGAGACGCATCGCGTGCTGATGATCGAGAGCGTGGCCAAGCTCGCGGGCAAGCGGTGGCATCGCCAGCGTGCGCACTTCGTGCTCGCGTCGATGCGACGGTTCGCCGCCGAACTCCGCGCCGCCGGGTTCGACGTCGACTATCGCCACGCCGACTCGCTGCGGTCCGGGTACCACGAGCACCTTGCCGAGTTCTCACCGTCACACATCGTCGCGACCGAGCCGGCGAGCTGGGATGGGCTCGAGCTGCTGCGTGATCTCGGCGTCGAGGTGGTGCGCTCGAACCAGTTCCTCTGCCACTACGACGACTTCGCCGCCTGGGCCAACGGGCGTCGGCAGCTGAAGATGGAGGACTTCTACCGCTGGCAGCGCCGTCGCCTCGGGTACCTGTTGGACGGTGACGAGCCAGTCGCCGGCCGGTGGAACTTCGACGACGAGAACCGCGAGCGTCCCCCGAAGTCGGGCAACCCGTGGCCTGATCCCCAATGCTCCACCCTCGACGACCTCGACCGTACGGTGCTCGGCGACCTCCCCGACGACTGCTGGGGCGCCGAACCGGACGGCACGTGGGCCACCACACGAGGCGCCGCGCTGTCGCGTCTGCGCCATTTCGTCGACCACGTGCTGCCGATGTTCGGACCTCACGAGGATGCGATGGTCGAGCGGTCGTGGCATCTCGCCCACTCGGTGCTGTCGCCGTATCTCAACGTCGGGCTCCTGCTGCCGGGGGAAGTGTGCGACGCGGTGCAGGACGCCTACGACGAGGGTCGGGTCCCGATCGCATCGGCCGAAGGGTTCATCCGCCAGGTGATCGGATGGCGCGAATACGTGTGGGGCGTCTACTGGCTGTGGATGCCCGAGTACCGCGACCGCAACGCACTCGGCGCCGACCGCCCGGTACCGCCCGTGTTCCGTGGCGATGCCGAGACGGACATGAACTGTGTGAGCAACTGCATGTCGACGCTGCACGATCATGCCTACAACCACCACATCCAACGGCTGATGGTGGTGGGCAACCTGGCGATGCTGCACGGCGTCGACCCGTGGGAGATGACCGAGTGGATGTGGTCGAGCTTCATCGACGGCGCCGAGTGGGTGATGTTGCCGAACGTGATCGGCATGAGCCAATGGGCCGACGGCGGGATGATGGCCACCAAGCCCTACGCCGCCGGCGGCAACTACATCGACAAGATGAGCGACTACTGCAGCAGCTGCCGCTATGACCGCAAGCAGCGCGTCGGCGACGATGCCTGCCCCTTCACCACGCTCTACTGGGACTTCCTCGCCCGACACCACGACGTCCTCGTGAAGAACCCACGAGTCGCCCGGCAGGTGCGGGCCTCGGAACAACTGTCGAACCTGTCGGCGGTGCGAGAGCGCGCCGTCGAGGTGCGACGCCGACTCGACAACGGCACGCTGTGACCGTGAACGAGCCGAGCACCAACAACGATCCGATCTTCCACCTCGCAGTGCCCGACGACTGGGTGACCGCGTTCGCCACCGGTGAGTACCGGATGTCGACCCGAGGCGTCACACTCGAGCAGGAGGGTTTCATCCACTGTTCGACCCGCGACCAGATGCAGGACACGGCAAACCGCTTCTACGGCGATCTCGACCAACTGGTCGTGTTGACGATCGACCCACACCTGGTGCCGTCGTCGATCATCTGGGAATCACCGGGAGCAGACCTCGACGTGCTGTTCCCTCACGTCTACGGCCCGCTACCGGTCGCTGCGGTCAACCTCGCAGTGTCGTGGCATCGTCTCCCCGACGCCGAATGGTCGACCGACAACCTGTGACGCCGACGGCTCTGACGCCGGCGACTTCGAACCGTCGTCAGTCGTTGGAGTAGGCGGGAACGCCCATCTCGGCAACGTCGAGGCCCATGATCTCGTCCTCGGCGGTCGGCCGGATCCCTCCCTTGGTGAACTTGTTCTGGAAGTAGAAGAACGCGTAGGCGAGTCCGAAGATCAACGTGCAGATCACCAGCACGCCCACCGCCTGCGCTCCGAGCTGACGGGCGCCGAGACTGACGTCGTACAGGATCCCGGTGACGCCCTTGCCGGCGGTTGCAGCGGTGTCGGTGGCGTTCCACCCAGCGCCGTAGGAGCCATCGGAGAAGATCCCGACGGCGAGCACGCCGAACAGCCCGCACACACCGTGCACCGCGATTGCTCCGACCGGGTCGTCGATCTTGAAACGCCGCTCGACGATCCACACGACCTCGATCACGATCAGTCCGGCGAGCACGCCGATCACCGCAGCCGCCCACGGTTGCACGAACGCACACGGTGCCGTGATGGCCACCAGTCCGGCGAGCATCCCGTTGACCATCATCGACGGGTCGGGCTTTCCGGTACGACGCGTCACCCACAGCAGCGCTGTCACCGATCCGAATGCTGCCGCAATGGCCGTGTTGGCGGCGACGGTGGCGAACTGCACATCCGTGGCAGCGAACGTCGAGGCCGCGTTGAAACCGAACCAGCCGAACAGCAGGATGAACGTGCCGAACATCGCCATGGGAATGTTGTGGCCGAGCAACGCCTTCGGATTTCCGTCCTTGTCGAACTTGCCGATGCGGGGTCCGAGCACGAGTGCACCCGCGAGAGCGGCGGCACCGCCGACGGCATGCACCACGCCCGAGCCGGCAAAGTCGACATAGCCGAACCCGAGCCCGACGTTGTTGCCGAGTTGGCTGATCCAACCGCCGCCCCACGTCCACGCACCGAACAGCGGGTAGTAGATCGAGCCGCAGAACAGGCCCCAGATCACGAACGAGCCCCACTTCCACCGTTCGGCCATCGACCCGGTGGGGATCGTGGCCGTGGTGTCCATGAAGGCAACCATGTAGAGGAAGAACGCCATGACCGACGCCGTCGTTGCCTGATCACCGATCCCGCCGAGTCCGAAGCCACCCTTCCAGAGGAACACCCAGTCGCCGATCGAGATCAGTGATCCGCCGACAGGAGCATCCATTCCGAACGCGCCGGGGAACGAGAACCCGCCGAACATGAAGGCGTAGCCGACGAAAAAGAAGCCGACGAAGCCGAGTCCGAAGATCATGAAGTTCGTCGACACGACGTGAGCGGCGTGTTTACTCCGACAGAAGCCGGTCTCGACCATGGCGAAACCGGCCTGCATGAAGATCACGAGGGCCGCGCCGATGACGATCCAGAGAAGGTTGAGCGACAACGCCGCTGTGGGCGCGTCGACATCGGGCCCCACCATGAGGAAGGCTGACATGAATTGGTTCTCCTGCTTTCGGGCACCTTGCGGTGCGCCCCGTCCCCGACGGTTGTCGGGCACGCTCGTGCGGTTCCAGCCCCGCTACAACGAGTACTGCGAAGCGTGGCCCGGGCACGTTTCGTCGCCGTCGCCACTGTGTGACGGGACGGTGAACTGATCGCCGCGATCGAGCCGACAGAAGCTGTCGGGAGCGCCGGCGGCGCCGCTACGTTTGACGCCGTGAGCACCAAGAAATCGATCGACGAACGGCTGCGCGGATCGGTCGCCGAGCTCGACGCCCGGCGCCTGCAGAAGCGATTTCTCGGTGTCGACGTGAGTTCGATCGTCGATGTCGTCGAGCGCCGTCCCGCTCGTTTCGGTGGCGAGGTCCGCAGCCAACACCGTTCGGCTCCGGGTGGCCGACCAGCACTGCGGGTCACCATCCACGACGGCACCGGATCGGCCGTCGCCGTGTTCACCGGACGCTCGCGCATCGGCGGCCTCGACGCTGGCCGGGCCGTGCTGTTCGAAGGTGTCGGTCGGCGCGACCACGGTCAACTCGTGGTCGTCAATCCGGCCTACACGTTGTTGCCCTGACGCGACTCAGCGGATCAGGAGCGGGCGAGGAGCGCGGTCACCGTCGACTCGGCGTCGTCGGTGACCAGCACGATCACTTCGTCGCCGACGTGGAACGACGTGTCGCCGCGTGGTACGACCACGTCGCCCGAACGCACGATGGCGACCACGCTGGCTCCACGGGGGAAGCCGGCGGCGACGATCTGTTGTCCGAGCACCGGGCTGTCGTCCGACAGCGTCACTTCCACGAGGCGAGCCTTGCCGCCGGCCACCTGCATCAATCGCACCAGCGAGCCCACCGACACCGCTTCCTCCACGAGCGCCGACAACAGGTGAGGTGCCGACACTGCCACGTCGACGCCCCACATCTCGTTGAACATCCATTCGTTCGACGGATGGTTGACGCGGGCGAGCACGCGGGGCACGGCGAACTCCTGCTTGGCAAGCAACGACACGACGAGGTTGTCCTCGTCGTCGCCCGTGACCGCGAGCACCACATCGGCGAGCTCCGGTTCAGCCCGCGCGAACTCGCTGACTTCACATGCATCGGCGGCCACCCAGGACGCGCCGCCGAGTCCGTCGCCGTCACGCCGACGCTCGATCTGCTCGGCGAGCCGTTCGACGACGACCACCTCGTGACCGCCCGCCAGGAGATCGGCGGCGATGAACGTGCCGACCTTGCCGGCACCCACGATGACGATCCTCATGACGCACCCCCGGTCGATCCCTGGTCGCTCCATCTACTCGACAGTCCGTCGACCTGATCGCGCGGCACCACCAAATAGAGCACATCACCGTCTTGCACGAGGAGGTCCTCGGTCGGCACGACGCCGCGACCGAGGCGCCGAACCGCTGCGACTCGCACGAGCCACTGGCCCTCGACCGCGGCCACTGGCTGACCGATCACCGTCCTGGTCGCCTCCCGCTCGAGGAGACACACCGTGGCGCTCGGATCGACCCACCGGATGCTCTCGTCGTCGGGAAGCAAATAGCGCATCGACATGTCGATCGTGAGCTGCGCCGAGGCCACCGTCGGGATCCCCAACCGTTCGTACAACGCTGCGCGGCGCAGGTCGTAGATCCGTGCGAAGACCCGTTTCACGCCGAAGGCTTCGCGTGCGGCACGGGCCACGACGATGTTGCTGTTGTCTCCGTTCGACACGGCGGCCAACGCCGAGGCGCGCTCGATGCCAGCTCGACGCAGCGTGTCCCGGTCGTAGCCGACGCCTTCGATGCAGGCGACGTCGAGCCCCTCGACGCGTCGGAACGCCGACCGCTTCACGTCGATCACCGACACGGTGCGTCCACGGTCGACCATCCGCTCGGCGAGACCCGAACCGACGCGACCGCACCCGACGATCACCACGTGGGGACGTGCCCCGTCAACCATGGTGTCGGGTTCCACCTCGGCAGCTTCGGTACTCTCGATACTCACAGGACCTCACTTGTCTCGGGTCGATCGATGTCGCCGACTTGCACGGGCACCGACAGGATCGCCGTGTTCGGGCGTTGGCGGAGCTTGGAGCGGATGATCAACGCACTCTGGTTGTGCAGCGCCTGATCCCACCAGTGTTCCACGACGAACTCGGGGATCACGACGGTGACGACATCGTCGGGGCGTTCGGCATCGAGCTCGTCGATCATCTGCATCACCGGGCCGGTGAGATCGCGGTACGGGGAGAACACCGTGCGCAACTCGACGGGCAGATCGAACGACTCCCACGCGTCGACGAGGGCTGTCTCTTCCTCGGCGGAGGTGACAACACTGATCGCCACGAGTCGGTCGGGGCTCATCGAGCGGGCGTAGGCCACGGCCTTGAGCACGCCGAGGTTCACGCTGCCCACGAGGATCACGACGGTGTGCGAGTGACGCGGGACGATGTCGCCAGGTTCGGCGCGCACCGCAGCACGAATCTTGTCGTAATGCCGCTTGATCCGGCGGAACACGATGACGATCAGCGGGATGAGGACCGCAGGAATCCAGGCGCCGATCGCAAACTTCGACACGAGCACCACGAGCAACACGATGAACGTGGCCGTGGCCCCGATGCCGTTGACCACCGCGTTGCGCTTCCAGCCCGGCTCCTGGAACTTCTGGTGGTGTTTCACCATGCCGATCTGCGACAGGGTGAACCCGCAGAACACCCCGACGGCATACAGCGGGATCAGCTTGCTGGTGTCGCCGGCGAACACGACGATCAGCACCGACGCCACGCCGGCCAGCGCCAAGATGCCGTTGGAGAACACGAGTCGGTCGCCACGATTGGCGAGCTGCACCGGGAGATAGCCGTCGGCAGCGAGGATCGAACCGACACGGGGGAAGTCGGCGAACGCAGTGTTGGCCGCCAGGATCAAGATGGCGAATGTCGCGAACTGCAAGATGTAGTACGGCACCGTCTCGCCGGAGAACACCGCCCGCCCCATCACCGACAGCAACGTCTCGCCGTCGCTCGGGGTGGGACGCAGCTGATGGGCGAGCACCGAGATCCCGAAGAAGAACGACCCGAGGATGGTGCCCATCAGGATCAGGGTGCGCGCCGAACCTGGCGACATCGTCCCGCGTCACTC
>CAJDUH010000084.1_pt1 | contig 12634 bp, 14 predicted proteins | sample 7389931 | NCBI WGS metagenome assembly CAJDUH01 (sample SAMEA7055663, study PRJEB34461) | soil metagenome | biome: terrestrial ecosystem; feature: Peninsula; material: soil | place: Antarctica | collected 2016 | reverse complement strand
GACACCTTCTGCGTCAAGCCACCGATCGCTCCGACCGAACCGTCGAGTGAGATCGTTCCGGTCACGGCCACGTCCTGGGGCCGGTGAGGTCGCCGGGTGACAACTCATCGATCATCGCCAGGGTGAATGCGAGACCAGCCGACGGCCCGCCGATGTCGTCGGTGCGGATGTCGACCTCGAACGGCAGCGTGATCGCGGCGGTGTCGAACGGGATGAACCCGATGATCGTGCGGTCGGGATCGTCGGGTGACGCCGACAGCTCGACGGTGACCTCTTGTTCGCCAACGCCTGGGCGATCGATCCGCAGATCGACGGTGTCACCCGGCTTCTTGTCGGCGAGGACGGCACTGAGGTCGTCGACCGAGTCGAGCTCGACACCGTCGGCTTCGAGGATCCGGTCGGCGGGGTCGATCTGCTCGTCGGAGGGGAACCACTCGACACATTCGCCGTCATCGCCCGGCGTCTTGCAGATCACGTCCTGCACGATCACTTCGCCTGGTGTGATCTCGACGTCGTAGCCGAGCGTGGTGAGCGCCACGTACTGGGCCTCCTGCTCGGCGGTGCGCATCATCTGCAGGTTGAACTCACGCCGCTGGTTCGGAGTGCGCACGCCGAACTTGTCCTCCTCGGTCAGAAAGTCGATCGCCGGATCGTCGCGACCGGCGAACCACGAGAGCACCGACTGATTCGGCGACGTCACCGTCACGAAGTGGAAGTCGTTCGAGGTGTCGAAGCGCTCGACGCCGTTCGGCAGATCACCGAACACGATGCGGTCGTTGACCGTGTCGGCCGATGCCGGCGTCAACGCGTACGGCGTGGGCTCGATCTCACCGGTTCGCCGATTCTCCTTGTCCGACACCAACGTCGACGGGAGCAGCGATGCCACACCGATGACGGCCAGCACCACCACACCGACCACCGCCAATGCCCAGGCCCACCAACGGTTGCGGGGGTCCGTCGGCGCTGACGCGCCCGGATTCGGCTCGCTCGGTACCATGTTGTCTGTTGTGTCGGTCACGGATCTCACCACTCAGGCTGCCTGGATGGCCGGACTCGCGATACTCGCGCTCGTCCTGGCGGGCTGGCGCAAGAATGCCAGAGCTGCAGCGCGAACACCACGCGGCGAGCCGATTCTCCGTCGACAATGGGAACCGGTCCCGATCGCCGAGACCACCACGTCGCTGTACAAACGCCCCGGACCGTTGCGTCGGGTGTGGGCAGCTGTCGCCAGTTCGAGCATCGCGATCGTGATCGGCGCGGTGCTTGCCGTCGTCATCGCGTTCGGCAGCGCCTTCTTGGTGATCACGCTCACCGACTTGTTGAAGCAGTGAGCACGCCCGACCGACGTGCGGTGGCCGTCGCGGGTCACACGGGCGACGTGGCCACGGCTCGGGCGGGATGCGGGTCGGCCGACCCTGCGGTGCGAGCCATTGCTCTCGGTGCACTCGAACGGCTCGGCGATCTCGACGACGACACGCTGAATTCGGCCCTGCGCGATCCGGACGTTGCCGTGCGCAGACGAGCGGCGGAGCTCGCGGCCTCACATCGATCGGTCGACCTGCTCGTCGGTCTCCACGACTCGGACGATCGTGTGGTCGAGGTCGCGTCGTGGGCGTGCGGCGAACATGAATCGAGTCGCGACGCGATCGTCGAACGCCTCATCGAACTGGCCCGATCCGCACCCGAACCGTTGGTGCGCGAATCGGCTGTCGCCGCGCTCGGAGCAATCGGTGACGAACGCGGCCTCGCGGCGATCATCTCGGCGTGCGATGACAAGCCGGCGGTGCGTCGGCGAGCGGTGCTCGCGCTTGCCCCGTTCGACGGCGAGGAGGTCGACGCGACGATCGAACGCGCCCTGGTCGACCGCGACTGGCAAGTCCGCCAGGCCGCCGAAGACCTCCAACGCGCCCGAACCTGAGCCTCACCGCCCGCGCCCAACCCGTTTGCGTTGGATTCCGGGTGACCCGCCCCACAGCGAACCGCACACGAACGTTGATTTGGTCAGAGCGTGTAGCGGTAGACGTTGGTCTCTCGGGGCTCGAATCCGATGCGTCGATAGAGCCGGTTGGCCGCCTCACGAGAGGGGCGGCTCGTCAGGCTGACGTCCTTCGCACCTCGTGAGCGGGCCTCGTCGAGCGCCGCCTGGTTGAGCAAGGCACCGACCCCGCGGCCGCGGGCGTCGGCGTCGACCACGACGTCCTCGATCCACGCCTTGGTGCCGGTCGGGATCCGGTAGAAGGCAAGCGTCAGGCTGCCGAGGATCCGCCCGTCGACACGAGCGACGAACAACACGGTGTCCTCGCTGTCGACCAACGCGGTCAGATGGTCGCGAGACGGCGGAGGTGACGACGACGACAGTTGCGGAATCAGGCGGTTGAACGCCTCGAGGAGTTCGTCGTCGACGGCGTGCACCGTCACCACGACCACTCCACCGTCGTGCGGCCCGTCGCCGTGAACTGCTGGGATCATCTGCTCACTCACCCCATCCGACGCTACCGCCCGTCGCCGGTAGCGTTGGCGCCGTGGGAACCGAGCACGTCCGCTGGCTGGCGGAACCGAACCTCAACCAACCGGTGCTCGTCGCTGCCTTCACCGGCTGGAACGACGCGGGAGACTCGGCGTCGATCGCCCTGCGTACGATGATCGAGGCGTGGGGAGCCGAGGCACTCGCCGAGATCGATCCCGAAGCGTTCACCGATTTCGCGACGGTCCGCCCCCACGTCCGGCTCGACGAGTTGCATCACCGATCGATCGTGTGGCCCACAGTGGGCGTCTGGACGGCGTCGCTCCCCGGTAGTGACGTGATCTTGGTACTCGGCCCCGAACCCGCCTTGCGCTGGCGTTTGTTCTGCGACCAGATCGAAGGCATCGCCGAGGCGTTCGGCGCCACCATGGCGATCACGCTCGGTGCCCTCCTCGCCGACGTCCCTCACTCGCGGCCCGTCCCGCTGATCGGCACCGCCACGGACGATGCACTGATCGAGCGGTTCGAGCTCCGTCGCTCGCAATACGAAGGCCCGACCGGCATCGTCGGCGTGCTGCAAGAAGCCCTTCACCAGACCGGGATGGCGACAGCGTCGCTCTGGGCGGCCGTGCCCGGCTACGCCTCGCAGATCTCGTCGCCGAAGGCAGCGATGGCGCTGGTCGAACGTGCCTGCTCGATGATCGGCACACCGGCGCCGCTCACCCAACTCGCGCATGAGGCCGCCGCCTACGACGCGCAGGTGGCAGCGATGATCGGCGACGACGACGACATGATCGAGTACCTGTCGCGTCTCGAACGGCTCACCGACGACGAAGCCGACGACAACGATGACGACCTCTCATCGGCCGCTCCGCTCGACCCCGACGCGCTCGTCGAAGAAGTCGAGCAGTTCCTCCGCGACCGCGACCCGGACTGAAACGCGAAGTGTGGTGTCTGGCTGACACCACGGATCACGAGTCGGTGCGCCAGACCGGGGACCGTACGGAGTCGAACGTGGCGGGTGACTCGACACCGTTGATCGCCTCGAACGCCATCGGCCCCCACCATTGGGCACCGGCAGTCGGCTCGGGCAGCGCGTCTGCGGCGAACCAACCCACGTCGGCGGTCTCGAGCGGATGCGGCGTCAGCTCGCCGCCTGTTGGCCGGCAGTGGAACAGCAGCATGTACATCCCGAATCGGCTGAACCCCATCCGCTGACCGTCGACCACTCCGAGCAACCGCACCGGCTCGCAGTCGATCCCGGTCTCCTCGCTCACTTCCTTCACGGCGACCTCGGCCGGCGAATACCCGACATCGGCCCATCCGGTCGGATACAGCCAGACCCCTGAGTCCTTGCGCTGAACCAGCAGGATCTCGCCGGCTTCGTTGCCGACGATCGCCCCGACGGCAACCTTCGGCGTGACGTAGCCAGGCACACCTTCGCCGATCGACTCCAGCCATTCCTGCACGAAGTGGTCGGTCTCGCGCTGGACGGCAATCGCCTCGTCCTGGAGTTCGCTGGCCTGGTCGAGCTCGTGCGCAGCCGCTTTGATGTCAGCTGCGATATGAAGCACTTCCTCGTACCGCTCGCGCTCGTACAAGTTCTCGGTGAAACCCATGCCGGTGCGGGCGATCGCCGCCAGCGATTCGCTCCATCTCGCCAGATCACGCGCGCTCGCCGTCACGTCGCTCACGTTAGGGCATCGAGGTTCACGTCACCGCGTGGAGCAGCGCGCGAAGGATCTCCTTGCGGTACGCCGTCTCGGTCACGAGCTTGCCGCCGGCGCGCACGTAGAACGTGTCGACGACCTCCATCCCCATCGTCTGCACGGTGGCATGACGGATATCGAGGCCGAGTTCACCGAGCGCCTTGGAGATGCGGTGCAAGATGCCGATCTTGGTGACGGCGCGTACGACGATCACGGTGGCATTGCTCGATGCGTCGTCGTCGAACACCACCGATGGTGGTCCGGGCGCGGCGGCCTGGGTGCGGCGGCGGCGGCGGTACGTGGCGGCCCGTTCCGCCAGGCGCGCCTCGATGGCCAGCCGGTGCTCGAGAGCCCGGCCCAGGTCGGCCTTGACGGAGCGCCAGTTCAGGCCACCATCGGGGACGACGATGCGGAATTGTGATGCTGCCATGCCGCCCTCGTCGGAGTGTGCCTGGGCGCTCACCACGTCGAGTCCGTGCAACGACAACACTCCGGCGATCCGACTGAACGTGCCCGATGCATCCGGGCTCACCACGGTGATCACGTCATCGGTGCGCGAGAGGTGCAGCTCGCCGCCGGCCATCACGGCGAGCGTCTCGGCATCCGGGAACAGTCGCCAGGTGACCTCCGCGACGTCGCCGCCACCGAGCACGTGACGGACCCGGGCGACGAGTTCGATCACCAGCCCTTCCTTCCAGTCGCCCCACGCCGATGGTCCAGTGGCCAACGAGTCCGCCTCGGTGAGCGCATGGAGCAGGTCGAGCACCTCCACCGTGCCGACGGCTGCTGCCACCTGCTCGATCGTGGCCGGATCGGTCAGGTCGCGACGCATCGCCACGTCGGGAAGCAGCAGGTGTTGCTCGACCATCGTCACCAAGATCTCGACGTCGGCGGGAGCGAGACCGAGCTTGGGTCCGACCGTGCGAACGAGGTCCATCCCGACGTCGGTGTGGTCACCCGGATATCCCTTGCCCAGATCGTGCAACAGCGCTCCGAGTACGAGCAGGTCGGGACGTTTGACCCGGTGCACGAGGTCGGCTGCGTTGGCGGCCGCCTCCCAGAGGTGGCGATCGACGGTGAAGCGGTGATATGCGTTGCGCTGAGGTCGCGATCGCACCGGCGCCCACTCGGGCAACAGGCGTGCGATGAGATCGCGCTGATCGAGCGACTCGAGTACCGGGATCGCCCGGTGGCCTTCGAGCAGCAGCGCGATGAGGTCGTCGGTCGCCCCCACGGGCCACTTGCCCGGCCAACCTTCGACGTCGTCATGCAAACGGTCGAGCGTCGCCCGGTCGATCCGGCACTGATGTCGGGCTGCGGCGACCGCAGTCTGCAACACCAGCGTCGCGTCGGCGGCCGGATCGGCGTCGGCGGCCAGCTCGATCTCGCCACCGCGCAGGATCACGCCGGGTGCAACCGCCCGATCGGGTACGACCTCGACCGACTCGACAGCGCGACCCCAGTTCTCGTCGCACAGCCAAGCGATGGCACGCCCTGCTGCCGCGACGTCGGCCATCAGATCGTCGGCGTCAGCCCATCCGCCGACTGCGGCCGCGGCATCCTGATCCTCCAACCGGAGCACGTCGCCGGCGCGTCCGGTCGCGAGGTGCAACGCCACCCGGGCCCGCAGGAGCACGTCGTAGGGCCTCGGCCCACCACAGCGACTGGACGTCGCGGAGCCCACCGTGACCATCCTTCAGATCGGGTTCGAGCCGATACGCCACATCGCCCGCCGATTCCTGACGCACGCGGACACGTTGACGGAGCTCGGCCAGGTGACGATCACGAGTACGGCGCCACAGCGCCAGGCCCTGCTCGACGACCTGTGCGGCCAGGTCGTCGTCGCCGGCGAGCGGACGTGCCGTGACGAGCGCCGTGGCCGAGTCGAGATCGGTTGCGGCGAGATCGAGTTGCTCGTCGAGGCGACGAACGGCGTGACCGAGCTTCACACCCGAGTCCCACAGCGGATACCAGATCGCGCTGGCGACCGGCTCGACCTCTTTCGCGACCTTCTTCGCTTTCACATCATGGACGAGCAGGAGGTCGAGGTCGCTCTGAGGCGCCAGCTCGCCGCGGCCGTATCCGCCGATCGCCAGCAGCGCCACCCTGCCGGCGGGTCGCTCGAGCCGCCCGAGTGCCTCGTCGAAGATGGCCACCACCCAGTCGTCGGTGACCTCGGCGAGCGACCGGCAGTAGTCGCGACCAGGTCGAGCGACGCTTGCGGCAACCGCAGCGAGGTGCTCCGCACGAACCGACGACGTCACGAGACGACGCCAGCGGCCGGGCCGATCGACGCGTGACGCACTGCGTCAACAGCCGTGGAGGCTTCGAAGTGGAGGAGATCCTCGGTGGGGGCGATCGGTGGATCATATGTGACGGTGCCCGGCAAGCGCTTGGTACCTCTCGTACGCTGGGCCGCCGTGATGAGGTTTCGCCACAGCAGTCCGTCCATTCTGCTCGCGGCCATCCTGATGCTCGCTGGGATGCTCGCGGCCTGCTCGAGCGACGACGACAGCGTCGTCGACGACACCATCGCCGACACGACGACCACGACGGTTGCGGCGCAGGCGGCCAGCGACGGGCGCCTCGTGATCGGCGCGCTGCTCCCACTCAGCGACACGCTGATCGGCCAGCCGACGAAGTCTGCTGTCGAAAGCGCCGTCGACCGGATCAACGAGGCGGGCGGTGTGCTCGGTCAGCGAGTGCGTCTGGTGATCGCCGACGAGGGCGACAGCACCGCGACAGCGACGGCGTCGATACAGACGCTGCTCGACGCCGATGTCGACGCGATCGTCGGGCCGGCATCGTCGCTGAGTGCACTCAGCACCCTCGACGAGATCGTGTCAGCTGGCAAAGTGGCGTGCTCGCCCACGGCGAGTGCCTTGGCGCTCGACGCATTCCCCGACACTGACCTGTTCTTCCGCACGGTGCCGAGCGACTCACTGCAAGCCCGTGCCATCGCAGAGACAGCCGACCAGACCGGGGCCCAGCGCGTCACGATCGTGTACGTCGACGATTCCTACGGGCGCCCGTTCGCCAACGCCGTCGAGGCCTCGCTCGCCAACGAGGCGATCAGCGTCGTCGGTCGAATCGCGTTCGCCGCCGATGATGATGATCTGTCGGCGGAGGCAGCCAGGCTGACCGACTCCGACACCCAGGTGCTGGTTCTGCTCGCAGACGGCGAGGACGGCACGAGGTTCCTCGAGCAACTCGACGACGAGGACACCAGCGGTCTGGCCAGGATCGTGGTGAACGACGCGTTCCGCAATCCGGCAGCCCCACAGGGGATCCAGGGTCTCGACCCCGAGTTGCGGGGCAAGATCGTGGGGTTGGCGCCGCAGGCCGATTCGGGTGATGCGGCGGAACCGTTCGATCCGCCGGGGCTCTTCGCGGCGAATGCATACGACTGCACGAACCTGATTGCGCTGGCCGCCGTTCGGGCCGGATCCGATGCTTCGCGCGACATTGCTCGGCAGCTGGCTCAAGTGAGCGTGAGCGGTTCGGTGTGCCAGACGTTCGCTGACTGCGTGGCAACCATCGAGTCGGGACTGCAGATCGACTACAACGGACCGTCCGGCGTCACCGACCTGTCGTTGCGCACCGGTGATCCGTCCCGTGCCGCGTTCGATCTGTTCACGTTCGACGACTCGGGTCGCGATGAGCTACAGCGCACGGTCGTCGTGGGGAACTGAACCGACCCGTGCGTCGAGCCGCCGGATCGGGTGGCGTCAGAGAATGTTCTCGATGAAGTCGAGATAGCCGACGTAGAAAGCCCCGAACTCGCCGTACAGCGCCGAACCCTTGTCGAAGCGCATCGTGTACACGACGTCTTTGAGCACGTCAGGGCTCACGGCGAACAGCGTGACACCCCACTCGAAGTCGTCGAGACCGGTCGAGCCGGTGACGAGCTGGGACACACGTCCGGCGAACGTGCGCCCGCTCTTGCCGTGTTCCATCATCATGTCGTTGCGATCGTCGTATGGCGTGGCGAACCAGTTGGCGTGCGCTTCGCGCTTCTTGCTCATCGGGTAGAAGCAGAACGCGTTCATCCCCTCGGGCGGGATCTGCGGGTGCAGCCGGGCCTGCAGCATGTGTTCGGGCATGCCCTTTGCGTATTCGCTGACTTCGGTGATCGAGACGTAGCTGTCGACGATGTCGATGCCGGCGTGTTGCAGCGCCGACTGCAGCGTGCGCAGCGTGCGCCAGTCGGGTGCCAGCGCCATGAAGGAGATGTCGGCCTTGTGCCCGAGCATCGCGGCGGTGATCACCTGGCACTCGTCGGCCTCGGCAGCTTTCACCGCGGCCACGACCGCTTCACGATCGAGCGCCGGCGTCGGCTTGCCGAACAGGTGGACGACGGTCAGGCCAGCTTCCATACGCATGCCGTCAGGCTACGCCCATCGTGGTCCCCCGTGCCCAGGGCACCGGGGACCACGACGTCGAAAACGACCAAACGCGGCTCCTCGAGACCTGGGCTCGGGGAACCGCGTTCGGTTCAGTGCGTGATGTTGCGGATCAGAAGTCCATGTCTCCGCCGCCCATGGGCATGCCGGACGACTTCTCGGGCTTGTCGACGATGACCACTTCGGTGGTGAGGAACAGCGCAGCGATCGACGCAGCGTTCTGCAACGCAGAGCGGGTCACCTTCGCGGCGTCGATCACACCGATCTTCACGAGGTCCTCGTAGGTGTCGGTGGCAGCGTTGTAGCCCTCGTTGCCCGACATCTCGAGCACCTTGGCGATCACGACGCCGCCGTTGACGCCGGCGTTCTCGGCGATCTGCTTGATCGGTCCGACAAGTGAACTCGCCACCAGGCGGGCTCCCGTTGCTTCGTCACCCTCGAGGGTGTCGGCCACCTTGTTGACGGCCTCGACCGCACGCAGCAGCGTGACGCCTCCGCCGGCAACGACGCCTTCTTCGATCGCAGCCTTGGTGGTGGACACCGCGTCTTCGATGCGGTGCTTCTTCTCCTTGAGCTCGACCTCGGTAGCGGCGCCGACCTTGAGCACGGCGACTCCGCCGGTCAACTTGGCGAGGCGCTCTTGGAGCTTCTCGCGGTCGTAGTCGGAGTCGGTGTTCTCGATCTCGGCCTTGATCTGGTTGATGCGGCCCTTGATGTCGTCTTCGACACCGGCGCCGTCGACGATGGTGGTCTCGTCCTTGGTGATCACGACACGCTTGGCCTCGCCGAGCAAGTCGAGCGTGACGTTCTCGAGCTTCAGTCCGACGTCTTCGCTGATGACCTGCGCGCCCGTGAGGGTGGCCATGTCCTGCAGCATTGCCTTGCGACGCTCGCCGAAGCCGGGGGCCTTGACGGCGGCCGACTTGAACGTGCCACGGATCTTGTTGACGACGATCGTGGCGAGTGCCTCGCCGTCGACATCCTCGGCGACGATCACCAGCGGACGGCCCGTCTGCATGATCTTCTCGAGCACCGGAACGAGGTCGCGGATCGTGGAGATCTTCGACGACACGAACAGCAGGTACGGGTCGTCGAACGACGCCTCCATGCGCTCGGTGTCGGTGACCATGTACGGCGACAGGTAGCCCTTGTCGAAGCGCATGCCCTCGACGAGATCCATCTCCATGCCGAAGGTCTGGCCCTCCTCGACGGTGATGACGCCGTCCTTGCCGACCTTGTCGATCGCCTCGGCGATCATGTCGCCGATCTCCTGGTCGGCCGACGAGATCGCGGCGACCTGTGAGATCTGCTGGGTGGAGTCGACTTCGATCGAGTTCGCCTTGATCGACTCGACCGCAGCGATGACGCCGGCCTCGATGCCGCGCTTGAGACCCATCGGGTTCGCGCCGGCAGCGAGGTTGCGCAGGCCCTCACGGACCATCGTCCACGCGAGCACAGTGGCGGTGGTGGTGCCGTCACCGGCAACGTCGTCGGTCTTCTTGGCGACTTCCTTGACGAGTTCGGCACCGATGCGCTCGTAGGGATCCTTGAGCTCGATGTCCTTGGCGATCGAAACGCCGTCGTTGGTGATCGTGGGGGCGCCCCACTTCTTGTCCAACACGACGTTGCGGCCCTTGGGGCCAAGCGTGACGCGCACGGCGTCGGCCAACTGGTTCATGCCGGCTTCGAGGGCTCGGCGAGCCTCGGAGTCGAATGCGATCATCTTCGCCATCTTGTGTGTCCTCCGTTGGACGTGTTCGAAGCTTCGTGAGTGTTCGTTGCGCCGCCGGGAGGTCCCAGCAGACGCCAGTTAGCACTCTACGGCGTCGACTGCTAACCCCGCAACCGGGTCAACCGGGTCAGGCCCACCACGTTTGTGCTGGATTCCCGGTGGACCGCCCCACCGAAAACGCAACACAAACGGGGTTGTTGCGCGTCAGCCGCCAGCGACGGCGGGGATGATCGACACGGTGAGACCGTCGCCAACCTTGGTGTCGAGCCCGTCGAGGTAGCGAACGTCGTCGTCGTCGACGAAGACGTTGACGAACTTACGCAGCGCTCCGTCCTCGTCGACCAACCGTTCACCCATGCCCGGATGCGCCGCCTCGAGCGCTGCCACGATGTCGCCGACGGTGCCCGGCTCGACAGGAACCTGCTTCTCGCCGCCCGTCAGGGGGCGCATGGTGGTGGGGATGCGAACGGTCACTGCCATGGCCGCGATGCTATCCCTGCGATTCCCGACTCGGGCGGTCGACAATCAGCGCGAACCGGCAGACGGAGGTCGGAGGTCGGAGGTCGGAGGTCGGAGGTTGGAGATATGGTCGCCGTCGTGCCCATCCGCCGCGTGGTCGCCGCCCCCGACAAGTTCAAGGGAACACTCACGGCCGCCGAGGTCGCGGCGGCGATCGGCCATGCGTGTTGGGAACTCGGCATCGACTGCACCGAAGTGCCCATGGCCGACGGCGGCGACGGGCTGCTCGAGGCGCTCGGCGGAGCGAACCGCACCTCCACCGTCACCGGTCCGCTCGGCGACACGGTCAGTGCACCGTGGCGGCTCTCGAAGGGCACCGCCGTGATCGAGATGGCCAAGGCGAGCGGGCTCACCCTCGTCGGCGGCGACGCCGGCAACGACCCGTTGAACGCCACCACGACTGGCACCGGCGAATTGATCGACCATGCTCTCGATGCCGGCGCCCGGCGGATCATCGTCGGCCTCGGCGGATCAGCAACCACCGATGGGGGTTTCGGTGCCATCCGGGCGATCACCGCGATCGCCCGACTGAAACAAGTCGAACTACTCGTGGCCTGCGACGTGACGACCACCTTCACCGACGCCGCCACCGTGTTCGGCCCCCAGAAGGGCGCCTCACGAGCAGAGGTCGCCATGCTCACCCGACGTCTCGAGCGGATGACCCAGATGTTCGCCGACGACTTCGGCGTCGATGTCACATCGATTCCGGGTGGCGGTGCAGCGGGCGGCCTCGGCGGAGCGCTTGCTGCGCTCGGAGGCACGTTGCTGCCCGGCTTCGAACTGGTGGCCGACGAACTCGACCTCTACGACCACCTCGAAGGCGCCGACCTCGTGATCACCGGCGAGGGATGCCTCGACGACACGAGTTCCGACGGCAAGGTCGTCGGCGGCATCGCATCGATCGCGGCGGACCAGCACATCGGTGTGCTCGCGATCGTCGGGTCGGACGAACGCTCCGATCGATCGACCCCGACCGGGATCGACGTGGTGTCCCTCGTTGCCGACTACGGCGAGGTCGCCGCGTTCGCCGAACCGAAACGCCTCATCGAGCAGTCGGCAGCACGTTGGCTGGCCGCACGTCGCTGAGCAGCGTGACGCGTGCTGTCGGCGGGTGGTGTCTGCGCGGACACCACCCGCGCCACGGTCAGCCGGTCGTGTCGCCCGTCGTATCGCCCGTCGTATCGCTGGTGGTGTCGCCCGAGACACCTGGGGCAGGCGACACCTCGGCGACCGGCGCGGTCATCTGGGCGATGGTCTTGTCGGCCTGATCGGTGCCGAGCAGCACGAGCACGCCGGCACCGTTGAGCGAACCACCTTCGACTGGAGGCGGCGTCGCCACGGGCTCAACGGTGAGTCCACCCATGCTGCGCGCCACCGACTCGGCCACCGCCTGCGCTGCTGCTTGGCTCGGGTCGTACTGCACGATGGATGCGGCGAGCCCCGACTGGGTCGAGTTGATGGCCGGCTCGACCATCTCGAAGTTGAGTGTGGCGAGCTCGGTGGTCATCCGTCCCGCCGATCCTCCGACGCCGCTGGCGTTGGCGACCACCACGGTCGCCCCGGCCGTGACCAGGGCGGGCTGGGTGGTGGTGGTGGTCGTCGACTCGACCGAATCGTTCGTGGTGTTTTCGGGCGTCGAGTCGACGGGGCCACTGACACCGTCGTCTGCCGACGGACCGTCGTCGGTGATGTTGTTCAAGATGAGGAAGCCGACGACCACCGCGACCACCGCCAGCACGATGCTGATGGTGGAACCCATCGGTGATCCGCCGACACCCTGGCGGGGTGAACGTCGTGATGGGGTCGG
>CAJDUH010000051.1_pt1 | contig 12641 bp, 11 predicted proteins | sample 7389931 | NCBI WGS metagenome assembly CAJDUH01 (sample SAMEA7055663, study PRJEB34461) | soil metagenome | biome: terrestrial ecosystem; feature: Peninsula; material: soil | place: Antarctica | collected 2016 | reverse complement strand
CGCCAGCGCAAACGCCACCGCCGTCCAGCCGTTGACGCTCACGGGCGACAGCGCACGAGGGTGTCGTAGCGCCAGCGGCGCCGCCGATGTGCCGTAGCCAGCGTGCTGACCGAGGCGCCCGCGCAACATCCCGCGCGGTTCGTGCCACACCGACACCGCCGGGTCGTAGCGGCACCGCCAGCCGGCTTCATCGAGTCGCCACACCAGGTCGACGTCCTCACCGAAACGCAGCTGTTCGTCGAATCCGCCGACCGCGTCGAGTGCGTCGACCCTGACCACGAGTGCGGCCCCGGGCACGTAGCTCACCCGCGTGCCCGCTCGGATGCGTCCCGGCTCGTCGCCGAGGTCGAGCGGCGAGCCCGTCTCGCCGAGCACCCGCGGTGCGACCAGACCCACGTGGGGGTCGTCGAAGTGCCACAGCAACTCGGCCAACCAGTTCGAGTCGGGTGTGGACACGTCGGCGTCGAGGAATGCCACCAACTCGGTGTCGATCAGTGGACGAGCAGCATTGCGTGCCGCAGCCGGGCCACCGTTCGCGTTCAGCCGGATCGCTGCGCCGGTCACCGGCGGGCTGGATCCGTCGTCCACGGTGAGCCGACCGTCGTCGTGGGCCACCCCGCCGAGTTGGGGTGTCACCACGGTGACGTCGTCGAGTGTGAACCGTCGGGCGGCAGACCGCGCCGGGTGGATGGCACCGGCATCCGACAACCGGTTGGTCAACGTCGACTCGTCCACGTCGTCGCCGGTCTCGATCCGAGTCACCACGGTGACGCCGCCTGGCGTCAGTCGGAACAATCGCAGCGGGGAACCCGCCAGGACGACACCACCAAATCGCTGCCACGACGAGTCGATGCGGTACCGCACCTCAGTCGTCCGAGGTGGCGGGGCCGAGAGGGCGCCAGCGTTCGATCTGGTGAACGAGATCCTCCACGAACGCGGTGATGAACCGTTCGCCCTCGCCACCCGACGCGCCGTCCGGATCACCAAGTACGCCGCTGCTGCTCACGGCGCGAACGCCACGGGTACGAAGGTCGTCGATGGATGCGTCGGGCCCGGCGGTGGCCAACTCGAGGCGGACGAGACCGGGATCGATCGCCAGCATCATCGAGGTCTCGATGCGCCCGGCGTGCAGGTCGGCCGGTCCGCCGTCGAGCCGCTGCGGCCAACTGGGCCACCAGGCGAGCGCTCGGCGACCCTCGGCGGTGAGGGTGGCGATGGCGTCGGTGATCGCCTCGTGGTTGCCGCCATGGCCGTTCACCAGCACCACACCGGCCGCCCAGTCGGCGCTCCTGACCAGTTCGACGATCACCGACGACATCACCTGAGCACCGATCGACAACGTGCCCGGGAAGTCGGCGTGCTCACCCGATGCGCTCACACCGATCGTGGGGCCGATCATCAAGCCGTCGGTGTGATGCACCGCCCGTCCGGCGAGTTCTTCGGCGATGATCGTGTCGGTCGCCAAGGGCAGGTGCGGGCCGTGCTGCTCGGTCGAGCCGACCGGGACCAGCACGATCGGGGCGGGCGCCTGATCGTCAGACCCGCGACGGGAGATGCCGTCGACCTCCGGCCAGGTCGCGTCCCCCAATCGCATCGTCGACCGTCAGTCCAGCCCGGTCGGGTTCGCGACGGGTGCATCGAGATAACCCCAGTCGCGGAGCTGGTCGAGGATCTTCGATGCGGCGGCCGGCGGATCCAGCGTCACGAGTTCGGCGTGGACGTCGCCGCCCCCGACGTCGAGGATCTGACGGACCCGGTCGAGCGACCCGCCGGTCGGCGCTTGCAGCACACGCGCTCTCGGTCGGTACGGGTGGATCTCGGCTTCGGGCAGGTGGCCGTGTGGGCCACGAACCACCTCGATGGGCGCTGTGCGAGCGGCGAGTGACGCGGCCAGCGGGGCGCGCCGCAGCGTGGCGGCCGACCCCTCGACCGAGAGCACCGCGGGCGCCGTCACGTCGAGGATCTCGCGGCGACCACCGTCGAGGCGTCGCACGACCCGCAACGTGCCCGATGTCGGATCGGCGGCGCCGACCTCGAGCAATCCGAGAGCTTGGGCGCTGGAGAGTTCGCCGGCGATGAATGCCGGCACCGACCCGGTCCCTCGGTCGAGCGAGTAGTCGCCGCAGAGCACCAGATCGTGACCTCGCAGGTGCTCGGCCAACGCCACGGCGACGACCCGGCTGTCGAGTTCGGTCGACGCGTCGACGCGTCGGGCGGCGGTTGCGCCGACGGCGATCGCATCACGAAGCACGTCGTCGGCACTGGATGGTCCGAGACAGACCACGGTCACCCCACTCGAGACATCGCTCGAGACATCGCCTGAGACATCGCTCGACGCGTCAGCGAGTGTCAGCGCCACTTCCAACGCCGCCTCGTCGGCGGCCGAAACCCCCGACCAACGTCGATCGGCCTCGCGCTCGCGGTCGAGCGACACCCATTTCCAGCAGACGGCGATCTTCACGAGGCTTGCATTTCGAACGGTCAGGTGCGTTTGAAGACGACGCCGTGGCCGCCCTCGGGATAGGTCCAGGTGATCGCACCCTCCTCGTTGCAGACGAGGTAGCACGTGCCGCATTCGAAGCACTGTTCGTAGTTGAAGAGGATGCCGCCGTCGCTGGTCGGCACGAACAGGTTCGCCGGGCAGGCCACCACGCAGCCGCGGGTGGAACAGTCGGCGCAGATCGCGTCGTCGACGGTGATGTGAGCGCGTTCGTGGATGTCGAATCGGGTGGTGCCGATCAGGTCCTCGAACGACAGCTCGGGCCAGCGTACGGTCATCCGAAACTCCGCAATCCGTCGAGCGCGTCGCTGGCCAGATCCTTCAGTTTCACCCCAGCGCGTTTGCGTTCCTCGTTGAGGATGCGCCGGAGACCGGGCTTCGGCGTGGGGTTGTCGACGCGGAACATGCGCTCCACCGTATTGGCGATCATGTGCGGATAGAGATGCTGGACCCGATCTGACAGCACCAGCGACGGCGCCCGGCGCAGCTTGCGGTGGTCGCGCAGCACGAACGTGTCGTTCAGTCGGCGCTCGTAGCCGGCCAGGCCGACCCTCGAGGTGTCGTTGGCGGCGAGCCCTTCGGCGGCGGCTTCGGCCGCATACATGCCGCTGGCCATCGCGAAGTTCACGCCCTCCAGCCAGATGCCCGCAGCCAGACACATCGCCGCCGCATCACCGGCGACCAACATCCCGTCGCCGGTCATCTTCGGCATCATCGACAGGCCCGCCTCAGGGATCACGTGCGCCGAGTACTCCTTGATCTCGCCGCCTTCGACCAAGGGGGCAATGCCAGGATGGGCTTTGAGGTTGGCGATGATCTCTTCTGGTCGCAGCTTCTGCGCGGCAAGCTTCGGGAGCTTCAACACCACGCCGACCGCGAGCGTGTCGAGGTTGGTGTAGACGAACCCGCCGCCGTTCACGCCGGAGGTGCCGCCCAGGATCTCGATGTCGACGCCCTCGCGATCGCGCACGCCGAACCGCTCGTCGATGACGTGCTTGGGGAGAGCGATCGTCTCTTTGACGCCCACGGTGTAGTTGGCCGCGTCGACCTCGCCGTACAGGCCCGCCTCCTTGGCGAGGAAGCTGTTGACGCCGTCACAGGCGATCACGACGCGGGCGCGCAGGTCGCCGTCGGGGCGGTCGGTGGTGACCCCGATCACCTGGCCGCGTTCGTCGCGCAACAGGCCGGTCGCCGTGGTCGAACACACGAGCTGGGCGCCGTCGGCTTCGGCCTTGCTCGCCAACCAGTGGTCCCAGTCGGGCCGGAACGCGGTGGCGCCGTTGTAGGGCGGCTGACCCCAGCTGGCAGATCGGAAATCGACCGTGAGCGCCTGGGTGTCGGTGAGCACCATCGTGGAACGGCGGGTGATCCAGCGCTGGATCGGCGCCTCCAACCACCATTCGGGGTGCAATTGGTCGAGGATGCGGGGGTACACGACGCCGCCGTACATGTTCTTCGACCCCGGGAACGAGCCCCGTTCGAGCAGGATCACCGAGTAGCCCTTGCGGGCGAGCACGGTTGCTGCAGCAGAACCTGCGGGGCCGGCGCCAACGACGATCGCGTCGACCGTCGGCGTGTTCGCGTCGGCGGTCACGAGACGTCCTGCGAGGCGAGTCGTTCGGCCGCGCCGGATTCGTCGAGCAGGCCGAGCAGTTCGCCCAAGGTCTCGTTCGCGTCGGCGACGATCGCCAGGTCGGACATCATCATCATCGGGCAATGCGGGTCGGTGTTGACGCTGATGATGTGGTCGGGATGTCCGAGACCGCTCGTGTGCTGCACCGCGCCACTGACGCCGAACGACAGGTACAGCTCGGGATCGACGACCACCCCGGTGGTGCCGATCTGGCGATCGTGATGCACCCAGGACCGGTCGGTGATGACGCGGGTGGCACCCATCACGCCCCCGATCGCGACGGCGAAGCGGTCGAGCTGGTCGAAGCGGTCGTTGCTCTCCAGCCCGGCGCCGCCGCCGATGATTCGGCTCGCTTCGGTGAGATCCATCGTTTGCACATCCGGCGGGAGGACGTCGATCACCTCGGCATCATGCAACCTCATCTGAATCGCCTCGCTGTTGACCTCGAGGTGGTGCACGTGGGCCGGCTCGTCGACCGCGAGTGCGCCGCGGGTGCCCGGCTGCAGCGTGGCGACGAAGGGCCCGGTCGGTCGGAGTTCGTGGAGCTCGAGCCCGCCCCGACGGGCGACCCGCACCCGATGTGCACTGACCTCGGTGGCGCCCGCCAACAATGGACGATCGAGTGCAGCTGCGAGTCGCGGGGCGAGATCGCGACCATCAGCCGAGTGGGGGAGCACGACGATGTCGCTGTCGGGTAGCGACTCGATGACGGGGGTGAGCATCGCCACCCAACGGCCGATCTCGACGGGGCCGAGTTCGGCGAGATGCACCTCGGTGGCGATGCCATCGACGGGGGCATCGGCGGTGCCCGAACCGACGATCGCTGCCCGGCCGCCGGCCTCGGCGATTGCATCGGGTGCGCCAGCGGGCAGCACGCCGTTGCGGACCGGGATCAGAGCGATCATCCGCCCAGCGTACGGTCGCCGTCATCGGCGTGCGTAATCACCGAAGCAGTCGGTTCGCTGGGTTCTCGTGCCCCTCGATCCCGTATCCAGCGGATGATCTCGACGATCGCGGTGATCGACAGGGCGGTGCCGAACGCCAACCAGAAGGCAAGTGCGTGGTTGCCCTCGAATGCCTGCCCGAACAGGTAGCCGAGAACGGCCGCATAGGTCGCCCAGATCGTTCCAGCCACCGCGACCCAGGCCGCGAACCACAGACGGGGCTGCTGCGTGATGCCGGACGAGACGGTGAGGATCGTGCGTCCGCCCGGGATGAAGCGGGCGGTGATCAGCAGCATCCCGCCGCGCTTCTTGATCTGCAGGGCAGAGGAATCGAGGCGGGCGGCGCGGTTCGGCTTCCGTGCAGCCCAGGCCCGCACGCGGGGCTCGAACTTGTTGCCGATCGAATAGGCGAGGTTGTCGCCGAGGAACGCGCCGGTCGCTCCGGCGAGGATGACCAACGCCAGTGTCTGGTTGCCGGCGCCGGCGGCGACGCCGCCGGCGATCACCGTGGTCTCACCGGGGACGATCGGGATCACCGAGTCGAGCAGCGCCACCGCGAAGATGATGAGCAGGAACCACCAGTTCGCCGAGAACTCGTCGAGCCACTCGCTGACGTCGGTGATGATGCTCGCGACGATGCCGACCATGACGGTCCGACGCTAGCGGCGGGTGGGCTCGCGCCGCCATCGAAGACCCATCGCCGGCGGGTCAACCGGTGATCGAGATGCGGATGCGGGCGTGTTCGATCTCGGCCGACGATGAGATCACCAGGTCGTAGTCGCCGAGTTCGACGAGCCACGCGGCGGTGGCGGTGTCCCAGTGGTGAAACGCGTCGGGACCGAACTCGAGGGTTGCCTCGGCGCTCGCGCCAGCGGGCACGACCACCTTGGTCCAGGCCTTCAGTTCCTTCGGCGGGCGCACGGCAGAAGGCTTGACCGGCGCAACATACCCCTGCACCACCACGGTGGCGTCACGGTCGCTGGTGGCGGTGACCGGCATCGTGATGGTCACGCCAGTGCCGACAGTGACCGCTGTCGCTGTCGCCGTCGGTTCTCCCCACTCGGCAGTGCCGAAACTCAGGCCATGGCCGAACGGGAACCGGGTGCCGAGCGATCGGGCGTCGTAGCCCCGATAGCCCATGAACAAACCCTCGCCGTAGCGCTGCGTGCCGCCGCCGGTGCTGTCGTGATCGGGGCGGTGGTGGACGTAGGCGGGATGGTCGGCGAGCCGCTTCGGGATCGAGGTCGGCAGCCGGCCGCCGGGATCGGCCACGCCGAGCAGCACGTCAACGAGTGCCTCGGCCTGTTCCTGTCCGGCGAAGAACGATGTGAGGACTGCCGGCGCAGCACCCGGATCGTCGGGATCGGCCCAGTCCATCGTGACCGGTGAACCGGCGTTGACGATCACCGCGGTGTTCGGGTTGGCGGCCACCACCCGACGGACGAGTTCGTCCTGGCGACCGGGCAGATCCATGGTGGTGCGGTCGTGACCCTCGGTCTCCCATTCGTCGTTCGTGCCGACCACGACCACGACTGCGTCCGCGTCGGCGGCAGCGGCAACCGCTCGGTCCATCAGATCGGCGGGCTCCGGCGGCCGGATCCCGACCCGTATTGCCGCGAACCCATTGCCCGACGCAGTCGCGAAGCCGATGTGCATCGGCACCGCCTCGCCGGCTCGACACTCGATCGTGTGCGTCACCTCGATGCTGCCGTAGCCGAAGAACTCCTCGCTGCGCGGGAGGGTCATCTCGCGGTCGGCGAGCACCTCGTGCAAGCCATCTCCGGTATCGACGGCCACGGCCATCGGTCCGGTGGTGACCACCCCGATCGTGTGCGGCCCATCGACCTCGGGGACGAACGCCCCCTCGATACGCGCCGAGAATTTCTGAGGATCGACGCCCTCGGGAACCGAGCCGAAGAAACGGACGAGCGTGGTCGGCGATTCTTGCTCGAGGACGGCGTCGCCGGTCCAGTCGCTGCCGTTCACGTAGGACAACCTGAGTCCGCGCTCGCCGGTCGGGCTGATGAGCTGACCCTTGCGCACGACCGGTGTGAGGCGATCGATTCGCACGCCGACTTCGTACGCGATTTCTGCGTCGGTCGCCGTGCCTGGTCCGATCCGATCGGTGAGCGCGGACAGCAGCGTTCGGTGGCGAAACGGGGTGAGGCTCGCGGAGCCGCCGCCCATGCAGCGATCGATGTCGGCGTTCGGGCCGATCACGGCGACACGGTGCAGCGTCGACGGATCGATGGGGAGCACCGGTGACGTTGCGGTGGCAGCGGTGATCGGCTCGTTGCGCAACAGCACCGTGCCGGCGATTGCGGCACGGCGGGTGAGCGCCCGCTCGGTTGGGTCGTCGACCGATTGCTCGGCGACATCAGCGGAGCGTTCGTCGGCTCGCACCCGGTTGGCGAGTACCAGCAGGTTGCGTACGAGGCGATCGACCTGCGCCTCGTCGACCTCGCCCCGCTCGACGGCTGCAACGAGTTTGTTGCCGTAGATCCGCACCGGCCCCGGCATCTCCAGGTCGAGCCCGGCGTTCGCGGCCGACGCGGCGTCGTGGACGCCGTACCAGTCGGACACGACGAAGCCGTCGAAGCCCCACTCGTCGCGAAGGATTTCCGTCAGCAGGCGACGGTTCTGGGCGGCATGCTCGCCGGCGACCTTGTTGTACGAGCTCATGATTCCCCAGGCGTTCGCCTCCTTCACGGTGCGCTCGAACGGGCGCAGGTAGAGCTCGCGCAGCGTTCGTTCGTCGACGTCGACGTCGACCGTCATGCGTTCGATCTCGGTGTCGTTGGCGACGAAGTGCTTCACCGTCACGGCGACGTCATGTGACTGCACACCGCGGACCCACGCCGACGCGAGCGCTCCGGTGAGTTCGGGATCCTCGCTGTAGCACTGGCGTGCGGTGCAGGTTGACGGTGGGGCCGAGGACGATGTGCGCCCCCTTGCGGAGGGCCTCGGTGCCGACCAAGGCCCCGAGCTCTGCGACGAGATCGGGATCCCAGGTGGCGCCGGTGGTGATCCCCGACGGCATCACGACCCCGGGTGTGCCGGCGCCGCCGTGGCCTTCGCCACGGACGCCGTTGGGTCCGTCCGACATCTTCAGCTGCGCGATGCCAGCCTCGGGAAATGCCTGGGTGCGCCAGGTGGTCTGCCCGGCAACCAGCCGGCACTTGTCGTCGAGTGAGAGTGCAGCCAGTGCTGCGTCGATGTCGATCACGACGCCGAGTGTTGCAGGTAGTCAGACGGTGGCGCCGGCTCGTTCGCCTTCGACGATGGCCGCGTGGGCGCGGCGGGGGGCGACGCAGTCGCCGACACGCTCGACGCTGACACCAGCAGTCTTCAGATCGTGGTAGAGCCACTCGACCGGATTGGCGTGCACGGCGAGCACCACCCAATCGGGCGTACGGGTCACGTTCGTGCCGGTCGGATGGTGCAGCAGATTCAGCGTGCGGCCCTCCATGCCCATCGGAACGAGATCGGTGGTCTGCACGATCCCCTTCTCGCCGGCGCGGATCCACCAGTTCTCCATGTCGAGTGTGATGCCGAGGTCCTGGCCGACGACCATGCCGTTGGTGATCACCTCGACGTTGCAGCCTCGATCGGCGAGCACCTCGGCGGTCGAGGTGGCGTGATGGAAGCCGATCTCGTCGATCACCACCACGTCGCCGAACGGCTGCACCGATCCGTCGAGCACCTGGCGGACGTCGATGACGTTGTCGGCGTCGCCCGGCACCCAGTAGGGCCGGGCGGCTTCTGCACCGGTGGCGACGATGACGTGGTCGGGCTGCTTCTCGTCGACGAGGCCCGGCCACACGCCGATGCCGTACTCGAACTGGACGCCGAGGCGCCGACACTCGGTGAGCTGGTTGCGGATCATGTCGCCGAACTCGGCCCGGTTCGGCACCGACGCGGCAAGGCGCACCTGTCCGCCCGCCTGCGGCTCCTTCTCGTACACGGTCACTTCGTGGCCGTTGCGGCGTGCGGCGATCGCCGCCTGCAGCCCGGCGGGCCCGGCGCCGACGACCATCACGGACTTCGGTTTCGACGTGAGCTGCACGGTGCCGACACCTTCGGATTCGCGGCCGGTGCGGGGGTTCTCGATGCAGCCGAGCCAGCGGTTGAGGCCCATCCGGCCCACGCACTCCTGGTTGCACGACAGGCACAGCCGGGTCTCGTCGGTGGACCCCGCTCGCGCCTTGGCGACGAAGTCGGCGTCGGCGATCTGTCCGCGCACGACACCGACGAGATCGCAGTGCCCCTCGGCCAGCGCTCGCTCGGCCTGCAGCGGATCCTTGAACCGGCCGACGCCGACCACCGGGAGATCCACCGCCTTGCGGATCGCGGAGGGAATGAACATCGCGTAGCCCGGTGGAATGTGCATCGACGCTTCGATCATGAACAGGCTCGCCGTGGCGACGCCGATCGAGGTGTTGATGTAGTCGACCTGGCCGGTGGCCTCGACGATCTCGGAGATGCGCACGGCGTCGTCGATGGTGGTGCCGTTCTCGATCAGTTCGTCGCCACAGATACGCACGCCGAGTGCCATTCCACGACCGATCTCCTTGCGCACGGCGCCGACGATCTCGACGAGCAGCCGGGCCCGGTTCTCGAGCGAGCCGCCGTAGTCGTCGGCGCGGAAGTTGGTCGCGGGGGAGAGGAAGCCGCGCACGATGGAACTGTGCGAGCACTGCAGCTCGATGCCGTCGAAGCCACCCTCCGCGCAGTGCTCTGCGACCAGGGCATACCCGGCGACGATCTCGTCGATCTCGGCGTGGGTGATCGCCTTGGGCACCTCGCGGAACAGCGGATCGGCCACCGGCGACGGGCCCCAGACCGGGAGCCGCGAGTACATCGACGACGCCTGCCCTCCGTTGTGATTGATCTGGGCGAAGATCGGCACCCGGTGGCGATGGACTGCGTCGGTGATCTTGCGGTAGCCGGGGCCGCCCGTGCGCCGTAATACGCCGCGTGTTGATCCGTGGGGAGTCCGTCACGGGCGTAGTTGGTGAGATGCGCGGAGAAGACGATCCGGTTGCGGACCTCGACCGGGCCGAGCTGCTGCGGAGTCCAGAGGTAGCGATACGCCATGGCGTCGTCAACCGTACCCGTGCGTCCCCGGCCGTGCGATGTCCGCCTCCCCAACCAGCGAAACCACGTTTGTGTTGCATTCTGGGTGACCCGCCCCACCCGAAGTACAGCGCAAACGGGATGGGATTGGTCCATCCCGGCGGCGATGGGTCGGGCGTCCTAGATTTGGGCGATGTCCGACTCGCAGAACGAGACCGGCGCGTCGACGCGCCCGCCCGCCATCGCTGCGGGCAACGTCGCAGTGATCACGGGCGGCGCCAGCGGGATCGGTCTGGCTGTCGCCGAGGCGATGATCGCCGAAGGGATGTCGGTCGTGCTCGCCGACATCGATGCACCGAAGCTACGCGATGTCGAGGCGCGGCTGAGCGAGGACGGGGCGTCGGTGGCCACGATGATCTGCAACACGACCGCCGAGCCTGAGGTGAACGCCCTGATCGAGTACGCGATCGAGCAGTTCGGCGGGGTCCACGTGATGTTCAACAACGCCGGCATCGCGGGGGTCGGCGACGCGTGGACCGATCCGGTCGAGTTGTGGTCGCGGGTACTCGACGTCAACGTCCTCGGCGTCGTCTACGGCATCCGCGCCGTGCTGCCGGTGATGCAGCAACAAGGTGTCGGCCACATCGTCAGCACGGCATCGCACGCAGGCCTCAACGGTGCGCCCGGTATTGCCCCCTACGTCGCCAGCAAGCATGCCGTGGTCGGGCTGAGTGAGAGCCTGTTCCTCGAACTCGAGCTGATGGGTTCGCCCGTCGGTGCCAGTGTGCTGTGCCCCGAGTTCGTCAAGACCGACCTGATGGGCAAGGAACCCGAGGCGGTCGAGTCGCCGATGGCCCAGTTCATCAATCTGGCGCTCAAGGCAGGCGTCGACGGCGGGATCCCAGCCAGCCAGGTCGCCGCTGACGTCGTCGCAGCGATCAAGGCCGGCCGGTTCTGGATCCTCACCCACGACTCCACCCGAGAAGCCTCGGTGGCGCGCGTCCAGCGTGCCGCCGACGGCATCAACCCGCCCGTCACCGTGCAGGAGAGCTGAGTCGATCGTGGGTACGTCCACCTCGTCGTTCGGCGTCGGCAAGCGCGAGTCGCACGACTCGACCGACTTCTACGCCCGCTTCGCTCCGCCCGAGGTCAGCGACGACAACACACTCGGAAGCTCGGGCGAACTCGACGTCATCCATGTCGGTGACGCCCGCCACATGGATGCGGTACCCGATGCCTCGGTGGCACTCGTCGTCACGTCGCCTCCGTACTTCGCCGGCAAGGAGTACGAGACCGCGTTGGGCGAGGGGCACGTGCCCAGCGATTACCTCGCCTACCTCTCGATGCTGCGCGACGTGTTGGCCGAGTCCGTGCGCACGCTCGAGCCGGGTGGGCGAATCGCGGTCAACGTCGCAAACCTCGGTCGCCGCCCCTATCGCAGCTTGGCCGCCGATGTCACCACGATCCTGCAGGACGACCTTCGGCTGCTGCTGCGCGGCGAGGTCATCTGGCAGAAGCAACGAGGTGCGAGCGGATCATGCGCGTGGGGCTCGTACCAGTCGCCGGCGAATCCGGTGCTGCGTGACACGACCGAACGCGTGATCATCGCGAGCAAGGGTCGCTTCGACCGCGTCGGCCGCGGATCGGCACCTGCGGGCGGGGCGGGAGTCGCGACGATCCCGGGTGACGAGTTCATGGAGGCGACCCTCGACGTGTGGGAGATCCCCGCTGAGAGCGCCACACGGGTTGGCCATCCGGCGCCGTTCCCGGTCGCGTTGGTCGAACGATGCATCCAGCTGTTCACATACGACGGCGATGTCGTCCTCGATCCGTTCATGGGTTCGGGCACCACGGCCGTCGCCGCGGTCAACACCGGGCGCCGCTACGTCGGCTACGACACCGATTCCGACTACGTCCGCGCAGCACGAGAGCGGGTGGCCTCGATGGTGACGGCCGCCGCCCATGATCGGCGCACGCTGAAGGAGATGTCCCGGACGCTGCTCGACGAGGCGGGTTTCGTCGAGGTCGAGGAGAACGCGCGGGTCGCCCCCGGTGTCACCGTCAGTTTCCGAGCGACCGGACCAGACGGCGTGATTCGACTGTTCGAACTCGGCGGCACCCACACCCCGGCCCGGGCGGGACTCAGTCGCATCGATGCGGTCTGGCGCACCATCGCGAAGGCTGCCATCGCTCATGAGACCGCGCCGGATGTCGAGTTCGTCGTGCTGACCTCGGGAACCGTCCGCGGTGGGCCGATCGCGTCCGTGCTCGGGGCGCGACGCCCGATCGCCCGGGTCGTCGACGTCACCGCCAGCGACGCGCTCGCCCGCCTCACCTCGCCCGACTCGCTGTGAGCGATGCACGCAGTGAGTGCGTGCATCGCTCACAGCATCCGAACTGATGAGTGTCGCTGACGACTCGTCGATCGATCGGCGCGCGCTGCGGTCGGTGGCGGTGCAGTTCTTCGCGAACGGCACCGTCTACGCAA
>CAJDUH010000059.1_pt1 | contig 12721 bp, 12 predicted proteins | sample 7389931 | NCBI WGS metagenome assembly CAJDUH01 (sample SAMEA7055663, study PRJEB34461) | soil metagenome | biome: terrestrial ecosystem; feature: Peninsula; material: soil | place: Antarctica | collected 2016 | reverse complement strand
CCTTGGAGGTCGACCACGTCACGAAGTGCTACGGCGACCAGACCGTGGTCGATGACCTGACCTTCACGGTCCCGCCCGGTCGGGTCACCGGCTTCTTGGGCCCGAACGGTTCCGGGAAGTCGACGACCATGAAGATCATGCTCGATCTCGCTGCCGCCGACCGCGGCCACGCCTCGATCGGTGGTCGCCGGTACCGCGACCTGGCCGATCCGGCCCGCACCGTCGGCGCCATGATCGAGTCCGACGCGTTCCACCCGGGCCGAAGCGGGCGCAACCACCTCCGGATCCTCGCCGACGCCACCGCCATCAGCCAGGCCAGAGTCGACGAGATCCTGGAGCAGGTCGGCTTGGCCGATGCCGCCGATCGTCGCGCCGGCGCGTACTCACTCGGCATGCGCCAACGCCTCGGCCTCGCCGCCGCACTCCTGGGCGATCCACCAGTCCTCATTCTCGACGAGCCGGGCAACGGCCTCGACCCGCAGGGAGTGAGAACCCTCCGCGACCTGCTTCGCAGTCACGCCGCGACCGGCGGCACGGTATTCGTGTCGAGCCACCTTCTCGGCGAGGTCGAACATCTCGTCGACGACGTCATCGTCATCAACAACGGCCGCCTCGTCGTACAAGGCGCACTCGCCGAACTCCAGCAATCCGCATCGCTGGTGCGCACGCAGGACCCGGGCCGACTCGCCGCCATCTTGGAACAAGCCGGCGCGACCGTCCGATCCGACGGCGACGACCGGCTCGTCGTGACCGCCATGCCGATCGACGAGATCGGCGAACACGCCTTCGCCAGCGGGGCCGTCGTTCACGAACTGTCACCCCACGCCGGCTCGCTCGAGGAAATGTTCCTGAGCTGGACCACCAACCCATCAGAACACGAGGACGTCACACAACCATGACCATGACACGACTCATCAGATCCGAACTCCGCAAGCTCACCACCACCAAAATGCCCTACGCCTTCATCGTCGTGCTCCTCACGGTCGCTGCGCTCAACGCATTCGCCGTGATCGCCGGCACCGAAATGGACGGCAGCAAAGCCTTCATCGCCACCGCAGCCGACCAGCAATCGCTCATGGCATTCGCATTCAACGCGTTCATCGGTGCAGGCCTCTTCGGTGCGATCGCCGTCTCCCGCGAGTACGGCCACAACACCGTCGTACCCACCTTCCTGGCCTCACCCCGCCGGTATCGGGCCGTGGGTGCACAACTCATCGCCGTGGCAATCGGCGGGTGCGTGCTCAGCCTCATCGGCGCCGGGCTCACCGTGATCGCCGTGGCCGTCGCGGTGCCCACCACCGACTACGGCTTCCTCGTATCGGCCGGCAACGTCATCCGAGTCATCGCCGCCTCCGGATTCGCTGGCGCCGTCGGTGCCGTGCTCGGCGCCGGCATCGGTGCGGTCGTCCGCAACGTCGGCGGGGCCGTCACGCTCACCATATTCACCTTCATCGTCGCCCCGCCACTCGTCGTGCAACTGGCCACCGGCACCGCGTCGTGGATGCCCGCCAACCTCGCCAACGTCATCTCCGGCACCGTCGACGACGTCAGCCAACCCGCAGCCGTCGCCGCGCTGGTCGCCTGGGCGGCAATCCCCGCGGTCGCCGGACTCATCGCCGTGCAACGCCGCGACGTCGTGTGACCCACGCCAGGGTGGACGCAGCGTCGGGCGATGTCGAACACCGCAGTTGGCTTCACGGTTCGACAGGCGAAAATCAGTTCGTACGTGGTGGTTTGATGGTGAGAGTGTCGAGGTCGAGTTGACCGTCGACGATCTGTGTTGCGAGTTCGGTGAGCTTGGTGTTGGTGTTGCGGGCCAAGGTACGAATGCGCTCGAACGCCGTTGGCATGTCGATGTGCGCGTGTTCAGCGAGCATGCCCTTGGCTTGTTCGATGATGATCCGGCTGTCGAGTGCGTATTGGAGTTGTTCGTCACGTAGTTGCGCCTGTGTCGCGGCCGCTGCTTGGAGGATGGTGATGCTGGCAAGATCGGCGAGCGCTTGGGCGAGGTCGATGTCGCCGTCGGCGAGCGGGCCGGAGTCGGATCGGAACAAGTTGAGGGCGCCGATGACGTTGCCGCGCAGTCGTAGTGGCATTGCGTAGACCGAGTCGTATCCGGCCCCGACGGCGTACGGGGTGAATCGTGGCCAGCGTTCGAGCGCCGACCGGAGGTCGGTTTCGACCACAGGGTGACCTGTCGCGAACGCTTCCAGGCACGGGCCTTCGTCGTTCTGGAGTTGGAAGAGTTCGAGTAGGCGGGCCTGTTCGCTGGAGGCCGCGATCAGACGGAGATGTCCTTCGGCGTCCGCGAGCAGAATGCCGCAGGCGGCGGTGTCGAGGAGTTCGACGCAGCGCGCCGTCAGTGCGGTGAGTGAATCGATGATGTCGAAGTCCGCGACGAGGGTGTCAGTGAGCGCGACGATCGTTTGCACGATTTGTGCTTCGCGCGTGGGCTCGCTGAACGAGGGGCTGTTCATGGGGACACTCCGTGCTGTAGCGGTCCATCCTCGCCCAACCGCAGGCGATGCGCCAGGATTTCCTGAGACACATACGCAACGGTCTGGCTGGTTGCGTATGCGTGTGCCCGGATGCGGAGCAGCGCGTCGTGGACATCGATACCGAGTTGAACAGCGGTGGTTCCAGAGGCTTGGTGCACCTCGGCCCGGTGTGCGTCGGTGTCGCTCAACTCTGCGGCCAGGAGAGGTTCATCCGAACGGGCCTGGATCGCAGCCATGAGAGCCGGGAGCATGCGGGCGAGTTCGCGACCGTCCGCGTCCTGATCGTCAGTGAGCATCCCGACGGAGTCGTAGACGGTGAGGACGCCGACGATTCCGACGCCGAGGTGAAGTGGGAACGCGAACACCGCGCATGCTCCGAGGTCGAGTGCAAGTGGCGTGTAGTTCGGCCAGTCGCTGCTCGTTCGGGTGGCGAGATCGGGTTCCGCGATCATCGTGTCGGTGATGTAAGCGTCGTGGCACGGTCCTTCGCCCAACGAGAATTGGAGGTCTTCGAGTCGACGGACGCGTTCGGACGAACTGCACACCGGCCCACTGTTGTGTCCGCTGATGATCGAGATGCCAGCCCCGAGCACCTGAAGGATGTCGACACAGGTCGCGCACAGATTCTCCGTCGGTAACGATCCTCCGCTCGGCGAGAATCGCGCTGCGATCCGGCGGGCACGCTCAACATCCATCGTGCACCTCCAACCACGATCGGGCGACTGCGCGCCGTGGGCATCGGTTGGTCGGAGTTGCATGTTGCACGGACGTCTCCTCGGCTGCGGGCGGTTGGAACACCGCTGCCAGGGTCAGGAGCAACGTCGACAGAGCAATCGCCTCCCGGGGAGGGAGCGGCGCAACGAGTCGATGATGGTCACCGTACCGGACGCGCCCAGCGACTGTCGTGGAAGACCCTTCGGGAAGGGCTTGCGTTCTCACCCAGCGGGCGTAGTGTTCGAGATGAGGGCTGTTGCGCTCTCGCTCGCGTCGCTCCGAACCCTGGTTGCGCGTTGACCCCGCCAGGAGGCTCGACGTGTCCCGTTCCAGTTCGCTGAGCCCAGATCTCGAACGCCTCGTTGGGCCAGCCGTGGCGACGCCCATCCCGCCTGCGCCACCAGCGTCAACCGCTGATCAACTGCCGGTGTCTCGGCGTGGGTTCCTCCAGCGTCTCGGGCTCGGCGCAGCCACGGTCTTCGTCGTGGCTGACGGGGTGGTTGCGTATCGGGCATGGGACCAGGGAGTCCTGAGCGAGGGCAAGGGCCCAGCGTTCGAAGCGCTGGCGGACTGGCAATCGTTCGAGGGGCCGGAAGCAGCGGTCGCGGCCGCGGTGTTGGCCGCGAGTGCACACAACACGCAGCCGTGGGCCTTCGCCATCTCCGGCGATCAGGTCGACGTGTTCGCCGACCGGACCCGAACGACAGGAGCAAACGACGCGTTGTTGCGCGAGTTCCACGTCTCACTGGGGTGCGCCATCGAGAATCTCGTGCTCGCAGCCGAGGCCAACGGCTACGCCACAGCGGTTGCGCTCGACCCGGGGACGTCGCCGGACCTCGTCGCAACAGTGAACCTCTCGGCCGGGACACCGGTGGCATCGGACCTCTACGAGGCCATCGCCAAACGGCGCAGCAACCGCTCGCAGTTCACCAACGACCCGATGCCCAGTTCTGCGATGGAGTCGATGAGGCTACTCGCCGTTTCCGGCACCGATCTGGTCTGGCTGACCGATCCAACTGACCGAGCAGGATTCGCCGATCTCCTGGTCGATGCGACCCGAGCGCATATCGGCGACGAAGAACAATCGAAGGCGTCGTTCGAGTGGTGGCGCAACGACCGCGACCAAATAGAGGACCACAAGGACGGCCTGAACATCGACGGCGTGGGACTCCCGCCGATCGTTCGAACTCTCGGCAAGATCCTCCCTGGCGTCAGTCGAGAAGCAGCCGACGCAACCTTCCTCGACGCCACCCGAAAACAAGCAGACACCGCCGCCGCATTCGGGATCATCACCGTCGACGACCCCTCGTCGCTCCAACAACAACTCACCGGGGGCCGCCTCCTGCAACGACTCCATCTCTGGGCGGCGGCCAACGATCTCGGATTCCAGCACATGAACCAGATCACCGAGCGAATCGACCGAGACCGCCAGCTCCGCAACACCCAAACCTTCGAACAACCCCTCGCCGACCTCGCCGGAGCGAGAACCCTGGCCGCGTTTCGGGTCGGGACCCCAACCGTCGATTCCATGGCCAGCCCCCGCCGACCCGTCAGCGAGGTACTCCGATGACCACCACCACCCTCGACCGAGCATCCACCGCCGGGCTCGTCGCCGCCGGGCTGGCCGCTGCCGCCGGCATGATCGAACTCGCGGTCGGGTCGAACAGTTGGACGGGCGACAAGAACGAACCAACCACCCTTGGAGTGCTCACCATCGTCCTCGCCGGAATCATGGCCGCCTCGGCCCCGCTGCTGATCCGCCGTCGCCCGAGCAGCGCGTCCAGCCTCGCCTCAGCGGCTGGGATGGCCATTCCGGCGCTCATCACCGTGACCACCGCTGGCCGCTTCGCGCTCCCTGGGGCCATCGTCGGCGTCGCCGCTGGCGCACTCGCGATCGCCGACGCTCGCTCCTGCGGATCCATACGCCAGACAATTGATGACGCATGGCCGACCGCGCTCATTGCGGTCCTCGTAGTCATCTATCTCGCCTTCGGAGTGGTCGCGGGCCCGATTGGTTTGCTCGGGATCCTCGGCGCCGCCGCCGTCATCGCCGCGTTCGCCCTCGAACGACGTTCGACACGACTTGCCGCGGCTGTCCTCGTCATCGGCGTGGTCCCGTTCGCCGCCGCGACGTGGTGGAGCGTGGTGATACCGCTCACTGCAGTCCTTCTCCTCGCGATCGGCCTCCCGCACATCCACAATCCGCGCCGCATCGTCACCTCCACCCCTCTCGAACTCGATGCCACCGACCGCTCGCAGCCCCCGGTGGGGCCTCGATGACAGCTGAGCATGCCAGATCTCAGGCCGCCCGGCGACAGCGCTCGGTCGACGCTGCTCGCCACACTCGACAACGCGGCCTGGGCGCCAAATGGTGGCTGCACGGGCGCAACCTGCTCGGCCAAGTCGGCAGCGTCGTCGCCGATCTTCCGCTGCTCTTGACGGCGCCGCTGTACCGACGATGGCATCTTCGGTGGGGCTCGACACCCGACGAGATCGAGTCCGCCATGCCAGGCGATGCGACATTCCCCGTCGCCCAGTTCGTGTCGACGCGATCGATCACCATCAACGCCGAACCCGCCGTGGTCTGGCCGTGGTTGGTGCAGGTCGGCTGCGGCCGGGCCGGCTTCTACAGCAACGACCTCCTCGACAACCTCGGCCGGCCCAGCGCAACAACGATTCGGCCCGACCTGCAGCACCTCGGGATCGGCCAATGGGTCCCGATGTCACCGTCATCGACCCCAAACGAGAAGACCGCATTCAGAGTCGACTCGTACGAGGTCGCCTCCTGGATGCTGTGGGCGAAACCGGACAGCACATGGTCGTGGCGGTTGACACCCACGAAGTTCGGCGGCACGCGGCTCGTCACTCGCGTCCATGCCGTCTACGACTGGTCCCATCCACTGACAGCGATCCTCGGCGTCGTGCTCATGGAGTGCGGCGACTTCGCCATGATGCGGCGGATGCTGCGCGGGATCAAGACTCGAGCCGAGAAGGTCAGCGACTACAGCTGAAGGCGCCAGCCCCTGAGACGTCCAAGAAGCCGCATCGCCCTCCGACCCGCTTGCCATCATGCGCTACGACCGAGGACGCCGATCACTCGACCGGCACCCACCCGATAACGCGCGGTCCCGATGAGACCCTCAGGTAGCGCTCATCGGCACTTATACCGCTCCCCGAGAAGCGGATCGGCAACGATGTCGCGGCAGCGCATAATGCTCCCTCAACCTCGCCGATATCCCTTCACATCCCTTGGCCACGGCATCCGCGCCTCATGTAAACCCGCCTCAAGAATCGGGGATGCGTCCGCAGCCCCGGATGCTCGTTCGGTCGTCAAGCAATCAAAAGCGCGCACCACGCGCGCCTTTGATACCCTGAACCCGTGGACACGAGGGCCCTGCGGCCAGCTGAAGTCTCCGACTGGCTGATCGCTCGCGGACGGCACTTCGTCACCACCGAGGAGATCGCCGAGTTGGTCGATGTGGTGCCGGCCGACGTTCGCCACAGCCTTCGTCGACAACGCGAAGCGAACACCGTCGTGCCGGTGACCAAGGGCGCCTGGGTGCCCGTACCACCCCAGTACCGTCGCAACGGGGCACCGCCGGTCGATCACTTCATCGATCCGCTGATGAACTACCTCGGCCATCGCTACTACGTCGGATTTCTGTCAGCTGCTGCACTACACGGCGCATCGCACCAGGCACCCATGGTCTTCCAGGTCGTCACCGACGCTGCGCTTCGGGATCGGTCGATCGGGTCGCAGCGGGTGTCGTTCATCCAACGAAGCGACCTTTCGCATCGGGCGACCACCCGTCTGCTCGTGCCGACCGGCCGCATCAACGTGTCGACTCCCGAGGCCACCGTGCTCGACCTCGTCGAAGCGCCGCAATACGGCGGTGGGCTTTCCAACGTCGCAACGGTGATCGCCGACCTCCTCGACAACGACCAACTCAACCCGATCGCACTCGCCAAAGAAGCAGCCAAGCACCCGATGGCCGTTGCGCAACGCACCGGCCACCTCGTCGAGCAGATGGGCATCGAGACAGATGCGCCGATCGATCTGCATTCGCTGCACTCATACGTTGACGGCGCCCAGGTCGTCAACCTGTATCCGGCAACCGACCCGGTCGGCGCTCGTGACTGGCGCTGGAATGTGATCGCCAACATCGAGATCGAACCCGACCTGTGATCTCTCAAGCCGAACTCGCGCACTGGTCGACGGTGGTCCCGTGGACGCGCGACGACCAGGTCGAACAAGACCTCGTGCTCTCCCGCCTGATCGTCGAGTTCGCACGCCACCCCTTGCTCGGCGACGAACTCGTCTTCCGGGGCGGCACCTGCTTTCACAAGCTTTGGCTCGAGCGGCCATGGCGCTACAGCGAAGACCTCGACTATGTCCGACGCAGCGGCGGTGGAGTCGGCGACATCTTCGATGCCATCCGCACTGTGGCCATATGATGGCGCCGCGCTGCAAGTCAAGGTCGAGATGAACACCTTCGAACGCTCGCCAGCGCGTGCCACCGTTACACGCCCGCTCTCAGTGGCGAGTCCATGGTTCACCGGCGAGGCTGATGTACCGACGTTCACCATCGAAGAACTCACAGCGACCAAGATCCGCGCGCTCTTCCAACGACGCAAAGGTCGTGACCTCTTCGACCTGTGGCTCGCCGTCGAGCACGGGGGAGCCTCCATCGACGACATCGTCGACTGCTTCGGTCCGTACCGGCCCGACGGGTGGACTGTCGACCGCGCTCTCGACAACTTGGATGAAAAACTCGCGCTCGATGACTTCACTCACGACCTCGACCAGTTGGTCAGTGCCGGCCCGGAGGGGTACAGCATCGAGGCCGCTGCCAAAGTTGCCCGTGCAGTTATCCGGCGTGCCTAATTCGTGCCTAGAACAGCGCCCAACAGCGCTCAGTTAGGCACAACAACGCTCAACACCGAGAGGCCCGAAAACCACCGCCGACCAGGCAAAACACCCGATACGCAGGCGCGATGCGATGGGCCTCAGGCTTCCCAAGCTGAATACGCGGGTTCGATTCCCGTCATCCGCTCTCGAAAACACCAGGTCAGAGTGCATTTGGTCACTGTCGATGTCGACATTCGTGCCTTGCCCGTGCCGAGATCGCTTGTGAGGTCGGGGCGAGATCGCCGATTCGACTCACGCTGGCCGCGGGAACTCCCTGGTACTGAGGCTGTCGCCGCCGGGACACATCTGCGTTCTCAGGCAAGAAAGCTGACGTTCCTGCTGGCCATGTGTCGACCGCCGGCCTCGTGGTGCGGACCGCGAGTATGGGTCGGGTGGGAGTGCGGAAGAAGTGCCGAGACGAGCGGTTGAGCCGGTGCTTGGAGGATGTTGATATGCGCTGCTCGTGGCGTCGCTTCTGAGGTGGATCGTTCAGCCTCGACGACACCTACCGAAGGTCTCGCGGTGACGAATCGGTTGAGATCTCCGCAAGGCGAGCGCATTCCGTGCCGATAGAGACATCGTGAGCTTGGCACGGCAGGTTGGCGCAGTTGGCGCAGTTGGCGCAGGGATACTTCAGGTGATCGTTGGCTTGGTGCTGGCATTCCTTTCGATCGAATCGATCGGGCTCGTGTCCGACGAGCAGTTCGCCCTCAACTGGGTGCTCGCGATTCCCTCGTTCTGTCTTCTTGGAACAGTCGGGATCACCGTCTCGTACGCATCAGGTCAGCCGCAATGGTTGCGGGTCGGCGCATCAAGCGCAGCGCTCGCGGTCGTCGTTTCCCTCGTTGCCAGCATCGCTCTCGGGTCGGTGGCAGCGGGTGCGTTGCTCGTCGTCGTCGTGCAGTTCCTCCCGGCAGTCTTGTCGTCGCGGTTCGCTGCCGATGGAAAGCACGCTCCGGCCTAGTCACCGGACCCGGCGACTGAGCACCGATACCGAGCGGGTTCGGCCCTCGAGTCGAATCAGTCGTTATCGAACGGATCGCCTCGTCGAAGCGTCGCGAACGCGGCGGCGAGGTCAGGACCGTGGCCGCATGCGGTGCGCGCGGTGCGGCGCGGTGCCACAGTGTTCGTCGTGAGTGAAGCCGAACCGACACCTGGCGCGGCCCGAGCGGAGGGCACGCTCGTGGCTTTGCGCATTGCTGTGGGCGTGACTGTCGGTGTCACCTGGGCGGGCTACATGCTGGCACTCGTCGCTCTTGGGAGCTGCGACGCGTTCGGTGGCCGGTGCGATGGGACGAGCCCACCAGTCTTCGAAGATGNNTGACGTTGCCGGTGGAGCGTTCGTCGGTACGGCGGCCGCGGCCTGGGCGTTGTGGTGGCTGCGTCGCCCATCGGTACGGCAGGCAGCTGTCGGTGTCGCCGTCGCATTCGCTGTGGCCGTCGTCATTGCTCTCTTGGCGCGCAGCATCGCGCACGGTTGAACCACCAGACGCCGTACACCTTCCCCTTCGCGTGTTTGTCGGAGGGCGCGTTCGCGGGTCATTGTTCGGCGTGTTGAGCAAGATTGCACGCCAGTGGCAGCTGGGCGCAGTCGCAGCATGACCGGCACCCGACAACGCGCTCGCAACTCGTCACCCAACTGAGCGGAGCCGCCCGAGTCGGGCACTCGGTGACTGCGCCAGCGTGACGCCCGGCGCCCGCATGATCTGGAGCGGGTGATCGCTCGCGTACGTGCCGGTCGCGAGCAGTCTCATGTGCTCGCAAGTTCTGGCGATCTGAACGTCGCCTCGGTTGACTTCGTTGCTCGACTGCTTCCGGTCAGCCGACCACGCCGAGGGCGTCGCTGCGTTCACCGAGAAGCGAAGGCCACACTTCACCGGGAAGTAGGTCAGTCGTCTCAGGCTGACGGCTGATGAGAGGGAACGACGGTCAGCGGGAGCGAGAGCGGCCCGCGCAGCCCAAAGGAGCGTTTCCACACGGCGCGGTCGGTGTCGATCGTGTAGTCGCCAAGTCGTTCGAGGAGCGGAGGGATCGCGACTCGAAGCTCCAGGCGTGCGAGGGCGGCGCCGAGGCAGTGGTGAGCGCCGAATCCGAACGAGAGAGGTTTCGGGTCGCTTCGATCGAGGTGGAGTTGGTCGGCGTCGGGCCACCGTCGAGTGTCTCGGTTCGCGGCACCGATCATCAAAGCGATGAGGCCACCCTTGGGGATCGTCTGGCCGCCGATGACGATGTCGGCCGTTGCCTGGCGGGCTGCCATCTGGAGCGGAGGGTCGTAACGAAGCAATTCTTCGACGGCGTTGCCGATGAGGCTGGGGTCGTCGCGGAGCAGCGCTCGTTGTTCGGAAGAGGCAGCGAACGCGACGAGCGCGTTGCCGAGCATGCCGGTGACCGTCTCATGGCCAGCGAACAAGAGAAACACGATCATGGCCACGATCTCGTCGGCCTCGAGGACCGGCCCGTCGTCCTCGGAAGCAAGCGCAGAGATGATGTCGTCGCCCGGGTGCTGTCGCCGCTGTTCGATGAGGGCGAGGAAGTAGTCGTCGAGTTCGGCGAAACGGTCGCTGATCGATTGTGCGTCCAGTTCGGCAAACGGTTCGACCATGCCGCCGACGATGCCCGAGGCATCTTGGAGCCAGTCCCGCCGGTCTGCTGGGAGGCCGAGGAGTTCGGCGATGAGCTGAATCGGCAGCCTGTTCGTGAACACATCAACGATGTCGACATCGCCGGATTCGGGAAGGTTGGACAGCAACTCGTCGACCAGGGACCGGACCATTGGTTCGTAGGCGTTGATCTGCTTGGGCGTGAACGCGCGTGCCACTGCCGAGCGCAAGCGGGTGTGGTCGGGTGGGTCGGTGGCGAGCAGCCAGCGCGAGAAGTTGGCGCGAACCGAAGGCGTCAGCTTGCGGTACTGGCGACTCGACAAGATCAGGTCGGCGATCGGTGCGGTCGCGCAATCGGTAGAGCGCAGCACTTGCTGGACTTCGTCGTAGCCGAAAACGAACCACTGACGGTACGGGCGGCCGTAGGCGACCTCGCCGTCGGCTCGCATGCGGTCGTACATTGGGTACGGCCAGCAAAATCGCTCCTCGGCAAACGGGTTCCCCCACTTGGTTGCGCCGAAGAGTGCCTGTGACACACGAGGCCGCTTTCCAATGGCAGCGATGCTCGACATCGCCAGCTGCTCAACGCCCATGGTTCGCCTCGACTCTTGCCACGGCGCCCATATTGCCCGACAGCCACCACCAGCGTCAGTGACGCATCCGGAACCTGTCCTGATCGATCGGTCGAAGCGGAGCCCGCAACGTTCAATTTGCGCATGCCTCACCAACTCGTCGCCCCATTCCATATTGACGGCGACGGAGGCGCACTCAGGGCGCGAAATGACCGGCATTCTGTGGGTAGTCGAGGTGCTCGATATTGCTCGAAGGTGGTCTGCGGACGGTGCCATTCAGTCCGTCGTATCGGGTCACGCTGTCGGTGTCCCGATGTCTGATCGAGCGGAGACGCACCGTCGAGCGTTGCGCGGCCTGGCGTTGGATCAGTACGGGTACATCACCCCAACCGACGCCGAGGCGTTCGGGGTGCCGGCGATCGAACTCCGCAAGATCGCACAGCGCGGTGGGCTCGATCATGTGGGCTACGGGCTGTATCGCTTCGCCGACATTCCCATTACGCAGTTCGACACGTTCATGGAGGCCGTGCTGCGTTGTGGACCCGACGCTCACCTCACGCGCGACGCAGTCCTCGCACTTCGAGGGAGCCTGACGGCGGGGAAGTGTGCGGTGAGTCGGGCGTGTTCAGGTTGCGAAGCAGAGCTGTGGCGGGCCGGTCACGCCGGATTCCTGCATGGCGGCCGCCAGATCGGGGTCCTGCATCATCGCGTTGACCTTGTCAGGGTCGCCGTCGCCGACGAGCCAGATCGAGTTCGGGTTGTCCGCGTCGCGCAGAACGATGACGTTCGTCATGCCAGCCGCCTCGCGCCGTGGAGCATCGGCCTCGAAGACCGGCCTCCAGGCGGCGTAGTCGGCGATCGGGTGGTTCAGGAATACTTTTGCCATGGGAAAACCGTAACCGCCGTGTCAAGTGCTGTGCAGCTTGCGCGCCCGACCACAGCGAACGTCACCGCCGCTGCATGACCGACGTTCAGCGAGTCGACATCCGACGAGATCGGTATCCGCACTCGGTGCGTCGTTGCGTCCTTCGTGGCAGTCTCGAGGCCATGGCCCTCGGCGCCCAGCACGATCGCCACCTTGTCGGGGACGGCCATGTCCCAGAGGTCGACGGCGTCGGCGTCCGGGGTCATCGCCCAGGTCTGGAACCCGTTCGAGTGCAACGTGTCGATGGCTCCCGGCCAGTCATCGGCCGAGGCGCGTGCCACGGGCATGTGCAGGATCTCACCCATGCTGACCCTGACGGTTCGGCGCTGGTAGGGGTCATTGCAGGTCGGGCTGATCACGATGCCATCGATCCCGAACGCACGCGCCGTGCGGGCGATGGCACCGACGTTCTGATCGTCATTCAATGCTTCGAGCACCACGAGCCGCCGACAGGATCGAGCCAGATCTCCAACGGTCGGCATCGGCGCCCGGAATCCGGAGGC
>CAJDUH010000006.1_pt1 | contig 12972 bp, 13 predicted proteins | sample 7389931 | NCBI WGS metagenome assembly CAJDUH01 (sample SAMEA7055663, study PRJEB34461) | soil metagenome | biome: terrestrial ecosystem; feature: Peninsula; material: soil | place: Antarctica | collected 2016 | reverse complement strand
TCACCCCGCGCTGGTGGACGAGTTGGCCCTCGTGTTCACCGAGGACGACGAAGCGTTCCTCGCCAAGAGCTGACATGAGTCGATCAGTGCGCGGACTGTGCCGGAATCCGGAACTGATCGCGCGCTGATCGGTGAACGTCTGACGTCAGATGTCGGGCTGATCGCCGCGGGCCATCTCGGCGTCGTCCTCGTCGGACATCACGATGTCCCACCGGTCGAGACAGTCCTCGCACCGGTACGCGACCACGTCACCCGGTTCCCAGATGCCGTCCTCGCGTGGGTGCGTCAGCAGGAAGCAGCGGCCGCCGCAGTCGATGCAGGTGATCTGGGGTGTCGGTGTGAGCACGACCCCAGTCTGGCCGATCGCCGCTGGTGCTCCGGTACTCGTATCCTCGACGCATGCGTGTCGTGGCAGGAGAACTGGGTGGACGACGATTGGTGGCCCCTGACGGCACCTCGACGCGACCCACCACCGACCGAGTGCGCGAAGCCATCTTCAACTCGCTCGGCAGTGCCGGCCTCCTCGACGGTGCGCTCGTCGCCGACCTGTTCGCCGGAAGCGGCGCCATCGGCATCGAGGCACTCTCACGCGGTGCCGATCGGTGCGTCTTCGTCGAACGAGACCGTGCGGCGCTCCATGCGCTGAACGACAACCTCGACGCACTCGACCTACGCGATCGCTCGAAGGTGCTGGCCTCGGATGCGATGTCGGTCGCCGCCACCATCGATGCCGACATCATTTTCGCCGACCCGCCGTACGACTTCGACGCCTGGGCCGAACTGCTCGGCCGGGTGACCGCCGATGTCGTGATCGCCGAATCCGGTTCGACCGTTGCCGCTCCGCACGGTTGGGAGGTGACCCGCGAGAAGAAGTACGGGCGCACCCGGGTCACCTTCCTCGAACGGGTTGACGCGGCCGCCGGCGAGGCAGATGTAGGGTCTGCCACCCAATGAGCACGTCACCGCGGGTGCTGTACCCGGGCAGCTTCGACCCGATCCACCTCGGACACATCGACATCATCGAGCAAGCCCACGAACTGTTCGGCGCCGTCGTGGTCGCGATCATGCACAATCACGCGAAGTCCTCCGGGCTCTTCGGCGTCGACGAGCGTGTCGAGATGGCCACCACCGCGCTCGCCCACCTCAGTCGGGTCAGCGTGGTCGACCAGACGGGCCTGGCCGTGCAGGCAGCGCAACGCACCGGCGTCGATTTCATCGTGAAGGGTCTGCGGAACTCGGGTGACTTCGAGATCGAGCAGCAGATGGCGCACAACAACCACGCAGTCACCGGCGTGCGCACGGTGTATCTTCCGTGCCGCCCCGAACTCGGGTACATCAGCAGCCGCTTCGTGCGCGAGATCGCGAAGTACGGTGGATCCATCGACCATCTCGTCCCGGCGCACGTCGCCGATGCACTGCGCCGTATCAACGACGGCGCGCAGAACTGAGCAACCATGAGCTACGACGACGGCGACTACGACGACATCGACGACGAGTACCCCGACCCCGCGGCGACCAGCGGGTACGTGGGCGACGCCGAGACTCTCCTCCGGCGCGCCATCGACATCGTGGCCACGGCACCGACGATGCCCTTGTCGTCGTCGCCGCGTATCGACCGCGACGAGATGATCGAGCTGCTCGAAGAGTCGCTCAACCGGCTCCCCGAGGAGCTGCGCCAGGCTCGCTGGATGCTCAAGGAGCGTCAGGAGTTCGTCGCGAAGACCCGGCGCGAGGCCGATGAACTGCTCGAAGCCGCCCGGGTGCGCGCCGAACGGATGGTGCAACGCACCGAGGTCGTGCGCGCTGCGGAACAGCGCGCTCGCCAGGTCATGGAGACCGCCGAGGCCGACTCGCGTCGCTTGAAGCACGAAACCGAAGACTTCCTCGACCAGCGTCTCGGGTCGTTCGAAATCCTGCTCGACAAGCTGCAGAAGACGGTCGGAGCCGGTCGTCAACGCTTGTCGATCGGCGGGGCCGTCGACGAGACCGACGTGATCGAGGAAGACGACCCCACCAAGGGGTTCTTCGATCAAGATCACTGATCGTCGGAGGTCCAGTGCCAGACCCCTTGCGACCGTTGCGAATCAACGCCGTCGAGCTGCTGCGCCAGCCCGGCGCCGTGCGCGACGTCCTCGTCGACATCGAAGCCGCCCCGCTCGGGGCCGGACACGACCGACTCGTCGGTGACATTCACGTCGAGCTGCGACTCACGGCGCGCAACGACGGCATCGACGTCGATGGCACGGTCAGCGCCGACTGGAACACGGTGTGTCGACGATGTCTGGCCGACGTCTCCGGCGTTGCCGTGGGTGTCGTCGACGAGCTGTACCAGATCGAACCGCTCGACCCTGATGCGTACCTGATCGAGGACGGCCAGCTCGACCTCGCGCCGCTCGTTCGCGAAGTCGCGCTGTTGGAACTCGACAACGAGCGGCTCTGCCGTGACGACTGTGCCGGGTTGTGCCCGGTGTGCGGCGTCGATCGGAACACCACCGAATGTTCGTGCAACCCCACGGTGACCGACGAACGTTGGGCAGCGCTCGAAGGCTTCGTTCCCGACGACGAATGAGCGAGCTCGCGCTTCGCCTCGATGGCAACGGCCCCAGCCCCCGATAACGTGAACGGGCCGTTCGCGGCACGGTGCGTCCGAATCGGGCCCCGATCCAGAACCGGTCGCACGATGACCGTCCCCGAGAACCAGGAAGCGAACGATGGCCGTTCCCAAGAAGAAGACCTCGAAGTCGAAGACCCGCAGCCGACGGGCGAGCGCCTGGCGGCTGAACGCGCCGGCTCGCAGCCTGTGCCCGCGCTGCGGCAACGCCAAGACACCGCACGTGGTGTGCCCGTCATGTGGCTGGTACCGCGATCGCGTCGTCGTCGACGTCGGCTGATCCGCTGAGCACTCCCATGCTGCCCGTAGCGGTCGACGCCATGGGTGGCGATGACGCCCCCGGGCCGATCCTCGCCGGCGCCCACCGCGCTGCGGCCACGGGGATACCCGTTGTCCTGGTCGGCCCCGCCGATCTCGGCGGCCGCACCGGCCCTGACGGCACGGTGCTCGACTTGATCGAGGCCACCGAGGTCATCGGCATGCACGACGATCCCGCCCAGGGAGTTCGTCGCAAGAAGGACTCCACGCTCGTGCGTGCCGCCGAGGCGGTTCGTGACGGGCGCGCCAGCGCGATGATCTCTGCTGGCAACACCGGCGCCACGATGGCAGCAGCACTGCTGCGAATGGGCCGCATCTCGGGCGTGAAACGTCCGGCGATCGCCACGCCGATTCCGGTGCCGGGCGCAACACCGACGGTGCTGCTCGACGCGGGAGCGAACTCCGAGGTGCAGGCCGAATGGCTCGTCCAGTTCGCCCTGATGGGGTCGGTGTACGCGAAACATCGGTTCGGCATCGAGTCACCTCGCGTCGGGCTGCTGTCGATCGGTGAGGAGCCGGGCAAGGGCGACACGCTCCGCAAGGAGGCCTACGGGTTGCTCGCGGCCGCATCGAACCTCAACTTCGTCGGCAACGTCGAAGGGCGTGACGTGATGAGCGCTGACCTCGACGTGTGCGTCACCGACGGGTTCACCGGCAACGTCGTGCTCAAAACGCTCGAAGGCGGCATGAAGGTGGTCATCAAGGCGTTGCTCGAGGCGTTCGCCGCCGAGGAGCACTACAAGCCGCACGCCGACGCACTGATGCCGGCGTTGCTTCCGCTGTACGAGAGCCTGAGCCCGGACACCTACGGCGGCGCCGTGATGCTCGGCGTCGACGGCGTCTGCATCATCGCCCACGGATCGTCTGGTGAGACCGCGATCGCGAACGGCATCGGCGTGGCTCGTGACATGGTCGAGCACGACATGGTCGGTGAGATCCGCGCTGCGATCGCAAGCAACGCAGGCTGACCCGGGCAGCGTCAAGCGATCCGGCAACTACACTCGGCGCCCGTGCCAGCAGATTCCGCCCCACTCGAACGCGACGAGATCTTCGAGATCGTCCGTGACCGACTCGCCGACATCCTCGAGATCGAACCGTCCACGATCACCGAGGGCCAGTCGTTCGTCGACGACCTCGACGCCGACTCGTTGGCACTGATCGAACTCGTCGAAGCGCTCGAAGAGCAGCTCAGCGATCGGATCCCCGACTTCCGCATCGACGACGAAGACCTCGAGGATCTCAAGACCGTGCGCGATGCCATCGACTACGTACACGAACGCGCCACGGCGAGCTGATCGTCCGGTGACAGCGAGGTGACCGAGCCCGGCAACGACCAGCCATCACCGGGCCTGTCCGAGCTGTCGGAGCGAATCGGTCACACGTTCACCGACTGGAGCCTGCTGGAGCGGGCGCTCGCCCACCGATCATGGTGCGCCGAGACTCCCGGCGCCATCAGTAACGAGCGCTTGGAGTTCCTCGGTGACGCGGTCCTCGGGTGGGCGGTCGCCGACATCGTCTATCACCGATACCCGGTCGCCGAAGGGCAGCTCACCGACTTGCGCAAGAGCGTGGTCAACGCGATCGCCCTCGCTGAGGTCGCCCAGGCGATGGGCCTCGGCGAGCACATCCTGCTCGGCAGGGGAGAGGCTGCCGCTGGGGGATCTGACAAGCCGTCGATCCTCTCCGACGCGTTCGAAGCCGTGCTCGGCGCGGTCTACCTCGACGGCGGCGCCGATGCGGCGTATGCAATGGTCGACCGACTGGTGGTGCCGCGCATGCCTGACTCGGCGGACGCCATTGGACAGTTCGACCAGAAGACGCAACTGCAGGAACTGAGCGCCCGTCTCGGTCGAGGTGCCCCCGTGTACGAGGTGTCGTCGCGCGGTCCCGATCACGCGAAGACGTTCCACGCTCGCGTGCTCGTCGACGACGAGGTGCTCGGTGTCGGAACGGGTCGATCGAAGAAGGCTGCCGAGCAGATCGCCGCCACCGAGGCGTGCCTCGCGCTGGCGTGACCTGGCGTTGATGCTCGGTGCCTGAGCTTCCCGAGGTCGAGACTGTGCGGCGAGGGCTGCAGCGGCACCTGGTCGGGCGACGCATCGAACGGGTCGAGGTCGGCCGTGAGCGGTCGGTTCGGCGCACGTCCCGTGACGCGGTGATCGCCGGGCTCACCGACACCGTCGTCGAGGCTGCCGACCGCCGCGGCAAGTACCTGCTGCTGCCGCTCGACTCCGGCGACGGGGCGATGATCCATCTCCGAATGAGCGGCCAGGTCCTGCTCGCTGCCGCAGGAGCCGCGCGCCCCGCGCACACCCACGTCGTGATGCATCTCGACGACGGGAACGAGGCGTGGTTCGTCGATCCGCGAACCTTCGGCGAGGTGGTGGTGTTCGACCCCGGCCACGTGGAGGTCGAGCTGCCCGAACTCGCCCGGCTCGGCGTCGACCCGATCGCTGAGCCCTTCGACGTCGCCACGCTGCGGCGAGCATTCGGAACGACGTCGCGAGCACTCAAGCCGTTGCTGCTCGATCAGCACGTCGTGGCCGGCATCGGCAACATCTACGCCGACGAGATCCTGCACCGGGCCCGCCTTCGACCTGACCGCCCGGCATCCAGTCTCGACCGGCGCCGTCTGGCAACGCTGCAGGTCTCGATCGTCGACGTGCTCACCGAGGCCATCGACGCCGGCGGCTCGACGCTCGGCGACGCCCAGTACGTCGATCTGATGGGTGAGCGAGGCTCGTACCAGGACGACCACCGTGTCTACGGGCGAGGCGGCGAACGCTGCCTGACCTGCGATCGAGGGTGGATCCGACGATCGGTGACCGGGGGACGCGGCACCCATTGGTGCCCGATCTGTCAGCACTGAATCGAGCGATGCGCGCAGTGATTCAGGCCGGCGGCGGCTCCACCGGGTAACTTCGCTGCTGCTGTGTTCCTGAAGAGTCTCAACCTCAAGGGGTTCAAGTCGTTCGCCGACAGCACCACGATGGTGCTCGAACCCGGCGTCACCGTCGTCGTCGGCCCCAACGGGTCGGGAAAGTCGAACGTCGTCGACGCCATTGCCTGGGTGCTCGGCGCCCAGGCACCCAAGGCCGTGCGCAGTCAGAAGATGGACGATGTGATCTTTGCAGGCACGGCGTCACGCCCGGCGCTGGGCCGCGCCGAGGTGAGCATCACCATCGACAACTCCGACGGCACCCTCGGCGTCGAGTTCAGCGAGGTCACCGTCACCCGCGTGTTGTTCCGAACCGGCGACTCCGAATACGCCATCAACGGCGTGCCGTGTCGTCTGCTCGACGTCCAGGAGTTGCTCTCCGATGCGGGTGTCGGACGCCAGCAGCATGTGATCGTCAGCCAGGGCCAGATCGATGCCGTGCTCAACGCTCGCCCGGAAGAGCGGCGGGCGATCATCGAAGAAGCCGCCGGCGTCCTCAAGTTCCGCAAGCGCAAGGAGAAGGCCGAACGTCGCCTCGACGCCACCGAGGCGAACCTGCTCCGCGTCCAGGACCTCCTGCGAGAGGTGCGCCGCCAGCTTCGGCCATTGGAACGCCAAGCCCAAGCTGCCGAACGTCACGGCTCGTTGATCACCGAACTCACCGAGGTGAAGACCTACGTGTCGGGCAGGGAGATCGCATCGTGGCGAGCAAAGCTCGAAGCGCTCGCAGGCACTCGCCTCGAGAGCGCCGGCGCCGAGTCGGAGCTGAAGTCCGCACTCGCCGCGCTCGACACGCAGGTGATGGCCATCGAGGCGCAGCTGTCAGCGCGCGGCGCAAGCGACGTCAGCGACCGGCTCGTGCGGGTCGAACAGCTCCGTGAGCGAGCGCGAGGCCTGTCGGCGGTGCTCGTCGAGCGTCGGCGCTCGTTGGAGCGTGACAAGGGCCAACTGCTCGACGCCGGCGTGGTCGCCAATCTCGAAGCCGACGCAGCGCGCTTTCGGACCGAACTCGACGACGTGATCGTCGCCCTCGCGGAGATCGAACCCGCATCCGAAGCGCTGATCGCCGACGAGGAGCGCTTCCGGGTCGAACGCTCGAAGATGATGGAGGCCGTCGGGTCGGCACAAACCGGGGCGCAGGCAGCCAGCGCTGCTGCCGAGGTGCGTGGCGAGATGCGTTCGGTGCGATCGTCGCTCGAACGCTCCACCGGCGACCTGCGACGTTCTCGCGAGCGCTTCGACTCGCTCGCAGCGAAGCGCGACGCCAGCTCGGAACGAGCGGTCAGGTTCCGTACCGAGTGCGACGAGGCCGGTGCCATCGAGGAGCCACTGGTTGCCGAGGTCGAGCTGGCCGAGACGGCTCTGGCCGAGGCGCTGTCCACGCACGACGTCCGTCAGTCGTTGCGCAACGATGCCGCCGAGGAGGCGTCGCGCTGCTCGGCTCGGGTCGAGGCGCTCGAACTCGCGCTCGACGCTGCGCGTGCCCGTGCCGGCGCTGAGCGTCTCGCCGGCGTCGACGGGGTGCTCGGCACGCTGCTCGACCTGATCGAGATCGATGCCGGATGGGAACCAGTCGTCGAGGCGGCGCTGGGCGAGTCGCTCACTGCCGTGGTGGTCGACGATCCGTCGGCCGGGCGTCGGGCGCTCGATGCCCTGCGCAGTTCCGACACGTCCGGCGCTGTGATCGCGCTCGGTACCCGTCCAGCGGGTCAACCGCGGCCCGACGTCGGTGACGCAGTGCGTCCACACGCCCGCTCGTCGCGCCCTGGTGTCGACGCCTTGCTCGACGGATTGCTCGGGTCAGCCGTGCGCGTCGACGATCTCGGTGCCGCCGTCGATGCGGCGTTGAGCCATCCCGATGCCGTCGTGGTCACCGCTGGTGGCGACCGGTTCGGGCTGAGTGGCTGGCGAGTCGGCGCTGCCGGGAGCGGCGCGACCGCTGCAGCGCTCGACGACGCGCTCGAACGGGCTCGCACGGCGACCGGTGAACTCGAGCGGGCGACCGAAGCCGTTGCCGCCGCTGATCGGGCGCTGCAGACCGCCCGGGCGGCCGAGGCCGAGTTGACGCGACGGCTCGATGCCAACGACGCACGATTCAGCGCAGCATCCGAGGGTCTGGCACAGGCCCAGCGTGAGCACCGTGAGGCCGAGGCCGAACTGGAGAATCTCGAGCGGTCGATCGACGACGTCACCGCCAACATCGTTCGCGAGGAGCAGCGCATCGGCGAACTCGAAGCGCTGCTGCCGGCGCTCGAATCCGACGAGCAAGCCGAAGCCGATGCGGCCCGCGCCCGTGGTGAGCTGCGCGCGGAACTCGAATCGCGAGCAGGAGCACTGGCATCTCGCCGCAAGGACCTCGAAGTCCACAACGCCGGGCTGCACGAACGTCAGCAGCTGCTCGAACGTCGTCTCGACGAGACCGAACGACGCCTGGCCGCCGACGCCGAGGCGCGAATCGCCGCCGAAGGCCAACGCATGACGATCGAGCGTGATATCGGCGCGATCGACCGGCTGGTCGAACGCGTCACCGCTCATCGCGAGGTGGTCGAGGTGGTGCACACCGACCTGGTCGAGCAACGCCGCCGTCAGAGCGACGAGGTGCGAGGACTGACCACCGAGCTCGACGGGCACCGCCGCGAACGCAGCGAGAAGGAGCACGCGCTCGATGCCTCCCGGGAACGGGCGCGGCAAGCCGAGCTGGGCGAGGCCGAAGCCAAGCTGCGCCTCGAAACAGCCATCGAGACGCTGCGACGTGAACTCGACATCGAACCGGCCGTTGCCGAGGCGGCGCCGATGCCGGTGCTCCCCGACGGTGCCACACCTGCTGGACGGGTTCGTGAACTCGAACGCGAACTTCGGTTGCTCGGGCCGATCAACCCGCTCGCGCTGGAAGAGTTCAATGAACTCCAGACCCGGCACACGTTCCTCGAAGAACAGCTCGAAGATGTCCGGTCGACACGCCGCGAGTTGTCGCGTGTGATCGCCGCCGTCGACACCGAGATCCAGAACGTGTTCGCGTCGGCGTTCGTGGACGTCAGTGAGAACTTCACCCAGCTGTTCGGTCTGCTGTTCCCCGGCGGAGTCGGCAAGCTCAAGCTCACCGCCCCCGACGACATGCTCAACACGGGCATCGAGGTCGAGGCGAAGCCGAGCGGCAAGAACGTCAAGAAGCTGTCGCTGCTGTCAGGTGGCGAGCGAAGCCTCACGGCGTTGGCGTACTTGTTCGCCGTGTTCCGGTCGCGTCCGTCGCCGTTCTACGTGATGGACGAGGTCGAGGCGGCGCTCGACGATGTCAACCTGCATCGCTTCCTCGGTCTGATCCAGGAGTTCCGCAAGGACGCCCAGCTCATCGTGGTGTCGCACCAGAAGCGCACGATGGAGGCCGGCGACTGCTTGCTCGGGGTGAGCATGCAGCCAGGCGGCTCCAGCAAGGTCGTCACCGAACGCGTCACCACCGCCACCCCCTGACGCCAAGTCCCCCGTGCCCAGGGCAGCGGGGACCACCAAAGTCCCCCGTGCCCAGGGCAGCGGGGACCAGGACTCCCGGCGTGGGGATGCGGCGTGGCGGGTAGCGTCGGGCGGCGATGGGTATCGAAGTCATTTTTCTGATCCTCGCAATCCTGGTGGTGGCGTTCGGGATCGGTGTGGTCGTCGTCAACCGACGCAACGCCGGTCGCGCAGCGCCGCCGCCGTCGCGTACCACTCGGCCCGCCGCGCCGCCCCCCAGGCCCGATGGAGACGCCGCTACGGGCACCCTGGTCGAGGAACGGCCCGACGACCTCGTCGAGCCGGAACTCGAAGCAGAGCCCGAGCCAGAGCCGGCCGAGCCGGCGTCGCTACGCGATCGCCTGTCCAAGGCTCGGCTCGCGTTCACCGGTGCGTTCGCCGGGGTACTCTGCCGCAGCGCCATCACCGAGGAGAGCTTCGACGACCTCGAAGAGGCGCTCCTGCGCGCCGACGTGGGCGTCGGCGTCACCACTGAGCTGATCGACGGCCTGCGCGCCAAGGTGGCGGCCAAGGAGATCACCGAGCCGCAGGCGTTGCTCGATGAACTCGAAGCCGAGATGGTGTCGCGCCTCGAAGGCTCCGACCGCACGCTGACCTTCGAGCCCGGCGAGGCTGGCAGCCCGAACGTGTGGATGTTCGTCGGCGTCAACGGCGTCGGCAAGACCACCACGATCGGCAAGCTGGCGAACCAACAGATTCGTGATGGCCGCACCGTGCTCATGGCGGCCGGCGACACGTTCCGGGCAGCCGCGGCCGAACAGCTCACCACGTGGGCCGAGCGCTCGGGTGCCGAGATCGTTCGGGGCGCGGAGGGGAGCGATCCAAGTGCGGTGATCTTCGACGGTGTCGAGCGAGCGTCGGCTCGGAACATCGAGCTGGTGATGGCGGACACCGCCGGTCGTCTGCACACCAAGTCGAACCTGATGGAAGAGCTGAAGAAGGTGCGTCGGGTCGCCGAGAAGGGCGCTGGGCGGGTCACCGAGACGCTGCTGGTGATCGATGCGACCACCGGTCAGAACGGCCTCACGCAGGCCCGGGAGTTCGGCGAGGCCACCAACGTGACCGGCGTGGTGCTCACCAAGCTCGACGGCTCGGCCAAGGGCGGCATCGTGTTCGCGATCGAGACCGAACTCGGCATCCCGGTGAAACTGGTCGGCATCGGTGAGACGATCGAGGACCTGATCCTGTTCGATCCCAACGAGTTCGTCTCGGCCCTCGTCAACCCCTGACCCCGTTCCAAGCCCGAAATTCGGTGTCCGTATTGCGCTTCGCGCAACGATGGCTCCGAATTTCGGGGGGATGTGGGGTTGTGTGGGCTTCGGGCCCAGCGATGCCGCCTGACAGACTGACGCAATGACGACCCTCGAATCGCGCCCCGACGCTGGAACCACCGATCCGGAGACCCATGAGGTCGCCGAGAGGATCGACGCATTCCTCGCGGCGAACGACCCGACGACGATGAACAACGTTGCCTTCCGTGGCGCCCGCTACGACGCTGGGCTCGCCTGGGTGCACTTCCCGAAGGGGTATGGCGGCCTCGGCATGCGGCCCGATCTGAACAAGCTCGTCGAAACTCGCATGAGGGAGGCCGGCGCCAAGCCGACCGAGCCCGTCACGTTCTTCATGGCGCTCGCCGGACCGACGATCGTCACGCACGGCAGCGATGAGGCCAAGGAACGGTTCCTTCGACCGATGTTCACCGGCGAGGAGACATGGTGTCAGCTGTTCTCCGAGCCCGGCGCCGGCTCCGACTTCGCCGGGCTCGCCACCAAGGCCGAGCGTGACGGCGACGAATGGATCATCAACGGTCAGAAGGTGTGGAACACGATGGCGCACATCGCCGACTTCGGCATGCTCGTCACCCGCACCGATCCCGACGCCCCGAAGCACAAGGGGATGACGTACTTCGCGCTGGACATGCACGCCGACGGCGTCGAGGTGCGCCCCCTCCGCCAGATCACCGGCGAAGCCGAGTTCAACGAGGTCTACATGACCGATGCTCGCATCCCGGATGCGCATCGGATCGGCGACGTCGGTGAAGGCTGGCGCGCGAGCCTCACCACGTTGATGAACGAGCGCAACGCCATCGGCACCGGCAGTGGCGCTGGCAGTGGTTCGGTGGGGCGCCGCGGTGCGGCAGCCAACGACGCTGTTGACATCTGGAAGACCCTCGATCCCTCCGAGCAGGACGGTGCCCGCAAGGACCGCATGATGAAGCTCTGGTGCCAGGCCGAGGTCAACCGGCTCACGAACCGCCGAGCCGGCGAGAACGCCAAGGCCGGCAACCCTGGCCCCGAGATGACGATCGCCAAGCTGGCCTTCTCCGAGCTGAACAAGCCGCTGTACGAGTTCTGCATCGACCTGATGGGCGCCGACGCGCTCATCGGTTACGACTACACGTTCCGCCGTCCCGGTGATCTCGACGTCACCGGCACCATGCACGGCACGCGTTACTCGTTCATGCGTGTGCGGGCGAATTCGATCGAGGGCGGCACGTCGGAGATCTTGCGCAACATCATCGGCGAACAGGTACTCGGCCTTCCCGGCGAGCCCCGCGTCGACAAGGTCGGCCCATGGAAGGACGTTCCGCGCAACTGACATCCAACTCGACTCTTCCGGTCGACGGAACCGCGCAGCGTCGGGCGGCGTCGAAACAGCCATGACACGCTCATGTCTCACGATCATGACGGGCGCAACGACAGCGGTGTTGTTGCTTGCGGCATGCGGCCAGTCCGCCGATGACGCGGCATCCACGCTGCTGCAGCCACCACGACCGATCCGCGTCGTGAACGATTCGGTCGCAGGGTCGGCCGAGGCCCGCGTGGCCGGTGGCGATGCGGCAACGTCATCGATGCCTGCGTTCGCTGGGTACACCTTCGTGCTCGGGCCTGATTTTCCCGCACTGCCGACGGAGTCGACGGGGTACCAGTACCCGGCCAACCCGGCGCTTGCGCCGGAGATCGTCGCACAGCTCGCAGCGGCGCTCGGTGTCCCGGGTGAGCCGGTCCCAGGGGGAGGGGCAACCATCGACGGTTCGAGGTGGCGTGTCGGACCTGACGATGGTTCGGCTCCATCGTTGACCGTGAGCGACGACGCCCAGCTGAACTTCAACTACTCGCCTGCATGGGGCCAGACGAGCCCTTCGGTCCGGTGCACCGAACCGGTCTCGAGCGATGGAACGGTGAGCGAGGCGACCTGCCCGGAGCCGGTTCCGCCTGTGAACGTCCCCACCAGTGACGAGGCCGAGCAACTGGTGACCGACCTCCTGATCCAGCTGGACCAGGATCCCGAGAACTTCGACCTCGAGACCTACGCCGACGACTACGGGGCGAGCGTGACGGCTTGGATCGAACTCGGTGGACAGCGTTCGCCGGTGGCCTGGGGATTCGGCTTCGGGGAGAACGGAGCGGTGCAGTGGATGAGCGGAGTGCTCGCCACTCCGGTTGCGACCGGTCCCTACCCGCTCATCGGAGTCGATGAGGCGATGGTCCGACTGAACGAGCAGGCGAACTGGTACGGCGGTGGCGTGTTCTTGGACGACATGGCAACGACGGGCGGCCCCGGCGTCCAAGCTGCGGCCGCGCGCGCAAGGGCGTCG
>CAJDUH010000005.1_pt1 | contig 13229 bp, 13 predicted proteins | sample 7389931 | NCBI WGS metagenome assembly CAJDUH01 (sample SAMEA7055663, study PRJEB34461) | soil metagenome | biome: terrestrial ecosystem; feature: Peninsula; material: soil | place: Antarctica | collected 2016 | reverse complement strand
CATCAAGACCCACCATGCGCTCGGCGACGGCATTGCCAACGTGGACCTGGCTCTGGCCCTGGTCGACCTCGAACCCGACCCGCCGGCCGACGAACCCGTCGCCGAGTGGACCCCCCGGCCGTCGCCGAGCCCCAACGACCTGCTGGGTGACGCCTTGCGCGAACAGCTCGGCCGACCCGCCAAGGTCGCCCGGGCGATGCTGGGCTCCGCACGCGATCCTCGCCCGACGATCGACGCGGTCACCAACGTTGGGCGCACCGTGGCGAACTTTCTTGCGAAACCGCCGCCCGCGCCGTGGAACGTGCCGGTCAGCGCCCACCGTCGCTGGGTGAGCGCGTCGGTGTCGATGAAGGGCGTGCGGACCGTGCGCAAGCGTCACGAAGTCAGCATCAACGACGTCGTGCTCGCCGCGTGTAGCGGTGCGCTGCGCACGTTCCTGATCGACCACGGCGACACCGACATCGAACACCGGGTGATCAAGGCGATGGTTCCTGTGTCGTTGCGCGGCAAGGAGCAGCACGGCGACACGCTGGGCAATCTCGTGTCGCTGATCATCGTCGATCTGCCCGTCGACGAACCCGACCCGGTGGTGCGTCTCGAACGGATTCATGCGACCACCTCGGAGCTGAAGGGTTCGGGTCTCGTCGACGGAGCACATCGCATCCTCGACATCGCCGATGCGATCACCCCGCTCGCCGGGCCGTTGACCCGCTACGTCAGTCGGACGATCCCGATGAACCTGGTGATCACCAACATCCCCGGGCCGCCCGTGCCGCTGTATCTGTGCGGTGCCCGGTTCGAGCGGGTGTTTCCCTACGTCGAGGTGATCGACAACGAGGGCCTCACGATCGCCGTCGTGTCGTACGACGACCAGCTCTTCTTCGGCATCACCGCCGACCGTGATGTGATGGCCGATCTCGGCGATGTCGCTGCTGCGATCGAGCACGAGTTCACTGCCCTCGCCAAACGGCGCTGACTACTGCGGCTGACTACTGCGGCTGACTACTGCGGGTCGGGCCCGCGATGTCATCGCTCAGCGGTCGAGCGAGTCGAGCACCGACTGCGTGGTCGACGCCACCGCGGCAGCGGCTCCTTCGGCTGCCTTGCGTCCGCTCCAGAACACCGACGGGCGGCCACCGGTGTCGAGCGCAGCGAAGATCAGTCCGCCGATCAGGCCGACGTTCTTGAGGAACTGAATCTGGTGTTGCGCCTTGTCGGCGTCGTCGTCCATCTCCCAGAAGCGGTGACCGGCAAGCGTGGTCGGCACGAGCGATCCGCCGAGGACGATCGCCATCACGCGTGGGGCGATTCCCAGCGCGAACAGACCGCCGGCAACCACCTGCACCCCGGCATTGACCTTCACGAGTTGCTCAGCCGACGGCGAGCCGGGGATCGAGTCCCGCACCGGCTCGACGACTTTCGCCGCCGGCACTGCGAGCTTCGATGAACGCTTCCAGGCGCTGATGCCGCCGAACACGAAGATTCCGGCAAGCAACGTCCGAGCGAGGCCACGAAGTCCGATCATGTCTGGGCGCTACCCGCTTGGACCATCGGTCAATCGCCCAACTGTCATGTCCGGCCTCCGCACGGTGAGACGGCTAGATCGATTGGCCGGCGAACTGAGCGTTGTACAGGCGCCAGTAGGCGCCGTGCGACTCGAGCAAGGAATCGTGGTTGCCCTGCTCGACGATCTGTCCGTCCTCCATCACGAGGATCACGTCGGCGCCGCGGATCGTCGAGAGACGGTGAGCGATCACGAAGCTGGTGCGGTTCTGGCGGAGGGCGTTCATCGCCTCTTGGATCAACACCTCGGTGCGGGTGTCGACCGAGCTGGTCGCCTCGTCGAGGATCAGGATCGACGGATCGTCGAGGAACGCCCGGGCGATCGTCATCAGCTGCTTTTCGCCGGTGGAGATGTTGTCGCCTTCGTCGTTGATCATCGTGTCGTAGCCATCGGGCAACGAGTGCACGAACCGGTCGACGTAGGTGACCCGGGCAGCCTCGTAGATCTGCTCGTCGGTGGCGTCAGGATTGCCGTAGCGGAGGTTGTCGCGGATCGTGCCGCCGAACAGCCAGGTGTCCTGCAGCACCATGCCGATCTCGGAGCGCAGCTCATCGCGCGGGTAGCTGGCGATGTCGCGTCCGTCGAGGGTGATGCGCCCTGAATCGAGGTCGTAGAAGCGCATGATCAGGTTGACCAACGTGGTCTTGCCGGCGCCGGTCGGCCCGACGATCGCCACGGTCTGACCGGGCTCGGCCACCACATCGAGCCCAGTGATCAGCGGCTTGTCGGGGTCGTAGGAGAAGTGGACGTCCTCGAACACCACCCGGCCCTTCACCTTCGGTGGGTTCTCGGTCGGCGCCTGCTCGGCCGACTGCTCTTCGGCGTCGAGCAACTCGAGCACTCGCTCGAGCGAGGCGATGCCCGACTGGAACGTGGCGGCCATCGACGCGAGGTGCGTCAGCGGCTGGGAGAACTGGCGGGCGTACTGGATCATCGCCTGCATGTCGCCGATGCTCAGCGAGCCCGACGAGATCTGCAGGCCACCGACAACGGCGATCAGGATGTACTGGATGTTGCCCATGAACAAGATCGCGGGCTGGATCAGGTTGGCCATGAACTGGGCACTGAAGCTGGCTTCGTAGAGCTGGTCGTTGTCCTTGCGGAAGCGTTCCTCGGCCTCGCGTTGGCGGCCGAAGCTCTTCACGATCGCGTGACCGGTGAACACCTCTTCGGCCTGGGCGTTGAGGTCGCCGGTGTAACGCCACTGGGCCATGAACCGTGGACGGGCCTTGCCACCGATCAGCTTCATCAGGAACACCGACACCGGCACGGTGATCAGCGCCACCGCTGCCAGCAGCGGTGAGATCGTGAACATCATGATCGCCACGCCGAACAACGTGAGCAGCGACGTCAGGATCTGACTGATGGTCTGCTGCAGGCTCTGCGACAAGTTGTCGATGTCGTTGGTGACCCTGCTGAGCAGGTCGCCGCGGGGCTGGCGGTCGATGTAGCTGAGCGGCAGATGATTGAGCTTGCGCTCGACCGATTCGCGCAGGGCGAACATCGAGCGTTGCACCACGCCGGCGAGCACATAGGCCTGCGTGTACGACAGGACCCACGACCCCAGGTAGACGCCGGCGACGATGAACAGTTGGCGGTGCAGCGCGGCGAAGTCGATGCCCTCGGGGCGTTGGAATCCGTCGACGATGATGTTGGTCGCTTCGCCGAGCAGCCGTGGGCCGATCACGACGAGGGACACGCTGAGCACCGTGGCCACAACGACACCGATCAGCAGCGTGCGTTCCTTGCCGAGGATCTCGCCGAGCCGCTTCATGGCAACGCCGAAGTTCTCACTGCGTTCGGCTGGCAGGCCGACGCCGCCGCCGGGTCCGAAGCTGGCGCGCCGGGCTTCGGTGCCGGCCGTGGCGAGGAGCTTGCGATCGTCGTCGTTGCCGTTCTTGGCTGCTCCCTTGTTGCCGTTCGTGCCGTTGGTGCTCATGCCACTGCCCCCTGGCCCATCTGGGATTCGACGATCTCGATGTAGGTCGGACACGTTTCGAGGAGTTGGTCGTGGGTGCCGCGGCCGATGATCTCGCCGTCCTCCAACACCAGGATCTGGTCGGCGTCGATGATGGTCGACACCCGCTGCGCGACGATCAACACGGCGGCGTCCGCGGTGTGCGGCTTCAACGCTGCACGGAGCCGGGCGTCGGTGGCGAGGTCGAGTGCTGAGAACGAGTCGTCGAAGACGTACAGCTCGGGTTTCACCACCAGAGCCCGGGCGATGCACAGGCGTTGTCGCTGCCCGCCCGACACGTTGGTGCCACCCTGGGTGATCGGGCTCCCGACACCGTCGGGCATCGCCTGCACGAAGCTGCTGGCCTGCGCCACCTCGAGCGCCTCCCACAGCTCACCTTCGTCAGCCTCGGGCCGGCCATAGCGCAGGTTCGACGCCACCGTGCCCGAGAACAGGAACGGCTTCTGGGGCACGTAGCCGACCTTGCTCCACAAGAGATCGAGGTCGAGATCACGCACGTCGACGCCGTCGACGAGCACGCTGCCCTCGGTGGCATCGGCCAGCCGCGACACGAGGTTGACGAGCGTGGTCTTGCCGGCGCCCGTGCTGCCGATGATCGCCGTGGTCGTGCCGGCCACGACGTGGAACGACAGGTTGGACAGGACCGGCCGCTCGGCGCCGGGGTAGGCGAAGCCGACGTCGCGGAACTCGAGGGTGCCGCGCTCGGTGACCTCGGTGACCGGATTGTCCGGCTGCCGCACGGTGGATGACGTGTCGAGCACCTCGACGACTCGCTCGGCAGCCACTGCTGCACGGGGGATCATCGACACCATGAACGTCACCATCACCACGGCGAACAGGATCTGGATGAGATAGGTGAGGTACGCCACCATCGCGCCGATCTCCATCTCGCCGGCGCCGATCTGGTTGCCGCCGATCCAGATCACCGACACGCTCGAGATGTTGATGATCAACATCACCGTCGGGAACGTGGCAGCCATCAGGCGGCCGGCGCGCAGCGCGGTCTGGGTGAGTTCGTCGTTGGCCTGCGAGAAGCGGGCGACCTCCTGCGGTTCGCGGACGAATGCCCGCACCACACGCATCCCGGTGATCTGCTCGCGCAGCACCAGGTTGACCCGGTCGATGCGCAGCTGCATCGCCTGGAACGACGGAATCATGCGGTACACGATCGAGCCGAGCGAGATCACGGCGGCCGGGATCGCGAACAGAATGATCACCGAGAGTCCGACGTCTTCACGCACGGCGAAGAAGATGCCGATCACCAAGTTGAGCGGTGCGGTGATCATCATCGTGACCGCCATCACCACGAGCATCTGGATCTGCTGCACGTCGTTCGTCGTGCGGGTGATCAGCGATGGTGCACCGAACTGGCCGACCTCGCGTGCCGAGAAGCCGGTGACCGAGTGGAACAGGTCGCGACGAACGTCACGGCCGAACCCCATTGCCGCCTGCGACGCGTACCAGACGGCCGCCGAGGCGAACACGATCTGCACGATCGTGAACCCGAGCATCACGCCACCCATCGTGAGGATGTAGTCGTTGTCGCCCTGCAGCACGCCGTTGTCGATCAGCAGTGCGTTGATCGTGGGGAGCGTCAGGGCCGCGAAGGTCTGAATCGCCTGGAGGACGACCACGAGGGTGAGCACCCGCCGGTACGGGCCGAGGTGGCTCTTGAGAAGTTGCCAGAGTTTCATGTGTGGAGGGTTCTCAATCGGTAGTGGTCGCGACGCCGATTCCGTACAACACGGTGTCGACGATGTCGGCGGCGGTGGATGCCTCGGCGGCGATCATCGGGTGGGTCAGTGACATGGTGAGGGCGCGCAGACGGCGGGCGGCCACGAGGGGTTCGACGCGGATCCTGTCGCGATGCGCGGCGAAGAGGTCGACGAGCGCTGGACTGTCGGTCATCGGCCGGCGCACCTGTTCGTGGCGCTTGGCACTGAGATGCGACAGCAGGGTCCAGACGTCGACGACGCGGCGCTGGATCAGCTCGGTCGCTTCGAGCAACTGGGTCTCGAAGGGCAGCGTGAGGTCGATCGTCCGGAGTGCGAGCTCGAACTGCTCCTGGTCGAGCGTCGCTTCGAGCGTGGCGTCGAGGAGTTCGTCCTTGTCGGCGAACACCCGGAAGATGGTGCCTTCGGCGATGCCGGCCGCGCACGCGATCTGCTTGGTCGTGACCGATTCGCCGAATTCGGCCAAGAGCGGCCGAACGGCTTCGATGATCGCTGCGCGCCGCTGCTCGGGCGGCATCGCCGACGCGCGCTTGGCGGACGTAGGTGTCGTCGCAGCGGTCGGCATCGCCGGGACTCTAACTGAGTGAGTGCTCACTCACATGTGTCAGCAGTCACGAATCAGCCGAGCGATGAGCCAAACGCCGCCATTTGGGCGGTTCCCTCATCGCTGGACGTGGGTACGGCGGGTCAGCGGGTGGGGAGCAGCGACGACGGGAGGCTCGAGCGCACAGCCGACAGGTAGGCGTCGTAACCCTTCGAGCTGGGGTGGAACGAAGCGGTCGACACGTTGAGCGGTCCATTGGTCCAGTGCTCGCGCACCGTGCCGTCGGCGAGTTGGCTCCGTCGGAACGTGTCGCCGAAGACGGCGTCGTTCACGAAGCGGTCGCGCTGCCAGAACCGGCAGGCCCCGTGGTTGTCGAACTCGCCGGTGACGTCCACATAGCGGATATCGGCGCCGGTCATCCCACGAGCACGGGCAGCCGCAACAGAGATCTGATGGTTGAGCAGGTCGACCTGCTCGTCGATCCAGTCGGCCTCGTCACCGCTGATTCCGGTCACCCCATCGCACCGGCCGTTGCCCTGCATCAGTTCCGGGTAACCGAGGACGCGCACGGTGATCGCTGGGAACTCCTCCCCGATCGCCCGGTACGTCGCGACCAGATCCTCCCGAATCTCGTCGAGATTCGCCATCTGGTTCTTCGACGACTCGTGGCAGTGCGCCGACGTGATGCAACGCATCAGCGCATCGGGCCAGTTCTCGTCGCGGACGGTACGGAGATCGTTCCCGCCGATGGTCATCGTCAGCAGCGTGCCGTCGCCATCACCGGGGATGCTCGCGGCGCGCATCTGGGCGGGGATCTCACGAATGACCGCACCAGCACAGGCGATGAAGACCGAGTCGGCGTCGAGCTGCCCAGCCAACCGCGGGCCTGGCGTCTCGTCGAGTTCGCGCTGGCAGGCGCTCGAACCGAGCCGCGTCGAGGGGTCGAACGAGTGCGCCTCGGGGCCGTGATCGTCGTAGTCGGACGCGTTGCGATGGATGCCGCTGCCGGAGCTGTACGAGTCGCCGAGCGTGACGACTCGGTCGATCCGCGTCAGCGACGGGGCCGGTGTCGCTTCCGGGCGGGCGGACACCGTGGTGCCGACACCGATCACGCCGACCGTCGCTGCCGCAGCAGCAAGGAGGGTGATCGGGATGCGGCGCATGATCTCCCAGGCTAGGAGCCCCACCCGTGCGAGCCGACGCGGGCCCAGGGCTCACGTCGGATGCTCACCTCTGCGGCTCTGGCGCGTCACACATCGCGACGGCGACGGACCAGCACTTCTTGCGCGATCGTGGCCACCTGGAGCCCGTCGTGGCGGATGACATCGCCGGTCACCAGGCCGCGGCCCCGATTGACGCCGTGCGAGTGCGTGGCGAACCAGTGCCACTGCGACGGGTCGGTCGGGCGCTCGAACCACACCGAATGGTCGAGACTGGCTCCCTGGAACAGCCGGCGGTCGCCGGTGTCGCCTGCGAAGTCCGGATGCGAGGAGCGGGCCGCTCGCGACGGCGCAGCGTCGGACATGAAGGCGAGCGCACACTGGTGGTCGGCGGGGTCATCGCCCATGTCGGCGTCGAGGCGGATCCAGTACCCCATCGTGCCGTCCTCCAGGAACGTCGCCTTGCGGATCAGGAGACCGGACCACGAGTGGTCGGGCAACGACGGATCGTCGGGGCCCGGCAGCCCGGGTGGCAGCGTGGCCACCGGCACGTCGGCTTCGTCTTCGCGCACGTGGAACGACACCGACAGGTTGAGAATCGCTCCGCCCGCTTGCCGGGCGACCACTTGGCGGGTGCTGAACGAGCGGCCGTCACGGAGGCGTTCGACCTCGTAACGGATTGGTTCCTCGGCGGCGCCGGGCCGGATGAAGTACGAGTGCAGGGAGTGTGCGGCGCGGTCGGCGTCGACGGTGCGAGCGGCGGCCCGCAGTGCCTGGGCCACGACCTGACCACCGAACAACCGCCCACCCCACGGGTAGCGGGCGGCGATCCCGACGTAGGTGTCGGGTCCGTGCGGCTCCAGTTGCAGGAGTTCGCTGAACTCGATGTCGTGGATCTTCCGCGTCGGCATCCGCCCAGTGTGCCAGCCGATCACGCCAGGGGTCAGACCCCAAGCGTGATCGGACTGACGGCCTACCCGGCCGAGACGAACTCGTTCAGCCCGAGCACGTCGAGCACGACGATCTGCCCGCGACCGGTCTGCACGAGGCCCGCCCGCCGGAACCGTGCCAGCGCACGTGCCGTCGATTCACGAGTCGCCCCGATCCAGCCAGCGAGATCGGTCTGAGTGATCGGGAGCTCATAGGTGTCGGCGTCGCCGCCGTGGCGCATCATCAGTGAGGCCAGCTCGACCAGCATCCGTCCCGTTCGCACCGTCGCGCTGTTCGAGTTCCGCGTGACGAGGCGATCATTCGCCCGCCGCAACTCGGCACTCAGGCTCTGGCACACCGACACCGAGAGGTGCGGGGCGCCGAGCAGCAGGTCCATGTATCGAGCCGCAGGGAGCACTGCGACCACGACGTGATCGATCGCGGCGGCACTGGCAGACCTCGGTCTCCCATCCAGCGCTGACAGCTCGCCGAACTCGTCGCCTGGCGCCTTGATGCCGACGAGCAGCTCGCGACCCGACGGAGTCGTGAGGAAGATCCGGACGCGACCTTCGACGCACACGTAGACGCTGTGGGAGCGGTCTCCTTCGACGAACAGGAGATCACCAGGCGCGTAGGACCTGCGACTCCCGAGATCGGTGATCGCGTCCCCAACGGTCGAGTGCTCGACAGCGTTCATGGCCCCTCCCGACCGCACCGCCGATCGATCACAGCTGGATGATCGGACCTGTGTGATCCAGGTCATAGACGCTAGTGCAGATCCGGCGCATGGTGGAACGGCCAACTCAACCGCCACAACAGGAGACCATCATGTACATCTTCAGCCGTTCCACCATCGCTGCGCTCGGACGCCAGTTCGATGCCATCCCCGCCGCCGTCGGAATCGCGGAGCTCGTCACGAAACTGACCGGCGACGAGGTCAACGTGTTCACGGCCCGCTTCGGCGCCCCGCAGGGCAGTGTGATGTGGAGCGCTCGGATGGAGTCGATGGCCGATCTGCAGGCGATGACCGACAAGTTGATGGCTGACGCGGGCTATCTCGAGATGCTCGAATCGATGAACGGCCTGTTCATGGCTCCCGCCGAGGATCGCCTCGGTCGGGTCCTCACGGGACCGATCGAGGCGGCGTCATCGAAGTACTACGGCATCACCCGAGCGGCGATGGTCAACGGCAAGCAGGCCGACGCGTTGGCGTTCGGGGTCAAGACCGCCGAGTACATCGGCAAGTCACTCGGCACCCAGTCGGCATTCACCAAGGCGAGTTATGGGGGGTTCAACGACGTCACCTGGCTCGTCGGTTTCGACAGCGAAGCCGATGTCGATGCGTTCGCCGACTGGGAGATGTCCGACAGTGGGTATCACGACATCCTGGCCGAGGCCGGCGACCTGTTCGTGGAGAACAGCGGCCACCAGTCGTTGATCGAGAAGATCAGCTGAGATCTCTCCCGACCGGATCGACGGGGCCGGTCGGGAGCGTGGTCTCCGCTCTCGCGCGGCGATACTGGTCGCATGCAGACCGTCGAGGTGTACGCCGACATCACGTGCCCGTTCACCCATGTGGGGCTCAAGCGGGTGATGCAGCACGTGAGTGAGATGTCCGAGCCGGCCGAGGTGATCGTGCGGGCGTGGCCGCTCGAATGGATCAATGGAGCCCCACTCGACATCGACGCCGTGCTCGTGAAGGCCAAGGCACTCACCGACCAGCTCGGCGTCGACGACTTCACGGGATTGCAAGCTGACGCGTGGCCGGCTTCCACGATCCCGGCACTCAACCTCGCTGCGAGCGCCTACGAGCGCAACGCCGCCACCGGACTCGCAGTGAGCCTCGAACTCCGAGCGGCGCTGTTCGAGCATGGCGACGACGTGGGTGACCCCGCCGTGCTGGCGCGGATTGCGGCCGCCCACGAACTCCCGGCGCCCACCTCGGAGACGAGCGACGCCGTCCAGTCCGACTACGACGGCGGTCTCGCACGCGGCGTGAAGGGCTCGCCCCACTTCTTCGTGGCATCCGACGATTTCTTCTGCCCGGCACTCGATCTCGGCCACGACGCCGACGGCCACCTCACGGCGAGGTTCGACGCCGGCATGCTCGCCGATTTCTTCGCCCGCATCGACGCGTAGGTGTTGCACGCAATCTTTCGCTGGCCGCGCGGTCGGAGGGCGAACTCGAACAGGTCCGCGCCGAGATGGAAGCGTTGGGTGTGACGGCGATCGCCACCGTGTGCGACGTCGTGAAGCCCGAGGACCGGGCCCGACTGATCGAGCGCACCGAGACCGAGCTCGGCCAGATCGACATCCTCGTGAACAACGCCGGCATCGAGCGGGTCCGGCGATTCGAGGAGGCCTCCGAGGCCGACTTCACCGACACGCTCTCCATCAACCTCGAAGCACCGATCCTGCTCACTCGCGCCGTCGTGCCCGGCATGCTCGCTCGCAAGCGGGGCCACGTGGTCAACATCGCGCCCGGCCTCATGCCTCGCCTGCTGAAGCTGTTCGGATACTCCGGGGTGTTCGAACGGGTGATGGACGCCGAACAAGCGCAGTAGTTGCTGCCGAATGCGGTGTGCTGCTGCGCGGGACTTTCTGGAACACCTCGGGTCTGGAACACTTCGGGAGTGAACACGCCAAGGCAGATTGCCCCGGGGCGCAGCGGACTGCTGCACGTGATCGGCAACATCTTGTGGTTCCTGCTCGCAGGAATCTGGATGGCGATCGGCTATGTGATCTCCGGCATCATCATGTGCATCACGATCATCGGCATCCCGTTCGGGATCCAGTCGTTCAAGCTCGCCGGCTACGCGCTCTGGCCGTTCGGGCGCACCGTGGTGTACCGAACCGACCGCGACGAAGCGTTGTCGTGTCTCGGCAACATCGTCTGGCTGGTGCTCGCCGGCATCTGGCTGGCGATCGGCCACGTCATCACCGGAGTGCTGCTGTGCATCACGATCATCGGCATCCCGTTCGGGATTGCCTCGTTCAAGCTCGCCGGGCTGGCACTCGTCCCATTCGGCAAGACCGTCGTGCAAGCGGGCGCTCCGCTCCCTCCCGAAGCCCAGGTGTACCTGGCTCTCTGAGCGAGCTTGCCGTCCGGGTGGGTGCCGTGTGGAGGGGGGTCACAGCCGGCACCCACCGGACGTTGCCCGACGGACGATACGTACCCAATGTGTCGTGCGGATGTCGGCCGAGTTGCTGCTCGGTGAGCAGTAGCCGAACCGTTCCTGACCCCTGTGCCAGGCTGACATGAGATCGCAGGATCGTTGGGGCAACGTCCGCCGCAGCGACACAACGGAGAGAAGGACCAGACCATGGACACTGCAAGCTTGTTGGCAGCACTCGCACTCGGCTTCGTCGCCGGTGTGATCGGCCGAGCGATGGTCCCCGGTGATGCGTTCCGCTCGTTCAGCGGATGGCAGTCGTGGATGATCTCGACGATGCTCGGCCTGATCGGCTCGCTCGTCGGCTACTGGATCTTCACCGGGCTGTTCGGGATCGGCGACGAGGACAAGTTCGACTGGGGCGGCATCGTCGGAGCGATCATCGGCGCGATCATCGTGGTCGCCCTCGGTTCATTCCTGTTCAAGAAGATCGCCAAACGCGACGTCATCTGACTCGTCCGTACCGGCGCTGCGAACACCCGACGTGCTAACACGGCGCCATGGGGATGACCGCTGATGACACACGCTGGCTCGACGCGACGGCACACGCCGAGCTGATCTCGAACCGAGAGGCGACGTCCACCGAACTGGTCGACGCGTCGATCGAACGCATCGAACACATCGACGGCGACATCAACGCCGTGATCATGCGCTGGTTCGATCGTGCCCGCCACCAGGCCGCGGCGTTCGACGAACTGCCGCTGGCGTCGGAGCACCGCGGCGGCCCGTTCGCCGGGGTGCCGTTCCTCCTGAAGGACCTCGGGTGCAATGTGGCCGGCCTGCCGGTCACATCGGGCAACCAGGCAGCACGTGATGCTCCGCCGCTGGCGCGGAACGACTCGAACCTCACGGTGCACTTTCGCGAGGCCGGGCTGATCACGCTGGGGCGCACCAACAGTCCCGAGTTCGGCAGCCTCCCGGTGACCGAACCGGTCGCCTACGGACCAACCCGCAACCCGTGGAACACCGGCCACACGCCTGGCGGATCGAGCGGTGGCGCAGCTGCGGCGGTCGCCACCGGCATGGTGCCGATCGCGCATGCGAGCGACGGTGGCGGGTCGATCCGCATCCCCGCATCGTGTTGCGGGCTCGTCGGGTTGAAGCCGTCGCAGGGTCGAGTGTCGATGGGACCAGAGCGCGACGAGTCCGGTTTGTCGACGCAGTTGTGCGTCAGCAGGTCGGTGCGCGACACCGCCCGGATGCTCGACGCGGTGCACGGCCCGGGTGTCGGCGACAGCGTGATCGCGCCGGCGCCGAGCCGACCGTACGTCGAGGAACTGGGCGTCGACCCGGGCCGCTTGCGTATCGGTCTGCTCGATCGCCATCCGATCGACGGCGAACTCCACGCCGACTGCGTCGCTGCGGTCCGATCGGCGGCGACGCTGCTCGAGGGCTTGGGCCACGACGTGTCCCTTGGTCACCCGCCGATACTCGAAGACGCCGAGTTCCCCCGCCGCTTCAGCGCGATGTGGGCGGCGCTCATGGCGGTCGGCATCGACGCGCTCGGCCAGTCGCTCGGGCGTCAGCTGACCGCCGACGACGTCGAGCCGGTCAACTGGGCCCAACGCGACTACGCCGCGCACCTCACGGCATCGCAGTACGCGATGTCGCTCGCCGCTGTCGGCCAATACCGTCGCCACGTCCAGGGCTGGTGGGCCGACGGTTGGGACCTGCTGCTCACGCCGACCCTGGCCGCTCCCCCGCTGCCGATCGGTGCGCTCTTCGGCGATCAGGGCGACGACATCGATCCTGTCAATCCCGCTGCTGCGATGACGCGAGCCGGCCGGTTCGTGGCCTTCACGCCTCAGTTCAACGCGTCGGGTCAGCCGGCGATCAGCCTCCCACTGCACTGGAACGACGACGGCCTGCCGATCGGGGTGCAGCTCGTGGCCGCCTACGGCCGCGAAGATCTGCTGATCCGCATCGCCAGCCAACTCGAAGCCGCCTCTCCCTGGGCCGACCGACGCCCGCCGGCCTGACGATGACATCAACTGTGCACGGTGACCGGGAGATGGGTGGGGCTGCGACCGAGGATCGGGTGCACGCCGATGGTCGGCGGGGCAGGGTGCAGGTCGTCCAATGAGCGGTTGGCTCATCGCCAATCTGACCGGCACGGCACTGATGGTCGGCTTCATCTGGACGATCCA
>CAJDUH010000148.1_pt1 | contig 13323 bp, 10 predicted proteins | sample 7389931 | NCBI WGS metagenome assembly CAJDUH01 (sample SAMEA7055663, study PRJEB34461) | soil metagenome | biome: terrestrial ecosystem; feature: Peninsula; material: soil | place: Antarctica | collected 2016 | reverse complement strand
AGCGCCTCCGCGACGTCGAGCGCACGGTCGATGCCCCCGCGATCCTCCAAGAGGAGAGCGAACTCGTCGCCGCCCAGGCGAGCCGGCGTGTCGCCGACGCCTGCGACACGACGGATCCGATCGGCGATCGAGCGGAGCATCTGGTCGCCCACTGCGTGGCCCAGTGTGTCGTTCACAGACTTGAAATCGTCGAGATCGACGAACAACACCACGACCGGGTCATCGTCCGGACGCACGACGCGCAGCGCATGGTCCATCCGATCGAGGAACAGCGCCCGATTCGCCAAACCGGTCAGTTCATCGTGGAACGCACGGTGGCTGAGCTGGCGCTCCAGGCTGCGCTGTTCGGTCACGTCGCGGAACGTGGCGACCACGCCGTCGACCGCATCACCGCCGAGCAGGTTCGCAATGGTGGCCTCCATCCGTCGCCGCTGCCCGTCCACGCGCACGAGACTCGCCTCGAACTTCACCATCTCACCTCGAGGGAGACCGGTCGCCTTGTGCAGTTCGGTGGCCGCCGCATTGCGATCGTCGCCGGCGACGAGGTCGATCAGCGACCTGCCCGTCCAGTCGGTCGGTCGGTGGCCGAGCGTGCTGGCGAGACCAGGGCTCGCATAGTTGATCAGCCCGTCGGCATCGACGAGCAGCACGACGTCGCTGGAGTGTTCGACCATCGCGGCCAGTCGATCCTGGCCCCTTCGTTCCGTCAGTGTCCGGACCGTGGCGACCAGTCGCCACATCCGCGTGAGCGCCAGCACGACCACCACGACCGCACAGATGGCAGTGATGGTTCGTGTGGCCTGGGTGCCGAGGCCGGTCACGTTCAGTGTCAGCAACACCGTGAGCGGCGTGAGCGCAGCGACGCTGAGCCAGACGACCCGACCGAACCCGAGGATCGGCGCGGTCTCAGCTGGACGGTTGCGGTGGGTCATCGTGGGGTCGAGCGCCGCCGCTCCGAGCACCAACGGCGATGCAATCGACAGCGCCGCGATCAGCCCGCCCGGCCCCAACGACCCGCTCATCTCGGAAATGCTGCGCGCCACGTCGGACACCAGCAGCAGCCCCGTGCCCACCGCCAGCAGCACCGTTGCCGGCACGCGGAAACGGTTCTGGGCTGCTGTCCGGAACGCGATGGCAAGCGCCAGCGCGTCGAGCATCGGCACGAGTACCGCCCAGACCCGGTCGCCGAATGCGAGACCGCGGTCCGCGAGGTACGGCTCGACGACTGCGAGCCAGACACCCAGTCCAGCCGCGATCCCCACGATGGCGGTCTCGATGGAACCGAGTGAGTCCTCATCGAGCGAGGCGTCCTGGCCGAGCACCGCCAACGCTGTCACGAGCAGCGTTGCAGCGATCAGGTGGGCGGCGTCGCTGAGCGAGGGGAAGGTGTCCGCCCCACCGAAGTGGAGCCACGACCACATGAGTTGTGCGATCGCAAGGAACCCGAGCGATCCGCCGAGCAACGCCCACGCCAGGACGCGGCGGGGCCGGTGAGCAGCAACACCCATGAACACCGCACCGATGCCCAGCACGGGGGCAACCACCCGAATCGTTTCGGCCGGCGGCCCAACAGGCAGCACGAGGTACACGGCCGTGAGCACGGCCGCCGCAGCGATGAGGATGCGAGCTCGCATCGCCACCAGGAATGTGTCCGCAGATTCGATGCTCGTTCTTCGGCAGATCGGTCAGACGACTTGACGATCGTGAATGTCGTCGGGGCCCGAACGTCCGGCCCGAGCCGTCAGGAGCCGTAGCCGGGGTCCGACGGCCAGTTCGCTTGGAACATGTGCCACTGCGAGGGGGCACGCCGGATCAGGATCTCGAGTTCGTACGCGAGGAGCTGGGTGATGCGTTGGACGTCCTCACGCAGGCGTTTCTCGACCCGTTCGACGGGCAGGGGCGGTCGCACCCAGGCATCATGGCCGTCGACGCGACTGTTGAAGTACACGCCTGTCGGCAGGATCGGGGCGCCGGTGCGCAGCGACAACATCGCCGGACCGGCGGGCAGCGTGGTGCGTTCGCCGAAGAACTCGACCTCGGGGCCGCCTCCCTGCAGGTCGCGGTCGGCCAGCAGACACACCACATGGTTGTCGTTCAACGCCCGCATCACGGTCTTGCCGGCATCGGGGCCGAGCGCCACCACGTGCATCCCGAGCTTCGAGCGGAGGTCGACGAACCACTCGAAGAGTTCCGGAGGATCGATCTTCTCGACGACCACGGTGATCTGGTGGCCCTGATCGACGATCCAACGGCCCGCCCACTCCCACCCGCCGAGGTGCGGGAGCACGAGGATCACCCCGTTGCCCTTCGCCAACGCGTCGACGATGTGCTGATACCCCTCGACCTCGAACCCGCGCTCGACGGTGTCGACCGAGAGGTTCGGCAGCCGGAAACTCTCGAGCCAGTATCGGGCGTACGAGTCGAACGCCTCCTGCACGGCACGCCGCAGGCGCAAGCCCCGCAGCGTCGGATCGGCCCGTTGCAGGTGACGTGCGATCATGGCTCGGCGCTCGGGGCTCGCGACGTTCGCGCCGAGACCGGCCGGGGTGACCATGCCAGCTGCCACCACAGCCGGCAATCGGCGAGCAGCGAGCGCTCCGAAGCGATACGTCGACGTGGTGGCCGCATCGAGGAGACGGCGCGAACCAGCGAGTGGGTCCAGGAATCGGGTGCGTTCGGCCACGACGTTCGATCGGGACGGTCAGGTCGGCCGACGCGGCACCCGGGTGCGGCGGCGCTCGGTTCGCGCCACCCGGCGACTCTGGCGACGAGAACGGCGCATCTCGATCTTGGCCGCCGTGACAGGAGCAACCGCCGCCTGCTTCCAGACCTTGACGAACCGCTGGATCGCCGTGATCGACGTGAGCACGAGCATGATCCACAGGATCGGGATCAACAACACCGGGAACAGCAGCCCGAGACAGATCGCAATGATGCGCTCGGCGCGCTCCATCAGCCCACCCTTGGCCTCGATCCCGAGCGACTCGGCCTTGGCCCGCTGGTAGCTGATGATGCTCGATACCGCCATCACCGCGAACGGCAACAGCGACATGTGCGGCGATTCCACACTGGCGAAGTACCAGGCGATGCCCCCGAGCAGGAGCGAGTCGGTGATGCGATCCACCGTCGAGTCGAAGAACGCTCCACGCTGACTGGCGGTATTCGATGCCTTGGCAAGCGCCCCGTCGAGCAGGTCGGGCAGCGCTGCCAGGATCACCAGCAGCAGACCGAGGCGCAGATACCCGGCTCCGATCGCCACGGCGGCGCCGACGCCGACCAGCATGCCGAGGATCGTCAAGTGGTCGGGCGTGAGCCCAGTCTTGCGAAGCGCAGCTCCGACAGGCTTGACGGCCTTGTCGACCGGAGTGCGGAACTTGCCGTCGAACATCGGGGAGACGCTATCGCGCCTCGGCGACCAGTTCGGGATTGTCCTCGCGGAGGTGCTCGATGATTCGACCGTCGATGGCATCGACCAGCACCAGGCCACGTTCGGCCGGTGGGTCTTCGGCGGAGTAGCACAGGACACGCCAGGTGGGTCGGCTGCGCAGACCGCGCCAGACCTGCTGCGCCGACGCATGCCCGACCGGGAACCCGAGTGCCTGCTGCGCGGCCACGAGCGCCTCGGTCTCATCGACGTGCATCCGCCAGCCACTGGTGATCGAAAACACCCCGACCGCGGCGAGCACACCGGCGGCAACCAGCCAGCCGCCGTTGACGATGGCGGCGTCTTCGAAGGCGACGTAGACGATCACGCACAGCGCGGCGATCACCAGATACAGCACGCCCGGCAGGCGTCGACGACTGTTGTCCGGGAACTGGTAGGCCCCGACGAAGATCGAGGGATCGAGATCGGCGGGCAGTTCGTCGCGAAGGTCGTCGGTCATCGCTGCCAGGCTACTGACGCTCGGCGATCGCCGTCACCCAGCCGTCACGAAGCCGGGCAGCGGTGTCGACGAGGGCTTCGGGCAGCGTCTGGGTGCTCGAGATCGCCGACATGAAGTTCGAGTCGCCCGTCCAACGTGGGACGACGTGGACGTGGAGGTGATCGGGCACCGACCCTCCGGCGGGACGCCCGAGGTTGAGCCCGACGTTCAGGCCATCGGGTGCGTAGACCGACCGGACGACGCGCACGGCGTCCGTGACCGTTGCCCACAGATCTGTCGTTTCCTCCTGCGTCAGCCCGTCGAGATCGGCGACCTCGCGGTACGGGACAACCAGGACGTGGCCGGTCGTGTACGGGAACAGGTTGACGACCACGAAGCAGGTGTCGCCGCGATGCACGATATGGGTCTCGGTGTCCGAGGCACCCGAGCGCAACAGGCGACTGAACACGCTGCCCGACTCCGTTGTTTCACTGCCCGTTCTGACCGGCGCCGCAGTCACGTACGCCGAGCGCCATCCAGACCAGATTCGCTCGAGCACCTCAGGCTCCGAGTGCGGCCGATTCGGCGTCGGCGAGCTCCCGGAGGAACTGCTCGACGAAGCCGGTCAGGGGCACCCCTCGCTCGACCTCACCGCCGCGCGGGTTCACACCCACGGTGCCAGCTGCGACGTCGTCGTCGCCGACCACGAGGACGTAGGGAATCTTCTCGAGCTTCGCATTGCGGATCCGCTTGCCGAGCCCGTCGTCGGCGAGCGATGTGTCGACACGAGCACCAGCAGCTTCCAATGCCTCGACCACCGATGCGGCGTACGGTTCGTGGGCCTCGGCGACAGCAAGCACGCGAATCTGCGTGGGAGCCAGCCAGGTCGGGAACGCCCCGGCGTAGTGCTCGAGGAGCACCCCGAAGAACCGCTCGATCGATCCGAACAGGGCGCGGTGCAACATGATCGGTCGGTGGCGGCCGTTGTCGGCGCCGACGTACTCGAGATCGAACCGCTCCGGGAGCTGGAAGTCGGCCTGGATCGTCGACAGCTGCCACGATCGGCCGATCGCATCCCTGACGTCGATGTCGATCTTCGGGCCGTAGAAGGCCGCATCGCCTTGCTTGACGGCGTACTCCAGCCCGTGGGAATCGAGCGCTTCGCGCAGCGCCTCGGTGGCCTCGTCCCAGATCTCGTCGGCCCCGATGTACTTGTCGGGGTCCTTCGTCGACAGGTTGAACGTGAAATCGTCGAAGCCGAAGGCCCGCAGCACCGACAGCACGAAGTCGAGCAGGCTCGCAACCTCGGTGGCCATCTGCTCCTTGGTGCAGAAGATGTGGCTGTCGTCCTGGGTGAATCCGCGAATGCGCATCAGGCCGTGCAGGGTGCCGGCGCGTTCGTAGCGGTACACGTTGCCGAGCTCGAACAACCGCAGCGGCAGTTCGCGGTAGCTGCGCTGACGACTGCGGAAGATCAAACAGTGCATCGGGCAGTTCATCGGCTTCATGTAGTACGTGCCGTTGTCCATCTCCATCGGCGGGTACATGCCATCGGCTTGCCGTTGGCGAGGTGCGGCGTGTACACGAAGTCGTACCCGCCGTGCTCGTGGCGGGTCCGGCTGTAGTCCTCCATCAGCTTGCGCACGATGGCGCCCTTCGGATGCCAGACCGCCAGACCTCCGCCGAGTTCGCTCGGGAAGCTGAGGAGATCGAGTTCGGTCGCCAGCTTGCGATGGTCGCGCTTGGCGGCTTCTTCCAGCTGGTGGAGGTGCTCGGCAAGTGCCTGCTTCGACTCCCATGCGGTGCCGTAGATGCGCTGCAGCATCGGGCCCTTCTCGTTGCCGCGCCAGTACGCACCCGACACCCGCTGCAGCTTGAACACGCCGAGCTTGCCCGTCGACGGTACGTGCGGGCCGACACACATGTCGACGAATTCGTCGGTGTTGCGATACGCGCTGATCACGCCACCCCCGCCCACCTCGGCCGCATCGTCGTTGTCTGCCGTGCCGGTTCCCTGGAGTGCCGACTCGACCCGCTCGATGATCTCGATCTTGTACGGCTGGTCGGCGAACAGATCCTTCGCCTGCGCCATCGACATCTCCGAGCGCGTGAAGGGCTGGTTCGCCTTGACGATCTCGCGCATCTCGGCCTCGATGCGCTCGAGATCGTCGTCGCTGAACGTGATGCCACCCGGCAGCTCGAAGTCGTAGTAGAAGCCGTTCTCGATGGCCGGACCAATCGAGAATTTGGCGCCGGGGAACAACCGCGTGACGGCCTGTGCCATCACGTGCGCCGTCGAGTGACGCAGCACGTGGCGGCCCTCCGGCGTACCGGCGGTGATGATTGCCACCGTGGCACCGTCATGGAGCGGGGCGGTGAGATCGGTCTCCTCGCCGTCGACGACGGCAGCCACCGCCGCCTTCTTCAGGCCGGAGCCGATGGCAGCGGCCAGGTCGAGCGCTGTGGCATCGTCGGCCAGTTCGCGTTGGGATCCGTCGGGGAGGGAGACCGTGATGTTCGACATGCGACCGTCAGGATAGGAGCAGGCGCCACCGTCCGACGGGTGAGTTGGGTCGAGAGGCGATCAGTTGCCGGCGACGAGGGTGAGCTCACGCTCGATCGCCGCATGCGACGAGCCGACCCTGATCGGGCTCGGGTCGGACACCGACGCCACTCGGGCGGCCACCGTTGGTTCGGTCTCGGCCTTCGCACCCGCGTAGGAGTTGACGTAGGTCTGACCCGTCAGCTCACGGATCTCGAACATCACCTCGTCGATCATCGAACGCCAGGCGATGTGTTCGGCGCCGCGCCCTCGGTAGCGCTCTGGACGAATCGGGCGACCGATCTTGATCTGACACCCGGTGAACAACTTGGGCATCTTCGCGTCGGGAGGCTGGATCTCGTCGGTGCCGATCACGCCGACCGGGAAGATCGGGCAGTCGAGCTTCATCGCCAGCCGCGCCGCGCCAGTTCGCCCCTTGTGCAGGACGCCGTTGCGACTACGAGTGCCCTCGGGGAAGATGCCGAACAGCTCACCGCGGCGCAGCACCGCTTGGGCCGCGTCGAGTGCGGCGGTGCTCTTGTCGCCGCCGGCACGATCGATCGGGATCATGCCCATCGCCGGGAAGAGGAACTTGGTCTTCCACGAGTCCATGTACTCGGCCTTGCCGACGAAGGAGATGTTTCGCGGCACGGTCAGCATCAGGAACGCTGAATCGAGGAAGCTGACGTGGTTCGGGCACAAGATCGCGGGACCGGCGACCGGAAGACGCTCGTAGCCGCTCAGCTCGATGTCCCACAACCGAGAAGCGATCGGGCGACCGACGCGACGCACACGTTGCTGCATCGCTCCTGCTCCCGGCTGTGACGTCATGGCTGCAAGAGTAGACCGCACGTTCGCACAAATGAAGCGCGACAGGTGAACTTCATGTCAACGGCCGATGTCGTCGCTGCGAGCGGTCCGTGCAATCGGTGCGTGCATCGCTCACATCAACGAGGGTGTCAGTCGAGATCGACGCCGAGCAACGCTGCCGCTTCGCCCACCCCGGCGCCCGCTCGCGCCGCTGCATCGACTGCGGCGATCGCGCCCGGCGTGTCCAGATCGTCATCGAGGCGAGCGCGGACTTCGTCGAGCAGGTCGGGGTTCGAACCCGAGCGCTCGTTCCACGCGTCGAGGCGAGCAGCGTTGCGTGGCATCAACTCGTTGTCCCACTCCCACTCCGTGCGGTAGTGGTGTTCGATGATGCCGAGGCGGATCGCCCTCGGATCCCACGTCTCGCGGAGCTGGTCGACGAAGACGAGGTTGCCGAGGCTCTTCGACATCTTCTCGCCGTCCTTGTGGATCAGTGCGGTGTGCATCCAGTGCTTCACGAACGGCTCACCGGTGGCCGCTTCGGACTGGGCGCGCTCGCACTCGTGATGCGGGAAGATCAGGTCTGCTCCCCCACCGTGCAGGTCGATGGTGGTGCCGAGTTCGCGCAATGCCAGCGCTGAGCACTCGATGTGCCAACCCGGGCGTCCCGGCCCCCACATCGTGTCCCACGAGGGCTCGTCGGCGGCGGACGGGTGCCACAACACGAAGTCGAGCGGTGAGCGCTTGTTGGGATCGTCGATGTTGCCGCCACGTTCCTTGGCGAGCAACAGCATCTCCTCGTCGGAGTAGTGGCTGAGCGAACCGAACGAGCCGAACTTCGAGACGTCGAAGTACACCGATCCGCCCGACTCGTAGGCGAAACCCCGGTCGAGGACCATCCCGATGAATCCGCGGATGTCAGGGATCGCCGACGACGCACGGGGCGTCGCCGCGACCGGGAGCGCGTTGAGCGCCTCCATGTCGCGCTCGAAGCGAGCCTCTTCACCCGCCGCCAGATCGAGATAGTGGATTCCGAGCTCGCGTGCCTTGGCGAACAGCGGGTCGTCGACGTCGGTGACGTTGCGGATGCAGCGCACCGTGTGGCCCTTGTCGATCAGACGGCGTTGCAGCACGTCGTACGCGATGAACGTCGCCGCGTGACCGAGGTGGGTGGCGTCGTACGGGGTGATCCCGCAGGTGTACATCAGCACGTGGTCGTTCGGTTCGAACGCCACGATGGCGCGACGCGCGGTGTCGTAGAGCTGCATCACTCGGCGTCAACAGCGCGCGGGTCTCGTTTGATTCCCGTGAGCTTCGGGGCCACCCGGGTCTTGTAGCGCACGTTGAGCTGGAGCAGCACCGCGGTGAACGCCTCGATCGCCGTCGCATTCGACAGCTCACCAGCATCGAGCGGGCGGCAGCCAGGAAACTTGGCGACGATGTCGCTGACCTCGCGGACAGCGCCCGAATCGTCGCCGCAGATCAGGACGTCGGAGTCGATCGGCTGGTCGATGTGGCCGAGTTCGGCGGCCGGCAGGTGGTGGAACGCCGCGACGACCCTGCACCGCGGCACGGCGGCCTGCACATGTGCAGCAACACTGCCCCGAGGCGGCACGAGCGGCTGGAACTCCTTGTTGACGCGCACGAGTGCATTGGCCATCGAGATCACGATCTTGCCGGCCAGCACTTCTTGATTCTCCTGGGCGGTGCTCGCCGCCGAATCCCACGGCGTCGCGATCACCACCATGTCGCAGTCGGCCGCCGCTGCATTGTCACCAGCTTCGAGCATCCCGACGAGCTGGGGCCACTTGCCCACCAACTCGTCGACGGTCTCCATCGCCCGGTACTTGGAACGTGAACCGATCACGACGGGGTACCCAATGCTCGCGAGCCTGGCTGCGAGTCCGCTGCCTGCTGGTCCGGTTCCGCCGAAGATGCCGATGCGCATGGCGACAGCGTGGCACATCGACCGGACGAAACACCATCTGCGAACGTGATGGGGCGCCTCGCAGTGTCGGCGATCATCTACGGTCCCAGACATGGGTCTGCTCGACGGTAAGAAGATCGTGATCACCGGCGTCCTCACCGACGCCTCGTTGGCGTACGGCGTGGCGCAGCTGGCACGACAGGAGGGCGCTGACATCGTGCTCACCGGCGCCGGTCGGGCGTTGAAGTTGACGCAGCGAACCGCCCGCAAGCTGGGCGACGACATCGACGTGTTCGAACTCGACGTCACCGTGCCCGAACATGGTGTTGCCGTCCGCGAAGCCCTCGCCGAGAAGTGGGGTCACGTCGACGGCGTCCTGCATGCGATCGGGTTCGCTCCCGAGGTCTGTCTCGGCGACGACTTCCTCGCTGCGCAATGGGAGGACGTCGCCATCGCGATGCACGTCTCGGCGTACTCGCTCAAGGCGCTCGCCGATGCATTCCTCCCGCTGATGGGCGACGGCGGCTCGTTCGTCGGCCTGGACTTCGACAACCAACAAGCGTGGCCGGCCTACAACTGGATGGGCGTTGCGAAGTCAGCGTTGCAGAGCGTGTCGCGATACCTGGCGAAGGAAGTGGGGCCGCGCGGGATCCGCTCGAACCTGGTCGCCGCCGGTCCGATCAAGACGATGGCCGCCAAGTCGATCCCCGGGTTCTCCAAATTCGAAGATGTCTGGGGCGACCGTGCACCACTCGGCTGGGACGTCACCAACTCCGAGCCGGTCGCCCGCGCCGTGATCGCGTTGCTGTCCGACTGGTTCCCGGCCACCACCGGCGAGATCATCCACGTCGACGGCGGCTATCACGCCATCGGCGCCTGACCGCTGCGTCCCCACCTTCCGCTGCTCGAGAACGACTCAGCAACGGAAACTCGTGCAGCCGTCGGGTGGCGAGGCAGGCAGATCACTGGCCGCCTCCCATGTTGCGAGATCGACCTCTCGGAGACTGCGGGCGACCGAGAGCGCATCGTCGAGCGGGGCTCGCATGCCGAAGTACACGACGACTTCGGGCTGCGGCTCGGCGGACCACCGACGCCGGGGCGCTCGACGGCGATCGCGTCGAACCCCTGCACCTCGGTGATGGTGGCACCGTTCTCGAGGTCGATGCCGGGGTCGATCAGCTCGGGCAGGCCACTGGCGATGCTCAGTTCGGCAACGAGGTCGCCGCCCGAATACCAGCCGAGATCTCGGAACGACGGGCCATTCGCCCACCCTTCGTGGATCGAGAACATGCCGGCGGGCAGCCCGGAGATCTCCCAGCCAGGTTCGGCTCCTGGCCGGCGCTGCACCGATCGGGCCGCTGCGATGGTCGCGTCTTCGGACATCGCTCGACCAGCGAGGTGCAACAGGCCGCCGCCGTCGACGAGCGAGAGGTTGGCATATCCGGGCGCCGACTTGCTGAAGAACGCCGCATCCCACCCGGGCACGTCGACGTAGGTCCGAAGTTCCTCGGGGGTGAACGACCCCTGGCCGGGGTTGCTCTGGACGATCAGCATCGAGCTGCCATCGCGTGCCACGAAGATCTGCGAGTAGTCGATCCGATCGGGGCGAACGTCGGCGTCCCAGTCGAATCGCATCGCGTCCTCAGCGCCCGGGATCGCCTCGACCGGCAGCAGGTGGGCCAACTCGTCGAGCGTTGGCGCCGGTGCCGCCGGCGAGGGCCATGCGTCGAAGCCGCTTGGCCGGGGAGCCTCGGTCGTGGTCGTGGTCGGACTGACCGTGATCGTCGTTGACGGCGGCAGATTCGTCGTGGACGGTGGCGTCGTGGTGGACGAACTGGTGGAAGACGACGCAGCGTTGGCGGGCACGCTGTCTGTCACTGTTGCTCCCTCCAGCGCATCGGGATCGCTGCCACACGCGGCGGAGGCGACCATGAGCATCACGAGAGTTGCGGCTCGGAGAAGCGATCGACGTTCGACGGAGGAGCGGGCGATGACTGCCTTTCGAGGATCGTGGCGGTGAGACGTTCGGCACGACCATACCCGCTCGTCGACCCGGCGGGCTCCTCGCTCCGTTCTCGTGAAAGGGGTGGTCAGGGTCGGAGTTGTTCAGGAGAACGACGCGGATACGGTCGAACGGGTGAACCGACTCGTCGACGAGACCTCGCCGTACCTTCGCCAACACCGCGACAACCCGGTCGACTGGTATCCCTGGGGGCCTGACGCGTTCGCGGCGGCGAAAGAGCGCAACGTGCCGATTCTGCTGTCGGTCGGATATTCCGCGTGCCACTGGTGTCATGTGATGGCCCACGAGTGCTTCGAGGACACCGACGTCGCCGCGAAGATGAACGAGCTGTTCGTCAACGTCAAGGTCGACCGCGAAGAACGCCCCGACGTCGACGCGCTCTACATGGATGCCGTACAGGCGCTCACCGGTCGCGGCGGCTGGCCGATGACGGTGTTCATGACGCCCGATCGCGAACCGTTCTACGGGGGCACCTACTTCCCGAAGGAGGCGTTCATGCAGCTGATGGATGCCATCGACGACGTGTTCCGCAACAAGCCGGACGACGTGCAGCAGAACGTGGCCGCGCTGACCAAGGCGCTCGCAACCAGCGCACAACTGAAGCCGAAGAACGACGCACCGGGCGTCGACGTCCTCAACGCGAATCTCCAGAATCTTGCCAAGGCCTTCGACACCGAGTGGGGTGGCTTCGGCCAGGCACCCAAGTTCCCGACGACCTCACATCTGGAGTTGATGCTGCGCGCCTACATGACCACCGCCGGCGACGGCCCGAAGCGAATCATCGAAACCACGCTCGACGCCATGTGCTCCGGGGGCATGTACGACCACGTCGGCGGCGGCTTCGCCCGGTACTCCACCGATCGCGAGTGGCTCGTGCCCCACTTCGAGAAGATGCTCTACGACCAGGCTCTCCTCCTGGGGATCTACCTGAAGGGACTGATCGTGCTCGGCCGCAAGGACTGGCGCCTCGTGATCGAGGAGACGATCACCTACGTACTCACCGAGCTGCGTCACCCCGATGGCGGCTTCTACTCCGCCGAGGACGCTGATTCACTTGATTCCGACGGAAACAATGTCGAGGGATGGTTCTCGACGTGGACCCCCGCCGAGGTCCGAGCAGCACTCCCCCAGGTCGATCCTTCCGTGGTCGAGACGTTGATCGACTGGTACGGCATCACCGAGGAGGGCAACTTCGACGGGCGGTCGATCCCCAATCGCATCGCCGCCCGAGGGCACCTCGTGCGCACACCCGAACTCGACGCCGCCGTCGCCGCGCTCCGCACCGCCCGGTCGCAGCGCCCGCACCCCGGCCTCGACGACAAGGTGCTGACCGAGTGGAATGCCCTGTTCCTCTCGTCGCTCACTCAGGCCGCTGCCGTCTTCGGGCGACGCGACTGGCTCGATGCCGCCATCGCCAACGCCGAGTTCCTGCTGCGCGAGTTGCGCGACGACGACGGACGCTGGTTCCGCAGCTGGCAGGCCGACGGCAAACCGCCGGCGCGCCACATGGCCCTCGCGGCCGACCACGCGGCCCTCGTCGACGCGTTCACCCGCCTGGCCGAAGCGAGCGGCGAAGCACGTTGGATCGACGAAGCAATGCTCACCGCCGACACGATGCTCGACTGGTTCTTCGACCCCGAACAGGGTGGGCTCTACACCACCGCGGAGGATGCCGAGGCGTTGGTGGTTCGCCAGAAGGACCTCACCGACGGCGCGACCCCGTCCGCCAACTCGACAGCGGCGATCGCGCTGTTCCGCCTGGCGGCACTCACCGGCGAGCAGCGCTACGCGAACCAAGCCGATCGGATCCTGCAGTTGCTCGCGGCCGCCGTCGACAAGGCGCCCGGCCAGCATTCGAACGCGATGGTGGCCACCGACCTGCGCCGCCGCGGTCTCACCGAGGTGGTCATCGTCGGTGATCGGCCCGATCTCGTGCGCCTCGCGCAGTCGGTGTGGCGACCCGACACGGTGCTTGCCTGGGGAGAGCCGTACGACTCGCCGCTCTGGAGTGATCGAGCCGAAGGGTTTGGATTCGTCTGCCGCAATTACGCCTGCGAGCTCCCACAGGACACGCTGCAGGGATTCGCCGAAAAACTGACCGGTCGCAAGGTGACCATCACCGGCGACACGATCGTGACCGAACCGATCGAGGCGAACG
>CAJDUH010000023.1_pt1 | contig 13554 bp, 14 predicted proteins | sample 7389931 | NCBI WGS metagenome assembly CAJDUH01 (sample SAMEA7055663, study PRJEB34461) | soil metagenome | biome: terrestrial ecosystem; feature: Peninsula; material: soil | place: Antarctica | collected 2016 | reverse complement strand
CAGATCATCGAAGCCCTCCGCCCGGTCGAGGATCCGGAACTCCACCGATCGATCGTCGATCTCGGGATGCTGCGCGGCGTGTCGGTCCGCGACAACGGGGTCGTCGGCGTGCTGATCGCCCTCACCGTGCCCGGCTGTCCGCTCAAGGGCGAGATCACACGTCGGGTGTCCGAAGCGGCGACCGAACTCGACGGTGTCGAGTCGATCGACCTCGAGTTCACGGTGATGAGCGACGAGGACCGCGAGAACCTGCGGCGCACGCTGCACGGCGACGCAGGCGCCACCGCCGGGTCGAGCCAGGCGCACGGTCACGCCGAAGGCCGCGAGATTCCGTTCTCGAAGAACACCTCGAAGACCCGTCCACTCCTGATCTCTTCCGGCAAGGGTGGCGTCGGCAAGTCGAGCGTCACCACGAACCTCGCCGTCGCCCTCGCGTCACAGGGCTACTCCGTCGGAGTGGTCGACGCCGACATCTACGGCTACTCGATCCCCCGCATGCTCGGCACCGACCGCGACGGCGTGCGTTGCATCTCAATCGGCTACTTCGTGCCGGCTGGCCAAGCGGTCATCTGGCGGGGTCCGATGCTGCACAAGGCGCTCGAGCAGTTCCTCACCGACGTGTTCTGGGACGAACCCGACTTCCTCCTCGTCGACATGCCGCCCGGCACCGGCGACATCGCCCTCTCCCTCGCCCAGTACCTGCCACGCGGTGAGGTGTTCGTCGTCACCACGCCGCAGCCCGCTGCACAGGAGGTGGCGTCACTGTCGGCGGCGATGGCGGCCAAGGTCAACCTGCCCGTGCGGGGCATCATCGAGAACATGTCGTGGTTCACCGGCGACGACGGCAAGCGCTACGAGATCTTCGGCTCGGGTGGCGGCGAGTTGCTCGCCCAGGAGCTCGATGTGCCGTTGCTCGGCAAGCTCCCCCTCGTGCCCGAACTCCGAGAAGGCGGCGACACCGGACGCCCGATCACTGCCGTCGATCCCGAGTCCGAAGCAGCTCGCATGTTCCAGGACATCGCCACGAAGATCGCCGTCGAGATGAAGCCGAAAAAGGTCTTCTCCGACAAGCTCAAGATCCTCTGATCGGCATGCCGAGCGCAGCAATCCGCCGCTGATGGAGATCGTGCCGCGCTACAGGTTCGAGGCGATGGTGGCAGACGCGCTCGACGACCTGCCTGACGAACTGCTCCATGTGCTCGACAACGTGGTGGTGCAGGTGATCGATCGCCATCCCGACGAGCCCGACCTCCTCGGTCTCTACGACGGTGTGCCACACACCGAACGATCCGGCCACGAAGGGCCCGACATCGTGTCGATCTTCCGGGTGCCGCTCTGCGAGATGTGCAACGACATCGACGAACTCGCCGAGGAGGTCTATGTCACCGTCATCCACGAGGTCGCTCACGCCGCCGGGATCGACGACGACCGCCTGCACGAACTCGGTTGGGCCTGAGTTCGACCACCATCCGAAGGCGGTCGCGACACCCGATCTGTGCCCGCTGCGTCCCGCCTTCCGGGACTGGAGGGGCGCAGATCGTGCGGTGGGACGCTGGGAGCGCAGATCGGGGTTGATGGTAGACACCGAGCCGTGGATCCCGGGCCATTCGAACCCAATGAGGCGGTTGGGCTGGCGATCGATGCCGAGGTCGGCGCCGTTGCAGTTGGCGAACACGGTGGCGAGATCCGATGGGATGCACGCGAGGCGCGCACGGAGATCGAACGCATCGAACGCGACGTGGGGCCGCGCTGGGTCTGGTGGACGCAGGACACGGCCCGGCAGCTCGTTGCCGGCGACGTTCGACCGGCACGATGCTGGGACGTCGACGCCGTCCACCGATTGATCCATGGCGGGTGGCGGGCCGGACCAGCCACGACGTGGGCGGTCGCGCGCGGCCTCGACACCGATGACCTGCCCACGGTCGCCCCGATCGACCTGTTCAGTGCAGCCGTCGACACCGGCCTCGCAGATTCCGACGATCCAATCCGTTCCGACGGCCATCTCGATCCATCGTGGGTCGACGGTGGATGGCACGACGACCTCGACCGTCTTGCGAGGTGGGCGGCGCTCGCCCTCGACGTGTACCGGTTGCAGGTTCGACAACTCGACGCACTCGACGACCGCCGCGCAGCGCCGGCAACGGCACGGTCCGAATCGGTTGCAGCATTGCTGTGTGCCGAGCTCGAGCACGATGGAGTCCCCGTCGACGTCGCGGAAGCCGAGCGGATCATCGCGTCGTTCATCGGTCCACGACCTCGCGACGCCGTCGACGAGCGTCGCCGGGCCTCCGATCGTGACGACCTCGTGCTGGCGCACCTGCCGCCCGACCTGCGCGACGGTGTGGACCTGCGCAATCCTGCGAGCGTCAAGTCGCTCCTGCGCCGGGCCGGTATCGAAGTGGACGACACCCGCGCCTGGCGCCTCGAACGGTTGCGCCACGAACACCAGGTGGTGGATGCCCTTCTCGTGTGGCGCAAGGCCGAGCGGGTCGCCACCACGTTCGGGTATCGATGGCTCGACGAACACGTCGGAACCGACGGACGGCTCCGTGGCACATGGTCGGGTTCGGACGGCGCCGCCGGCCGTATGACGGCGACCGCGGGGCTCCACAACCTTCCTGCCGATCTCCGACCGGCGATCGTCGCCGGCCCCGATCACACCTTCGTGCGCGCCGACCTCGGCCAGATCGAACCCCGCATCCTGGCGGCGGTGTCGGGCGACGAAGCGCTCGCCGCAGCGACGCTCGAGGCCGACATGTACGCCCCGGTCGCGCAACGGCTCGGGGTGAGCCGCGAGATCGCCAAGGTCGCAGTGCTCGGCGCGATGTACGGCCAGACGACCGGCCACGGCGCCGCCGCACTGCGCGGGCTCGACGCTGCATACCCGGTGGCGATGGCGTACCTCACGGACGCGGCCCGAGCAGCTGAAGCCGGAAACGACCTACGCACCAGAGGGGGACGACTGGTGCGGATGTCGGGGGGAGACGACCCCGACGCAGACGAAGGCGACATTCGCTCGCGGGCTGCGGCGCGTGGCCGCTACGGCCGCAACGCGATGGTGCAGGGCGCCGCTGCGGAGTTCTTCAAGACGTGGGCCGTGATCGTCCGCGCCCGATTGCCCGTGCGTTCACAGATCGTTCTGTGCCTGCACGATGAACTGCTGGTGCACGTGCCCACCGAGGATGCCGAGCGAGGCGCCACCATCGTCGAGAACGCCCTACAGGAGACCGCCCACCGCTGGCAGCAGGTCGACCTCCGAGGCTCCGTACGGTTCGTAGCCGACACCAGCACGATTTCGCGGTGGTCGGATGCCAAGTGACGGTGCGATGAGCGATGAGCGAACACACCAGATGTGCGTAGTTCGCTCATCACCTGGGGCGTGGGATCCACCGCCAGGTGACGCCAGCGTCATCTGTGGACTCCTGGTTGCCCATGCGCCACAGCCACTACCGTGTGGCCGGTGAGCGATGTCCCGCCCCCACCCGCCGACGAGCCGAAGATGCCGTCATCGCAACCGCCGCCACCGCCTCCACCCCCTCCACCGCCAGCTGGCCTGACGCCACCCCCTGGCTACGTCGCCTACGAGGGACATCCCTCGCCGACCAGTGGCGTACGCCGCATCGGCGGGCTGGCCACACCGATTGTCGTGTCGACCGTGATCGTCGCACTCGGCACACTGATCTCGGCCTTCCTGTCGGCGAGCGTCGCCACCGATGCCGCCGATTTCCTCGCCGGTGGCATCAGCCAAGCCGAGTTCGAGGACGCCATCGTGCCACTCAACTCGGTGCAGCTCCTCGTCAGCGTCGCGACGCTGGCAACCGGCGTGCTCACCATCATCTGGATGTTCCGCATCGCGAGCAACGTCAGGGCGTTCGGTCGGGCTACCACCTGGAGCCCGCTGTTCGCGATCTTCGGCTGGTTCCTTCCGCCGCTCGTGCTCTACATCATCCCGTTCCTCGTGCTGCGCGAACTGTGGAAGGCCTCCGAGCCTGCTCACGTCGACGGATCCGACACGTGGAAGCGAACGCCGGACAACCCCGTGTTGTGGGTCTGGTTCGGGGTGTTCGGTCTCATCCCAGCCGTGCTGTTCGCCATCCAGATCGGCTCGTTCGCCAACGGTGGACTCCCCACCAACGACATCCAATCGGTCGCCGACAGCCTCGACCAGTTCGGCGCCCTCGGCTGGCTCACTGCGGTGCTCAACGTGGCCGCAGCGGTGGTCTGGGTGATGTTCGTGCGATCGCTGACACGACGGCACGAGCAGTTGACGAACGAGACCTGACCGACAAGGCTTGCAACTCGCCTCATGAGTAGCTCCGACATCATCTATCTGGTTCGCCACGCCAAGGCCGGCGAGCGCCGAGTCTGGGACGACGACGACGAAGCTCGCCCGTTGAGCAAGCACGGCTGGAAGCAATCGGAGGCGATCGCGAAGCGGCTCGCTGCCAAGGGGGCCACGTCGCTGTACTCGAGCCCATACGTGCGATGCATGCAAACACTCGAACCGCTGGCCAAACGGCTCGGCGTCGAGGTCCAGGCGGAACAGCGTCTCTACGAGGGCGAACCGTTCGAGCCGGTCATCGACCTCCTCGGCGAGGTGGCCAGTGGCGCCGTGCTGTGCAGCCACGGCGACATCGTTCCCGAGGTGATCCAAGCGCTCGCCCGGCGCGGCATGGAGGTCCAGACACGCCCCGACTGGCGCAAAGGCACCATCTGGGTGCTGAAGCGCAAGGGCGATCGCATCACGAAGGGCAAGGTGTGGCCACCGCCATCCTCCTGAACTGCTTGCGATGAGTTTCCGCGCCCTTGGAGTCAGGCGGACAGGGTGCGACGAATCTCATCGCAGCGGTGGTGACCGGTGCGGTCAGTTGGCGGCGCGGATCTCGGCGGCGAAGTTGGCGACCATTGCGGCGACCTCGCCAGGCGGGTTGCTCGCCTCGCACTTCTCGATGTGCGGCAACGCTGCCGCCGCGTCGCCGCGGAACTGGAATTCGACGATCGCGAGGAAGCACTGCGGATCGGCGTAGTCGGGTTCGAGCTCGGTGGCGCGTCCGAGCGCCAACACCGCTGCGTCGAAGCGTTCCGCAGCGTTGGTCTGATCGGGGTTCTGGCGGGTGAGCAGTGCGAGCGTCCAGCCGAAGTACGCCACCGCCTCGGCATTCTCGCGACCCTTGGCCCGCTCCATGTCGATCACCTCGGCGAACAGCGCATTCGCGCCGGGAAAGTCGCCAGTACCCATTGCATCGCGGGCGTTCGTGAGCACCACGCGCGACTCGTCGCCCGGCGTGAGCCCCGTGATCTCCTGGCCCGACGAGCGCTCACCCCACGCACCGGCCAACACGAATCCCACGCCGACCGCCCCGACGACCACCGCCGCCGTGACCGCAACAGCCCTGCTCCAGCGGCGCGCTTTCGGTGCGGGAAGCTCACCTCGCCCCTCGTCGATCTGGCGCAACACCCGTGCGGCACGAAACGTGTAGCCATCCTTCAGCGTCTGGTAGTCGAGGTCGTCGACGTCGCCGGCACCGTGCTCACGCTCGAGATCGGTCAGCGATCGCAGCAGGAATCGACGCTCCTCCTCCAACGCAGCGAGCCGGTCGAGCTTGGTGCCGCTCGCGCTCATCGACCCGTGTCCTCGCTGTCGGCGGCCAGCGCCGCCTCGACCAACGCCGCATTGACCAGAGCACGGTCGTCGTCGGTCGGATCGGCAACGTCGCCGGCCTCACGCTTCCAGCGACGGAACACCACGATCAACGCCGCCAGCCCACAGGCGAACGCAACGGCGGGGAGTACCCACACGAGCGCATCGAAGCCGGTCGACTTGGGCACCAGGAGCACCTCGCCCCCGTATCGGGTCTCGATGAACGCGATGATCTCGGTGTCGTTCAAGTCGTTGTCGGCAACCAGCTCGGCGATCTGGTTGCGCAACGCGATAGAAGCGTTGTTCTGGGACTCGAACACGCTCTCGCCGTCACAGATCGGACAGGCGACGCGTTTGGACACAGCGTCGATCCGGTCGCCCTGGCTCTCGGGACCGGTGTCGCGAGTGGCGCCGACCGCCAGGAACCCGGCGATCACGAAAACGAGGGCGACCCAGCCGGGCCAGCGCTTGACACGTCGGTTCAGCTCACTCGCCATCAGCCGTACTGCTCTCGGAACTGACGCAGGATCGAGTTGAGCTGATCCGCGGTGACCACGGAGATCAACCGCAATTGCACCACGCCGCTGGGATCGATGATCCAGGTCTCGGGCACCTGCGCAACACCGAAGGCCACCGGGAACTCGTCGGCATCGGAGTAGATCGCTGGCCAATCGCCACCGTTCTCGGCGAAGAACGCCTCGATCTCGTCCTGGTCGCCTCGCGTGATGACGGAGTACATCTCGGCGCCATCGGTGCCCAGCGTGGCCTGATCTTCGGTGAACGCGACCAGCTCTGGGTGCTCGCGAATACACGGCACGCAGGTGGGGTCGAAGAAGTTGAGGACCACCCAGCTGCCCTTGCGTCGCGACAAATCGAACGACGTGCCATCCGACAGCGTGCCGGTCGCCTCCGGTGCGGGCCGACCGATCAGCGGCGAGTCGGCGCTGGCGCCCCCGTCGTCGGGGGATGCCCCGACGAGCACGATGAACAGTCCCACCATCACCACGGCGATGGCGCCGACGATCAGTGGCGCGAGCCGTCGACCGCGACTGCTCGAGTCGGTGTCGGCAGCGTCGGGCACCTCGGCCGTTGCGGGATCGTCGAGCACGTCGCTCATACCGGCACCCCGGTCTGGGAATCCTCGTCGTGTGTCACCGCGTCTTGGGTGTCGTCGATCTGCGAGCCGGCGACGGTTGCGTCACTGGTCGTCGCCTCATCGTCAGCCGACCCACGATCGGGGCCACCGACGGCGATCGGCGCGGACACCGGATCGATCGCGAGCCGTCGGCGAGAGCCCGGGAACGCCGCCAGCATCGTGCCGATGGCCATGATGGCGCCGCCGATCCACAGCCACAGGATCATCGGCTTGATGAACACCCGAATGGTGGCCTCGGTGTCGCCCGGCGCAACGCCCTGGCCGAGTGTCAGGTAGATGTCCTCGTTCCATCCGGTGCGCACCGACGGGGTGCCGATGTCGGCGCCCATGTTGAGATATCTCGTGGTGGCGGGGCGATACGCCTGCTCGCCGTCGAGCACCACGTTGGCAGCGATGCGACGTTCGCTGCCACGATCGTTGGTGCGCTCGTCGACCGACAGCAGCTCGAAGGTGTGGCCGCCCCATTCGACGACCTCACCCTGGCGGAGATCGAGGGTGGCCGAGTGGGTGAAGCTGTTCGACGCGGCGAGCGCGACGGCGATGATGATGACGCCGATGTGCACGACCATGCCGCCATTGGCCCGCCCGACGAAACCGCGCCAACCCTGCCGGCGCGTTGCCAGCGCGAGCTGGCGAACCGCCGAACCCATGGCGAACCCGGCGAGCGCGAACGCGACGAGCGGCGCCCAACCATCAGCACCGACGAGTACGGCGATCGCCAGTCCGAGGGCTCCGGCCCAGGCGGGCCAGAACAGGCGAGTGCGCAACAGTTCGGTCGACGCCTTGCGCCACGGCAGTACGGGAGCCACGCCCATCAGGAACAGCAGCATCAATCCGATCGGCTGCGAGAGCGTGTCGAAGTACGGGGCACCGACCAGGGTCTGGCGGTCCTGGAGCGCTTCGACGAGCAGGGGGAACAGCGTGCCGAGCAACACGATGAACGCCCACACGGTGAACAGGACGTTGTTCGCGAGGAACGAGCCCTCGCGTGACAGCGGCGAGTCGATCGAGCCGGGCGAACGCAACCGGTCGCCGCGCCAGGCGATCAGCCCGAGCGACACGACGACGACCAGACCGAAGAAGCCGAGCAACCAGTTGCCGACCGGTCCGTCACCGAAGGCGTGCACCGAACTGAGGATGCCCGATCGGGTGAGGAACGTGCCGAGGATGGTGAGCGCGAACGTGGCGACCAACAAGCTGAGGTTCCACACCCGCAACATGCCGCGGCGTTCCTGCACGAGCACCGAATGGATGTAGGCGGTACCGGTGAGCCACGGCAGCAGCGAGGCGTTCTCGACCGGGTCCCACGCCCACACGCCGGACCACCCCAGCACCTCGTAGCTCCACCATGCGCCGAGCAGGATGCCGATCGTGAGGAACGCCCACGAGAACAGCGCCCATCGGCGAGTCTCCATCAACCAGCCCTCGCCGAGCCGGCCGGTGACGAGCGCTGCGATGGCGAACGCGAAGGGCACGGTGAATCCGACGTAGCCGAGGTAGAGGATCGGCGGGTGGAACAGCACCAAGATGTGGTTCTGCAACAGCGGGTTGGGTCCCGGACCGGTGGTGACACCGACCGCCCCGGCGGCGAACGGGTCGGCCGGGCCGAAACTCAAGATGGCGAAGAACGCCGACACCACGAACATCACGATCAGCGCCCAACCGACGAGCACGTCGTCGGTACGGTTGCGGAACCGCCACGCGACCGCAGCGGTGAACCCCGCCAGGATCAGCGCCCACAGCAGGATCGAGCCCTCGAGCGCCGACCACATGGCGGCGATGTTGTAGAGCGTCGGCGTATCGGCAGACCCGACCTGTTGGACATAGGCGAGCGAGAAGTCACGAGTGATCAGCGCACGCTGCATCATCGCCACGGCGAGCACGATGCCGCCGAACGCCATCCATGCGTAGAGCGGACCCTGTTTGAGCAGCTTGGCGTCGCGCTGGCGGATGCCATAGAGCACGGCGAGCGCTCCGAACACCGAGGCCGCCAGCATCAACAGCAGGCCGGCCCTACCGAGCGCCGAGTTGATGCTCGCTGCGAACAGCATCACGAGGTGGAGGCGTCGGGGCAGCCGGCTGCTTCGGCGTCGGCAACCCGCTCGTCGTTGACGGCGACGTACTCATCGGAGTGCTTCACCTCGACACGGTCGCCGAGCAGGGTTCCGTTCTCGATCACACCGTGCACGACGACGGGGATGCACTCTTTGAAGATGCCGCCGGGTTCACCGTCGTAGCTGACCGGCATGCTCTCGCCGTTGAACGAGATCGTGAACACGGTCGTGTTGGCCACCCGTTCGATGGAATCCTCGTCGACGGTTCCCTGCAGGCGGATGCGCCGGTCCTCGTCGCAACCGCCGCGTCGACCGACCTCGTCGACGTTGCAGTAGTAGTCGACCGCCTGGGTGAGGAACTGGGTGACGATCACACCACCGGCCACGACGACGAGGCCGAGCACCAACATCGGCAACCAATTGCGCCGCTTACGAACCGGCGCAGCAGGTGCGACCGGAGTTCGGGGGGAGAGGTCCATATCGCTCATGTCAGGTTCATTCTGCTCGCTCAGAGCCAGTACTTGTCTTCGTCAGGCACCTGTTTTCCGAGTCGTTTTCCGGCTCGCAGCACCCGCCACGACATGAACGACACGGTCAGGAACGTGAGCACGTAGCCACCGATGATGAATCCGGCGTCTTCCATCAGGCCACGCCACCCTGGTCGGAGTTGGCCTGATCGGAGTTGGCCTGGTCGGAGTTGGCCTGGTCGGAGTTGGCCTGGTTGGAGTTGGCCTGATCGGAGATGGACTCGGCGCGACGGGCGGCGACGGCATCGTCGAGCCCGCGATCTTCGAGCACGTCCTCCATCGCCATTGCCCTGGTGCGGTGCATCACCAGCCAGAGGTACAGCAGCGAGAACGCGATCACCCCGATGAACAGGCTGAACAGCATCAACCCGTCCATGCTGACGTCAGCATCGGTCCCCAGCACGGTGGCTTCCTGATGCAGGCTGCGCCAGAGCCGAACGCTCCAGTGCACGAGGGGAATCTCGAGCACCGCGAGCATGCCGATGACTGCGCTGCGGCGGGCGCGCTGTTGATGGGTGCCACCGAGGCGCCGAACAGCGAGGTATCCGATGTAGGTGACGAACAGCAGGGCGGTGGTGGTGAGTCGCGCGTCCCACTGCCAGAACACACCCCAGGTGAGGCGTCCCCACATTGCGCCGATCACGAGGGTGACCGCCACGAATGCAGTCCCGATCTCGGCGCTGGCCCCGGCGAGGCGGTCCCAGCCGAGCGACTTCTTCTTGCCGAAGAAGTACATGACCGACGCCACGGCGGTGACGATGAACGCCAGGTAGGCAATCCAGATCGTCGGCACGTGGACGTAGAGCAGGCGGACGCTCTCGCGCTGATCGCGGTCTTCGGGCGAGAATCCCAGCCCGAACGCCACCAACCAACCCATCGCGACGATCGTGGCGATCCCGATGATCCTCGTTCCACGCGTGCCGGTTCCGGCTCGCGCCGCGGTGCGGTCGTCGGTCTGATCGGTCGGGGTGGTCGTGGGCTCCGTCGTGGTCATGTCCGATTCCTACGGGTGGCTGAGGGGTGGGGGGCTGAAGGGTGGCTGAGGGGGTGAGAGACGCTTCATTCGTCGATCAACGGGCCGAACGCCAGAGCACCACCGACACCGAAGGCCACGGCGAAGACGACCAGCAGGCCCACCCAGGGCCAGCCGTCCGACACCACCGCACCTGCCGTACCGAGTGCTGCTTCGACTGCTCGTGTTGCTCCGATCAGGACTGGCGCCACCGCAGGAAACGTGAGAAGCGGGAGCAACGTCTCGCGACCCGTGAACCCTGCGGCAAGGCCTCCGTACAACAGCACCACTTCGAGTATCAGGAGTTGCACGCCGAGCGCAACGGCCTTGCCCAGATAGATCGCCCTGGGGTCGACACCGGCAACGCGAAGTGCGTCGAGTGCTCCGTCAGCGGTTTCCACGGCGAACGAACGCTGGACGAGCACCAGCATCGAGAACATCGTCGCCAGCCAGACCAGACCGGGCGCGACGCGCTGGAGCACCGAGTCGGCGTCGAGCGCGAAGGCGAAGATCACCATGGTCACGCCGGCAAAGGGCAGCACCTGGTTGACGAACACACGGCTGTTCCACTCGATGCGCAGGTCCTTGGCCGCCACCAGCCGGGCAATCCGCAAGGTGCTCATACCCCACCCTTCGGACTCGCATCCTGGTCCCCCGTGCCCTGGGCATCGGGGACCACGATGTGGACGCGGCCGGCGATGACATCGACGGCCCGCGTGGCCAGGTTTCCTGCACGTTCGAGTTCGTGGCTCGCCACCAGAATCGTGGCTCCCGAGGCAGCGGCTTGGCGCAGCGTCTCGTCGAGTTCGTCACGAGCGGACGCGTCGAGGCCAGCGTGAGGTTCGTCGAGCAGCCACAGCTGCGCTCTGCGGGCAATCAAGCAGGCGAGCGCTGTGCGACGTTTCTGGCCAGCTGACAGCTTGCTCACACCGACATCGGCGAGCCGCCCGGCCACGTCGAGTCGTTGCATCGCAGCGTGCATCTCGGCATCTGAGGCCCCCACCGTCGAACCCCAGAACCGGACGTTCTCGGCCACGGTGAGGTCGAGATACAGACCGTTCTGGTGTCCGAGCAGGCCGACGGTTCGACGGATCGACTCACGATGCGTGGTCAGATCGAGGCCGAGCACGCTGCCGGTGCCGCGCACCAACGGCAGCAGGCCCGCACAGAGCCGCAACAGCGTGGTCTTTCCAGCCCCGTTCGGGCCACGGAGCAACACGATCTCGCCTTCTTCGACCCGCAAGGTCGCTCCGGCGAGGGCGGGGAACTGTCCGAGCACGGCGACCGCGTCATCGAGTTCCACGACCGACATGGCCGACACGCTAGGTCGTGAAGACTCCGTCAACTCGTGTGACCGCGATCGCAGCGTCGCAGCACGCAGGTAGTTTCGGGGCCGTGTCGGATGTGGAACCAGCAGTCTCGCGCCCCAAGAGGGTGCGCAAGTTCGACCGACCCGCTCCGCCGCACGACTGGCGTTGGTGGGTTGGTGGCCTCGGCAAGACACTGATCGCGACCGGGCTGTTGCTGTTCGGGTTCGTCGCCTACCAGCTCTGGGGCACCGGCATCGAAACCGCCCGCGCCCAGAACGCTCTCGGGAACGAATTCGAAGAACTCCTCGCGGCAGCACCGGCGGCAGCACCCCCCACCACTGCGGCGCCTGCATCCACGACACCCGAGTCCACGACACCCGAATCGTCGACCCCGGTCGACTCGGGGCCGCCCGAGACCACGACCGATGATTCGGTCCCGGGCACGACAACACCGACACCAGCACCCGTCGCCAGCCTGGTGCCGATCAGCGAAGGTGACCCGATCGGCCGGATCGAGATACCCCGGATCGGTGTCGGCAAGTGGGTGGTCGCTGGTGTCGAGAAGAACGATCTGAAGAACGGCCCCGGCCACTATCCGGAGACCCCGATGCCCGGTCAACTCGGCAATTCGGCGATCGCCGGTCACCGCACCACGTTCGGGCAACCGTTCTTCGACATCGACAAGCTCCAGACCGGCGACGAGATCATCGTCACCACGCTGGCCGGCCGTTTCGTCTATCGGGTCACCGGGCAGCAAATCGTGTCGCCGAGCGCCTACCAGGTGATCGCCACGACCGATCCGACCACAGCGACGCTGACGCTGACGTCGTGCCACCCGAAATACACCGCCCGCGAACGGATCATCGTGTCCGCCGAGCTCGACGAAGCGGCATCCAGCGCCGTTGGTGCGGCAACAATCAACTACGGCCGACCGCTCGACGCCGCCACCGCCACCGCTGATCCTGATCCGACGAACACCGTCGTCGACACGGCCACCACTCTCGACACGGCGACCACGCTCGACCCGGCCACTGCTGACGACCCGGCCACCGCTGACGGCACCGGAACCGAGACGGCGGGAAGCGTTCCGGTGGAAGATCCCACCATCGCCGTCGACCAGACGAGCACGCTCGACGACAGCCAAATCGAGGAGGGAATCGCCGACGCGTTCTCCGACGGATGGTTCAGCGACCCGGGCGCCAACAGCCAAGTAGCGCTGTGGGGGCTGCTGCTCGCGGCGATCGGCGTCCTGTCGTACTTGATCAGCCGCAAGGTCAAGCGTGACTGGGTCGGCCTGCTCGTCGGTGTGGGCCCGTTCGTCGTGACGCTCTACTTCTTCTTCCAGAACGCCAACCGACTCCTCCCGCCGAACCTCTGACCGTCACTCGCTGACGCGTTCGAGCGCGTCGACGAGGACGAAGAAGGCATCGCGTCCGGTACCCGTCACACCTGTGCGTCAACGCCCGAAACTGTCATCGACCGGTGAAGTCGGGTCGGCGCTTGTCGAGGAATGCGGTACGGCCTTCCTCCGCGTCGGCGCTCGCCCACGCGGCGCTGCGGGCCACCTCGAACACGGCATCCTCGCCCGGTTCGACCTGAGCGTGTTCGAGACCGATCTTGTGGCCGGCAATCGTCAGTGGGGCAAGTCGCGACATTTCATGCGCCCACGCCACGGCGTCGTCGAGCGTCCCGAGGCGATGGATGCCACCGGTGACATGGAGCTGTTCGGCCGTGTACGTCTGCGCAGCAAGCAGCATCGCCCGGGCGATTGGCGGCGAGAACTCCGCCGCCAGCCGACGAATCGTCCAGTGGTCGACCACCAGGCCGAGCTTGGCCGCCGGGATCCCCAACACG
>CAJDUH010000003.1_pt1 | contig 13924 bp, 7 predicted proteins | sample 7389931 | NCBI WGS metagenome assembly CAJDUH01 (sample SAMEA7055663, study PRJEB34461) | soil metagenome | biome: terrestrial ecosystem; feature: Peninsula; material: soil | place: Antarctica | collected 2016 | reverse complement strand
GTAGCCGTCGAGCGACTGGACGTGCTCGAAGTAGCCGAACGAGCCGCCACTGCACCCGCTGCCGCGCATGTTCACGCCGACGTAGGCGAAGCCCAGCGCGCCATAGATACCGGCGAACGTGGTGTCGCCGGGGTTGCTCGGCGAGTAGCCGCTGTACTCGATGACGGTCGGGTACGGGCCCTGATCGGCGGGGCCGGGCAGCACCACGTTGGCGCTCAGTGTGGTGCCGTCACGTGTGGTGATGTAGCCGAACCCGCCAGCGGGCAGCAGCGCCTGGTCCTCGTACAGCGAGGCGGGTGGCACCTCCGTGCGGTCGGCCACGACGAAGACGTCGCTCGCCTCGGTGGCCGATGTGAGGCGGTACTCGCCGGGCACGACAGCTCGCAACACCAGCGACCCCTGCTCGTCGACGGTGCCGCTCGCCACTTCGCCCGGGTCGGCCAGGTTGGCCGCCAGATCGTCGTCGCCCTCGATCAACGACAGCTCGGTGCCCGGTTCCGCCGCGAGCACGGTGACCTGCTCGGTGCCCGGCCGCACGGTGAACGTCGCGAGATCGAGTTCCACGACCTCACTCGACTCGGTGGCGACGGTCGCATCGGGTGCGGTGTCAGCCGACGGCGTCGGCGGGACCGACGGCGACGTCGACGTCGAGTCGGACGAACCGCTGCAGGCCACGAGCAACACGACGAGCGACGTGAGCGCCAGCACGCGGCTGGTGCCGCGGCGCGAGGAAGACAGCTGAGACATGGCGCCGAGTGTGGCAGGCACGACGCTGTCGTGAACCGTCGGAGGCCGAAGATGCCGGCACTGGTTTGCCGGCCGCGTCAAGTCGTCGACGCGTGCGCCGCCATGTCAGGGTGGGCGTCGACATCGAACCGGAGGAAGACCCATGAGCATCGACGCTGCTGACGCAACTACTGCAGGACTGGACGAGTCGCGACTCGGTCGCATCGACGAACACATGACGAGCCGCTACATCGAGCCGGGCAAGATCGCGGGCGCAGAAGTGGCCATCGTTCGCGACGGCGTGGTCGGCTACCGGCACAGCTGGGGGGTGCGCGACCGGGAACTCGACGTGCCGGTGGGCGACGACACCATCTGGCGGCTGTACTCCATGACCAAGCCGGTCACCGGCGTCGCGATGATGACGTTGTACGAGCGCGGCCACTTCCAGCTCGACGACCCGGTCGAGCGGTGGATCCCGGAGTGGAAGAACATGACCGTGCGCGAACCGGACCCCAACGGCGGGATGCACATCGTGCCGGCACACCGACCGCCCACCGTTCGCGACATTCTCACCCACACCTCCGGCATCGGGTACGGGTACGAGAACGGCGACCTGGTGCTCGGCGAGCGCAACTGGCTCGCCGACCACGACCTCGCGAGCATGGCAGCCACGATGGGCGAGTGGCCACTGCGCTTCCAGCCGGGCACACGCTGGCTGTACTCCCACGGCATGGACGTCGCCGCCCGGCTGGTGGAGATCATGTCCGGCCAACGCTTCGACGAGTACCTGCGCACCGCGATCTTCGACCCGCTCGGCATGGTCGACACCGACTTCTCCGTTCCCGAAGCGAAGGTCGACCGGTTCGCCGCCTGCTACGGCCGCAACGCCCGCAAGGAACTGGTGCTCGTCGACGCCCCGGCCACCAGCACGTACCTGCGACCGCCGCGGCTGCTGAACGGTGGCGGCGGCCTCGTCGGGTCGACCGCCGACTACGTGCGTTTCTGCACCATGCTCGCCAACGGCGGTGAACTCGACGGCGAACGGGTGCTGTCACGCAAGACGCTCGAGCTGATGACCTGCAACCACCTGGCCGGTGACGCCGAGATGGCCGACCTCGCCCTCCCCATGGGCTACGGCGAAGTCGGGTTCGCCGGCAACGGCTTCGGCCTGACCGTGGCGGTGTCGAGGGGCCCGGCAGCGTCCGGTGTGGTGGGCTCGACGGGCGAGTTCATGTGGGGCGGCGCCGCATCGACCGCCTTCTGGGTCGATCCGGCCGAGCGGCTCGCCGTGGTGTTCATGACCCAGCTGCTGCCGTCGGGCACCTTCAACTTCCGCAGCCAGCTGAAGGCGCTGGTCTACGGCGCGTTGATCTGACCCTCAGCCGGCCCGTTCGACGAACGCGCACAGGGCCGAGAGCAGCTCCATCTCGTCGACGTCGTTCGCTCTCGTGTCGAGCAGCTCGTCGGTGCAGATCAGGTAGGCGAGGCATCTTGCTCGGCTGATCGCCACGTTGAGCCGGTTCTTCGAGAACAGGAAGTCGGCGGTGCGGGGCATGAACTCCGACGACGACGTCGCCATCGAGAACAGCACCACCGCGGCCTCCTGGCCCTGGAACTTGTCGACCGTGCCGACCTCGACACCCCGCGTCGCCGGGTTCGCCCGCAGTGCCGCTTCGATGCAGCGGCGCTGGTCGTTGTAGGGGGCGACCACCATGAAGTCCCTCACCTTCAACGGGCGGGTCACGGCGTGTTGATCGGTCCAGTCCTGGCCGAGCAGCTCCTCCACCTTCGCGACGACGATCGCAGCTTCCTCCGGTGACTCGGTGGAACAGCCCTTGTGCTCGGCGCGCAACCAACGCAGGCCCGTCTGCCCTGCAGCCGACTGGCCGACACAGGTCGAGTGGCTGTGCAGCTTGCCGCCGTACATCACATCAGAGATGAACTCACACACGTCGGGATGCATCCGGTACGTGGTCTCCAACAGCACGCCGCGATCGGCCGGCACCGTCAGCTCGCGGCCGAGCAGATGTTCGAGCGCACTCGCACCGGCACCTCCCGGATGGGTCGCCTGCGACACCTGCGGGAGCTGCTGTGGATCGCCGAGCGGGATCACGTTCGTCGCCGAGATCGTCGCCGCGATCGTGTCGGCCAGGCCGAGCTGGCCCGCCTCGTCGACCACCAGCACGTCGACCGGGTTCTCGCGCATCGGCTTGCTCGCGAACAGCCACGTCGTGCCGGCGATCACGTTGAAGTCGCCTCGCGCCACGCTGGCGTTGTCGTCGACGTAGCGAATGCCGCGGACCGATCCCTCCTTCGCCTTGCGCACCCCGCTCAGCGTGTCGGCGTCGCCCTCTGCCTTGAACCGGTCGACCACGGCCTGCATCAGGTTGTCGATCGCCGCATGACTCATCGCCGTCACGCCGACTCGCAAGCCGGCGTTCACGAGCGTGCGGATCATGTGCGCACCGGTGAAGGTCTTGCCGGTGCCCGGCGGGCCCTGTATCGGCACGTAGCTCCGGTCGAGCCCGGTCGCCCACCCACAGGTCGCGTCGACGTCGCCGACGAACACGCCACCATCGGGACCACGGCCCGGCACGAACGCAGGGAGATCGCGGCGCAGCATGGCGTGACCGACCCGGTCGGCGCGGCCCGCCAACATCTCGTCGGCCAGGTCCTCGAGCGCAGTCAACTTCGCCCCTTCCTTGAACCACTTGTAGTGGACCAGCGACGAGGGATGCACCCCCGCCTCGGCGGCGTCGTCGTTCCACGTGACCGACAGCTCACCGGCCTCGACGTCGATGTGCTCCAGCTTGAAGAACAGCCACTCCTGCTCGTTGAGCGCAACGATCAGCTCGGCGCCCTTCTGGATGTCGACGTCGATCGGCTGCGGCGGGAAGGTGAAGCGCGCCCACGGCCACTTCAACGGCTTGCCCGTCTTCGGGCTGACCTGATCCTTCAAGCCCTTGAACGTCAGGCGGGTGATCGCCGACAGCGAGCCGAGTTGATCGACATCATCCGCGATCGACAGCCGATACGCGTCGGCACTGACCACCTGGCGCTCACGACGCCAGTAGCCGAGCAGGTCACCCATCAGGTGTTGCACCGTGCCCGGCCCGAACGCGTGCAGCGCCTCGATGCGTGCGTCGAGTTCGGCGGCCGGCTCCTCGCGGCCGAGCACCGCCGCCCGCCAGGTCACGACGGCCGGACGTTGCGTCACCAACCAGTCACGCAGAGCCCGGGTGGCGCGCACGTCGTCCTCGTTGTAGGCCGAGATCTTCGTCAGGCTGGCCTGATCGTTCGACGCCATCCAGCGCTCGTACTCGACGACCGCACCGGAGCCCTTGTCGATCTCGTGGCCGCGCTCGTAGTCGGTCAGGCGCTCGATGTGCTTGAGGCCGTAGCCCTCGACACCGACCTGCATGGCGCCTTTCACGATCGGCAGGAGGTCGACGAACTGGCCGGTGCTGATGAGCTGTTCGAGTGCGAGTTCGGCGACGCCGTGTTCGGTGACCAGCCGTTCGAGCGACGACCGTTCGGTGTGGTTGTAGTGGTACACGTGCATGTTCGGGAACTGCGCCCGGCGGGCGGCGAGGTGATCGATGAGCGCCTTCGTGGCGGTCGCCTCCTCGGCCTTGGTGTGCGCCCAGAACGCCTTGAACTCCCACTCGCCCGCCGGTGAGCGCTCGATGAGACCGAACAGGAAGAACAGCTCGGCGTCGGCATGCCAGAACGGGTGACCCTCGAAGTCGAGGAACACGTCGCCGTCGTCCGGTGCCGGCAGCGCGGCGAACCCGATCGGATCGGGAGCGTCGAGGTCGGCCCCTTCTGCCCTGGGCAGGGGGGACCACGAGAGCAGCTCGAACGGGGGCTTCTCGTCGGGCGCATTGCGGGCCTGCACCTGGAGGCGCGCTTGGCGTACGAACGTCTCGAGGCGGGCCGGGTCGAGGTCGGCCACCTCACGATCGAGCTCGGCGAGAGCGGCGATCGTCCTCACGCCATCCTGCTGCAGCAGGAGGCGATCGGCGGTGCGGACACCGGCCACGTGCACGAGCGAATCGGCGGCGCGCCACTGGGCTTCGCACACCAGCTCGAACTCACAGAACTGGCAGTGGTCGCACGGCTTGGGCCGGGTGTCGGCGACCACCCCGGCGACGTCGTCGACCAGCAGCTTCGCCAACTGGCCGCGCAGGCGACGCCAGTACGGCAGCACGTCGGCCACCCGGACCGCCTCGGACCGACCCGACCCCAACTCGATGCGCATCCATTCGGGCATCCGACCGGTGCTGGCCTCGATCGCCTCGGCGTAGAAGCACAGCTGGAGGACGTGGCCGGGCTTGGCCTCGTTGCGGGCGAGCTTGGCGTCGATCGGTTCGTAGGTGAACGTGGCGGTCTCGGCCCCACTGCCGACATCGTCGACCCGGCGCAGGAAATCGGCGATGCCCCGGATGCCCTCGTGCACGAACGGCATCTGGAACACGACATCGTGACCCTCGGCAAGCACGTCGCCGACCCGGTCGACCCACTGCTGGAACGACTCGTTGGCAGCCCGGTCCTGCCCGGGCACCTCGAACACCGAGAGCCCGTCGGTCCGGTATCGGGCGAGCACCTCCCGCTCGTGCTCCATCCCCTTGTCGAGCAGCATCTGGGCCATCTCGCCGAACGGGCTCCGCTCGACCGTGCGCGTGCCCGCCTCGACCTCGTGCTTCAAGGTGAGGAAGTGGGCACAGTCGAGCCACGCCGTGATCTTCGAAGGGGTGAGGAGCCGTTCCGCCATCAGCCCATCATGGCCGAGGGGCGCCATGAACGTTGGTATACTCCCGGTATGGCAGCGACGACGATCAAGTTGAGCGTCGAGACCCGCGAGCGCCTCCGAGCACTCGGCGGTGCCACCTACGAAGACACCGTGGTCGAGGCGCTCGATGCGCTCGAGGCGAACCGCTTCTGGGGCGAAGCGGAAGCCGCTGCGGCGTGGCAATCGGGTCTGTCGCAGACCGAGCGACAGCGCCGGCACGATGCGATCGTCGAGATCGACCGAGCGTTCGACGGCATCGAGTGATCGAAGCGGGCGACATCCATCTGGCGGATCTCAACCAGGAGCACCGCCTCCCGGTGCTCGTCGTGTCGAGCGGCAGGTTCTCACGCCTGTCCGGACGGGTCATCGTCGCGCCGGGGATTCCCGGTGAGCCCGATGAGGTGCCGTTCCCGTGGCGCATCGAAGCCGAGGGGCAGGTATTCGCCATCGACCTCGTCCGATCGATACCTTCCGAGCGGCTGCTCGACCGTGTCGGCAGAGTGACCCCGCCCGTCGCTGCATCGGTGCAGCGGGTGCTCCGCCACATCCTCTGACGTCGATCAGAGCGCGAGGCGTCCCGCTTTCCGGAACTCATCGTGCACAGATCGGTGCGCCGGCGCCCGAACGTCAGCGGGTGTCGGCGTGCGCGGTCTCGGCCGCTCGGCGAACCTCGGCGACGAGATTGGCGGGAAGTGGCTGGTAGCCGTGGTGCTCGACCTCGAACGAACCACTGCCTCCGCTGAGGGATCGCAGATCGATCGCGTACCGCAGGACCTCGGCGGTCGGCACGAGCGCCTGGATCGTCGTCACGTCGCCTGTGGTCTCGGTGCCGAGCACGTGCGCCCGCCGGGCGTTCAGGTCGCCGAGCACATCACCGAGGTACGCGGCGGGCACCTGGACGTGGATCTCGCTGATCGGCTCGAGCACGTCGACGCCGACCTTCGCCACGGCCTCGCGCAGGGCGAGCGATCCGGCCATCTTGAAACTCATCTCCGAGGAGTCGACGGCGTGGTACTTGCCCCCGGTGCAGACCGCCTTCACGTCGACGATCGGGAACCCGTCGGGCCCGCCGCGCACCATCGCTTCCTGGATGCCGACACCGACGGCGGGAATCAGGTTCTTTGGGATGGCACCGCCGGTCACCTGGCTGTCGAACGCGAAGCCCGAGCCGGGCGGGAGCGGTTCGAACCGAACCGTCGCAACCCCGAACTGGCCGTGGCCGCCACTCTGCTTCTTGTACTTGCCCTCCACCTCGACCGCACCGGCGAGCGTCTCGCGATAGGCGACACGGACGTCGGCGGTGTCGAGCTCGACACCGGCGCGCTCGATGCGGGCCACTGCGACACGCACATGTGTCTCGCCGCCGCCGCTGAGGACGGTCTGGCCGGTCGCCTCCTCGTGGTGGACTGCGAGTGTCGGGTCCTCGATGACGAGCCGGTGCAGCGCAGTGGCCAACCGATCCTCGTCGGACTGCTTCACGGCGGCGATGGCCACGCCGTAGACCGGGCGCGGGAGTGCCGGTACGGCGACCGCAACCGGCGTGCCATCGGGTGCCAGCGTGTCGCCGGTGCGGGTGTCGGCGAGCTTGGTCACCGCCACGATGTCACCCGCCGCGACGCTGTCGACGTGGGTCTGCGAGGCACCCGACAGCGACAACATGTTGTGCAACCGCTCCTTCGAGCCCGATCGTGAGTTGACGAGCACGTCGTCGGCGCGGATCGTTCCCGAGACGACCTTCAGGATCGAGATCTGGCCGAGGAACTCGTCGATCGTGGTCTTGAACACGAACGCGAGCGGCGGGCCCTCGGGGTCGGGTGCGATGTCGATCGTGCCACCAGCAGCTTCGGCGACGGTCGGCCCCCAGTCGCCGGGCGCCGGACCGACACGGCAGATGAAATCGGCGAGCTGGTCGGTGCCGATCGGAGCGGTGGCCGACCCGCACAGCACCGGGAATGCCATCGCCTGATCGACGGCGTCGTGGAGCAACTGCTCGAGCTGCTCAGGCGACGGCTCGTTGCCCGAGAGGTACTCGCCGAGCAGGTCGTCGTCGAGTTCGATCACGTCCTCGACCAGATGCTCGTGTTCGACGCGCTCGGACTCGACGAGGTCATCGGGGACCTCCACCGGCTCCGCGTGGCCGGCGTCGTACACGAAGGCGCGGTGTGTGAGCAGGTCGGTGATGCCGTGGAAGCTCGACTCCTCGCCGATGGGCAACTCGGTCGGGTCGGCGTGCGAACCGAACGCCTCTCTCACCTGCGCGAGCGCGCGGTCGAACGACGACCGTTCGCGGTCGAGCTTGTTGACGAACACGATCCTCGGGATGCCGAGCTCGGCGGCGATGCGCCACAGCACCACGTCCTGCGACTGCACGCCGGCGACGCCGTCGATCACGAACACGGCCAGGTCGGCGGCGGCCAGGCCGAGGATCGCCTCCCCGCGGAAGTCGGCGTAGCCGGGCGTGTCGATGAGGTTGATGCGGTGCTCACCCCAGTCGAACGACGCCAGTGCCAGCGAGAGCGACTGCTGACGCTCGCGTTCCTCGGGATCGTGGTCGAGCACGGTGGAGCCTCGCTCGATCGTGCCGGGCCGGGGCACGACGCCCGCCCGGAAGAGCAACGCCTCGGCGATGCTCGTCTTTCCACTCCCGTTGTGCCCGACGAGCACCACGTTTCTGATCATTTCCGGCGAGCGCATGGGCACCCCTTTCGCACTACCAAAGTAGCCCGTCCGCTCTGGGCGCTCTGCTCCTGGGGCAGGATGGGCCGATGGAGTTCTCGACGATCATCGAACCATTCAAGGTCCATTCCGTCGCACCGCTCGTGATGACCACCCCGGAGCAGCGACGGGCATCGCTCGCCGAGGCAGGCAACAACCTCTTCTCCCTGCACTCCGACGATGTGCTCATCGACCTGCTCACCGACTCGGGGACCGGAGCGATGTCGCGCGACCAGTGGGCAGCGATCCAACGCGGCGACGAGAGCTATGCGGGGTCGCCCTCGTGGTTCCGCTTTCTCGAGAGCGTGCAGGATCTCTTCCCGTTCCAGCACGTGATCCCCACCCATCAGGGGCGGGCGGCAGAGAAGATCCTGTTCACCGCGATCGGCGGTGCCGGCAAGATCGTGCCGAACAACACGCACTTCGACACGACCCGCGCCAACGTCGAGTACACGGGCGCGACCGCGGTCGACCTGGTGATCGCCGAGGGCCGCGACCCGTCGTCGCTGCACCCCTTCAAGGGCAACATGGACCTCGACGCGCTCGAGGCGCTGTTGCATGAGCACGGCCCCGAGGTGATCCCGGTCGTGTTCGTCACGATCACCAACAACTCCGGCGGCGGCCAGCCGGTCTCGCTCGAGAACCTGCGCGGCGTCCGGGCGCTGTGCGACGAATACGGAATCCCGTTCTTCCTCGACGCCTGCCGGTTCGCCGAGAACGCCTGGTTCATCCACGAGCGCGAGCCAGGGCAAGGAGACCGGGAGGTGCGCGACATCGTGCGCGAGATCGCCTCGCTCGCCGACGGCATGACGATGAGCGCGAAGAAGGATCCGCTGGGCAACATCGGTGGCTGGCTGGCGATGAACGACGACGCACTCGCCGACGAGTGCCGCACCCTGCTGGTGCTGACCGAAGGCTTCCCCACCTACGGCGGCCTGGCCGGCCGTGATCTCGACGCACTCGCCCAGGGGTTGCGCGAGTCGGTCCAGCACGACTACCTCCGCTACCGGATCCGCTCGACCGCCTACCTCGGCGACGCGCTCGCCGATGCCGGTGTCCCGGTGGTCCAGCCGATCGGCGGCCACGCCGTCTACCTCGACGCCGGGCGGCTCCTCCCCCACATCGACCCGCTCGCCTACCCGGGGCAGGCATTGGCGATCGCCCTCTACGAGGTCGGCGGCGTGCGCGGCTGCGAGATCGGTTCGGTGATGTTCGGCCTGCAACCCGACGGGAGCGAGAAGGCCGCGGCGATGGAACTCGTGCGACTCGCGATCCCGCGCCGCACCTACACCCAGAGCCACATCGACTACGTGATCGAGGTCGCCCTGTCGGTCGCGGCTGACGCCGATCGGCTCACGGGCTACCGGATCACCAGTCCCCCGCGCCCGCTGCGCCACTTCACGGCCACCTTCGAGCCCCTCTCCTGATCACCGCTCTCCTGATCACCCGCGAACCAACAGCCTGCCGACGGCGACCCACGGTGACAGCGCCGCTGGTCGAGGCGGCCCGCTGAATCCGCGAGACTCGGAGTCATGCAAGACGTGATGATCGTGCCGCGTGATCCGATGCGCTTCTCGTCGGTGATCGGAGAGACCCGAACCGACCTGCTCGCCGTGGACGCCGCGAAGGAAGCCCTCGACCGCCTCCACGGCACGAGCGTGATCAATGTCAGTTCGACTGCGGCGGGTGGCGGCGTGGCCGAGATGCTCCACGTCCTACTGGGCTACATCCGCGGGGTCGGGGTCGACGCCCGCTGGCTCGTGATCGACGGCACGCCCGAGTTCTTCGAGGTCACCAAGCGACTCCACAACCACCTCTACGGCACGCCAGGCGATGGCGGCCTGCTCCTCGATGAGGCACACCAGATCTACGACGCCACGCTCCGGCCGGAGATGGATGCGCTCAGTGCCCATGCGCGCGAGGGCGACATCGTCGTGCTGCACGATCCGCAGACCGCCGGGCTCGCCGAACACGCCAAACAGCTCGGCTGCAAGGTGGTCTGGCGATGCCATGTCGGCCTCGACGAACAGAACGATCGCAGTCGCATCGGCTGGGACTTCCTCCGGCCGTATCTCGAAGAGTACGTCGACCACTACGTGTTCTCTGATCGCCGCTTCCCGCCCGACTGGGTGTCGCCAGACCGCCTCTCGATCATCTGGCCGTCGATCGATCCGTTCGCTCCCAAGAACCAGCCGCTCGACGATGCGACGGTCGAGGCGATCCTCACCCACGTCGGCCTCATCGCCGGCCAGGAGGGCGACACGGTGTTCGAACGGACCGATGGCTCGCCCGGGCGGGTGGAGCGCATGTGCGACGTCGTGCGCACCGGACCACCGCCGACGCCCGATGTGCCACTGGTGGTGCAGATCTCACGGTGGGACACGATGAAGGACATGGGCGGCGTGATGGAGGCGTTCGCGAAGTACGTCAACTCGGGTCGAAACGCCCAACTCGTGCTCGCCGGTCCCGTCGTGTCGGCGGTCACCGACGATCCCGAGGGTGGCCAGATACTGCAGGATTGCTGGAACCAGTGGCGACAGCTCCCCCACGCCGTCCGCGCCCGCATCCAGCTCGTGTGCCTCCCGATGCACGATCTCGACGAGAACGCCATCATCGTCAACGCACTCCAACGCCATGCGGCCATCGTCGCCCAGAAGAGTCTCGCCGAGGGCTTCGGGCTCACCGCCGCCGAGGCGATGCTCAAGGGCACGCCGGTGGTCGCCAGTGCCGTTGGCGGGCTGGTCGATCAGGTGATCGACGGCGAATCCGGCCTCCTGATCCAGGACCCCTACGACCTGGAGGAGTTCGGGACCGCCGTCTGCCGGATCCTCGACGACGACGACTTGCGGCGTCGGCTCGAAGAGGGCGCCCACGCTCGTGCGATCGAGACACATCTCGGTGACACCCATCTGCGGCGATGGCTCGACGTGGTGCGCTCGCTCGATGACGAACGACGACGAACGACGACGAACGAAGGGTGACCCGATGAACGACGTTGATCCGGCGGGAGCCTGCGCTCGAACTCGGCTGCGGAGATGGCGATCCCCTGTTGACGCTGCGGGCCGACGGGCTCGACGTTCAGGGCCTCGACGTCACCGTCCATCACTCCACCATCGAACAGATGGACCTGGGGGCGACGTTTCGATCGATCTTCCTCGCCGGACCGACCTTCAACCTCATCGTGGACGACTCGACGACCACCAGATCGTCGAGCGGCCCTGGCTCCTGCACTGGCACACCCAGTCCGACTTTCGCGGGCTGGTCGCCGACGCCGGGCTGGACGTCGAAGCCGTCTTGGCGCCCGACGGCTCACCAGCGGCGGAGGACTCCACGGAGTTCGCCTTCGTGCTCCGCCGCAGAGGGTGAGTTCAGGGGATCGGCACCGCCGACCGTCGCTCACGTGTGAGCGGCTACCTTGGCGTCGTGGGGCCAACGGCGAATCGACGCAGTTTGGCATTCCTGTTCACCGACATCGAAGCCAGCACGCGTCGATGGGAAGAGTTCCCCGAAGCGATGGTCGATGTCCTCGAGCGGCACGACGCATTGTTGAACCGTGTCGTTGCCGACAGCTCCGGTACCGCATTCCACTTCTCGGGCGACGGCATGATCGCCTCGTTCGAGCAACCTGCCGATGCACTCGCCGCCGCCGTCAGCGCGCAGTGGGAGATCAATGGGAGCGACTGGTCGTCCGTCGGCGGGCTCGCGGTCAGGATGTGCGTCCACGTCGGCGAGGTCGTGATGCGCGACGGCGAACCGTTCGGCTGGGCACTCAACTTCGGCTCACGATTGAACGCGATCGGTCACGGTGGTCAAATCCTGTTGTCGGCGACCGCTGTCGAGGCGCTCGCTGACGAACTGCGTGGGCCGATGACGGCCGACCCGCTGGGCCGTCACCGTCTCCGCGACATCGCGCAACCGGCCGAGGTCTTCCAGCTGGCGATGCCAGGTCTCACACGCGAGTTCCCACCACCGCGCGGCACCGTCCGGCCCATCTCGCTCATGGAACTGCCGCACCGACTCATCGGCCGCGAACACGACGTGTCCGACGTGGTGGAACTGTTTGCTTCGCATCGTTTGGTGACGATCGTCGGACCGCCCGGCATGGGGGCGAGCCAAGTCGCCGCCGCCGCCGCCAACCGACTCTCATCGCAGCACGCCTATGGGGTGCAGCACGCCGATCTGTCAGGAGTGAGCCCGCAAGGGATGGAGGACGCGATCGCGACGGCGCTCGGGGTCGGCCGGCGCCCCGGTTCGTCGGTCGAGCAGAGCATCGTCGAATGGATCGCCGAACACGACGTCCTGTTGGTGCTCGAGCACGTCGAACACGGTGTCGAAGCCATCGCCCGGCTCCTCGGCTCCGCATTCGCACACGCTCCGACTGCACGTGTGCTGTGCACGAGTCATCGGCCGCTCGACGTGCACGGCGAGTATGTACGACGTCTCGATCCCTTGGGTGCGGACGATGCGGTCGAGTTGTTCATCCAGTGTGCAGTGTCGAGCGGCGGGGTGGCCACCGACTCGCCCACCCTGAGGACGCTGTGCGAGCGACTCGACCGGATGCCGTTGTCGATCGAGATCGTCGCCGGAGGCACTGCCGCCTACTCCGTCGACGAGTTGGCCGAGATGCTCCATCGGCGCGAGTTCCCCGAGCCACTGAGCGGTGACTTGTCGATGCGATCCCTCACGGACGCGTTTGCCGTGGCGATCGACGGTCTCGCCCCTGACCGCCGCGCGATGTTGGAGGCCGCCACCGTCTTCTCGGGGCCCTTCGACCGATCGGCATTCGGTGCCGTCTGTGCCCCCGATATCGAAAGTTCGGACGCGCACGCGGCTCTGACCGACCTGATCACACGGTCGCTGATCCACGTCGAACGGGGCAGGGGTGTCGACCAGTTCAGGCTGCTCCACCATCTCGCCGACGTCGTTCGCGACCGTGCCGACCGACCAGCCCTCGACGCTGCCGGTGACCGATTCACGACACTGATGGTCGAGCTGGTCGACGAGGCATCCGCAGGGCTCCGGGGCCCCGACGAGCCGTTGTGGGACCGCCGGCTCGGCCGAAATTTCGGGAACATCAGAACCGCCTTCGCGCGCTGTATCGCAACGGGCGACGCGCTGCGCGCGACGGCGATCGCCGTGCCGATGTGGGAGTACGGGTTCATGCGCATGAACGATGAATGCTTCCGTTGGGCCGAGCGGGCGGTCGCCACCTTCACCGGCCGCAACCAGGAGGGGATACTCGCCCCCGCGATCGGAGTCGCAGCCCTGGGCGCATGGATCCGCGACGACCTCGACGACACCTACGAATGGTCGAAGCGGGCATTGCGTCTCGAGCGCGAGCTCGGCCTCGGATTCGACCTGCCGGCACGACTCGCCCTGATCAACGCCACCGTCTACGCGGGTGACGGTGCAGCACCGCCGGAGATCTTCGCCGAACAGGCCGACTACCAGCGCTCGAGACCTGAGCTGTACTTCCACGTCAACGTCGCAACCCAGACCTCGGTCATGAGCACCTGGCTCGGTGATCGGGTCGCTGCGGAACGACGCGCACTGCGAGCAGTCGCCCTCGCCCGGCAGTCAGGGAATCCGTCGTCGCTGGCCTATGCGCTGTGGGCACTCGGCTCAGCCATCGAGGAGGACGATCCGCTGCGGGCCGAGTCGCTCCTCGGAACCGCGCTCGAGACCGCCCGC
>CAJDUH010000058.1_pt1 | contig 13988 bp, 14 predicted proteins | sample 7389931 | NCBI WGS metagenome assembly CAJDUH01 (sample SAMEA7055663, study PRJEB34461) | soil metagenome | biome: terrestrial ecosystem; feature: Peninsula; material: soil | place: Antarctica | collected 2016 | reverse complement strand
CAGTGGTCTAGAACGTCATCCGCTGAAGACGTAGTGCTCCAGTTGGACCTGCACCTGCCGAGGGTATATACCGTCTGGTTCACCTTGTAAGGGAAGCGCTCTAGCCAACTGAGCTATGCGCCCGAACGGCACGAGGCTATCCGCGGCGCCGGGCACCGGGTGCGGATCCGACCGCTGAGCCAGCGACGCCTCACGCCGCGGTCACGACGTTGTCGCACGGTTTGCCGGCGAGGACCGTGACCACATTGGCAATCGTGGTCTCGGCGATGGCCGCCAGCGCCTCGTGGGTGAGGAACGCCTGGTGCGCGGTGATCAGCACGTTGGGATAGGTGAGCAGCCGTGCGAAGTTGTCGTCGTCGAGGATCTCGTCGCTGCGGTCCTCGAAGAACAGGTCGCCTTCCTCTTCGTACACGTCGAGCGCCAACGACCCGATGTGTCCCGACTTGAGCGCTTCGAGCACCGCGGCAGTATCGATCAGCGCTCCCCTGCCGGTGTTCACCAGCATCACCCCGCGCTTCATCTTCGCGATCGACGTTGCGTTCACGAGATGGTGGGTGTGTTCGTTGAGGGGACAGTTCAGGGTAAGAATGTCGCCGACCGCCAGAGCGTCGTCGAGGCTGACGTAGCGCACGCCGAGATCGACGAGACCTTCGTTGACGTTCGGGTCGAACGCGACGACATCGCAGCGCAGATGCCACAGCAGGCGGGCGACGATCGCCCCGATCTGGCCGGTGCCGATGACGGCGGCGGTCTTGCCGGCCATGTCGAACCCGACGAGCCCGTCGAGCGAGAAGTTTCGGTCGCGCACCCGATTGTGGGCCCGGTGGATCTTGCGGTTCAGTGTGAGCATCAACGCCAAGGTGTGTTCGGCCACCGCGTTCGGCGAGTAGGACGGCACTCGCACGACGCTGAGTCCCAGTCGCTCGGCTGCGTCGAGGTCGACGTTGTTGAATCCGGCGCAGCGCAACGCGATACACCTCGTCCCTGACGCCGCGAGTATCTCGAGGACATCTGCGGACAGGTCGTCGTTCACGAACGCGCAGACCACCTCGGCGTCGACTGCGTATGCCGCCGTTGTTCGGTCGAGTCGCGACTCGTGGTAGTGGATGTCGAGAACCGCGCCGTTCGAGCCGGCCCCGTTGGTCGCGTCGAAGGACCGCCGGTCGTACGGCTTGGCCGAGAACATCGCCATCGTCGTCATGGGGTGATCCTTACCCCGCCACCGATCAGAAGCAATCCAATCCGCCGGGTCCAACGGTGTTCATCGACGTGAAACGAAGCCGGAACACAGCATCCGTACGTTCGGCGCCATGACGTTCCACATCACCACGGCAACCGACCGACCCCCGATGAAGCCGACCCCTGCGAAGGCGACACCGATCAAGCTCACCCCACCGCGCCAGACACCGGTGAAGCCCATGCGCACCTGACGTCGACCCACCGAGTCCGACGCTCGTCTCCCTCGCTCCGAGGCTCGCGGCCCGCGCATCGTGCGCGAGGATCGCAGCCACGATCCGAAGGAGGGATTCATGAGCAACAACGTCACGTCGCCGGAAGCAGTCGGCATGAGCAGCGACCGTCTGGCGCGCATCGCGCCGGTGATGGAGTCCTACGTCGCCGAGCGTGGCGTGGCCGGCATCAGCACGATGATCAGTCGGCGCGGCGACATCGTCCACGCTGAACAGTTCGGCTTCCAGGACACCGAGGCCGGCACGCCGATGGCGCCCGACACGATCTTCCGGATCTACTCGATGACCAAGCCCATCGTGTCGACGGCGCTGATGCTGCTGCACGAAGAGGGAGCGTTCCAACTGGAGCACCCGGTCGCGCAGTACTTGCCGGCGTTCGGGGCGACGAAGGTGTTGGCCGACGACGGCACACTGGTCGATCAGGCGCGACCAATGCAGATCCGCGACGTCCTGAGCCATACCAGCGGCCTCACCTACGACTTCATGGCCGACAACCCGGTCGCCCAGATGTACCGCGACGCCCGGATCATGAACGACGCCACCCGCCCCCTCGACGCGCTGATCGACGAACTCGCCACGCTCCCCCTCGCATTCCAGCCCGGCACGCGCTGGCACTACAGCGTCGGGATCGACGTCGCCGCCCGCCTGATCGAGGTGCTGTCCGGGCAAGCACTCGGCGACTTCCTCCGGGCGCGACTGTTCGATCCATTGGGCATGGGTGACACCGGCTTCGGGGTGCCAGACGACCAGCTCGAACGGGTCTCGGCCATGTACGGACTGCCCGACCTCGTCGGCGAGAACTACTCGGCGATCCAGTTGGTGGAGGCGGCTCTCGGCGGATTCAACGAGCGAATCGACGTGTCGGCCACGTACCCGACGAGCACACCGGCTGTCTTCCAACGAGGCGGGCTCGGGCTCTTCTCGACGACGAGCGACTACATGCGATTCGCCCAGATGCTCGCGAACAACGGAACACTCGACGGCGAACGCATCGTCGGCCGAAAGACACTCGAGTTGATGCACACCAACCACCTCCCAGCCGAGCTGCTCCCCTACGAGTTGCTGGGCCTGCCGGTACCCGGCATGGGCTTCGGTCTGGGGTCGCGGGTGATGCTCGACGTCGCCGAGACAGCCGGGCCGGGCTCGCCGGGCGAGTACGGATGGGCCGGCGCCGCGAAGACGTACTACTGGGTCGATCCCGCCGAGGAACTCGTCGGGCTGTTCATGAGCCAGTACATGACCGGCGTGCTGTTGCCCGACCGCGACTTCCGTTCCCTCGTCTACCAGGCCATCGACGACTGACACCGTCGAAGCCGTCGAGGCGAGAGCCAGTGTCGTCGGTCAATCGGCGAGTTTGGTCGCCGAGCGATACGCGGCCGGCGACGTACCGACCGTGGTTCGGAAGTGGCGGCTGAACGCGCTCTGGTCGTAGTAGCCGCAGCGTGATGCGATCTCGGCGATCGGGAGGTCGGTGGTCGCCATCAATCCCAGCGCAGCCTCGAGTCGGAACCGCATGATCAGTTGTTTCGGGGTCAGACCGAGCAGGCGGCGCGAGGTGCGCTCGAGCTGGCTCACGCTCATGGCGGCGACGTCGGCGAGCGCCGAGACGGCCAGCGGCTCAGCGAAACGGACCCGCGCGAACTCCACGGCCCGTGCCAGCTGGGCGTGGCGAGCCGCGGCATCAGCCGGTGCCTGCAGATCGACCGACACGCTGACCATGCCGGCCGGGGCACCGGCCTCGTCGACCCAACGCGACTTCGACGTGAGGAACCACCCGTAGGAACCGTCGGGCCGGGTGATCATCTCCAACTCGTTCGACAGCGGTCGACCCGTCTGCATCACCACTTCGTCCTGCGCGGCGTACCGGTCGGCGAGCTCCGCCGGGAAGAGATCGTGGACGGATCGTCCGACCACCTGTCCGGCGCCGACCACACCGGCCCGATCGGCAAACGCCTGATTCGCAGCGACGTAGGTTCCGTCGATCGCCTTCACGCAGAACATGACGTGAGGTGTGGTGGCGAGCACGTCGGTGACAGCGGACAACGAACGGTCGATCACCGACCCATCATGGCCGCACCGTGGCACTCGTCGATCACGGCAGGATCGCCGGGTACGAATTCGCTGCGCTGCGTGTCGAATACGTCCAAGACGGACGTGCCCCGATGCACTTCGATGGTGCCATGCGTTCCGACGACGAGCTGGCCGACGAATCCATCGAGCTCGCGCGCCGACTGCTCGAGACCGGGCTGGCCTTGGAGACTCGCCGTGAACGTCGACGCCGAGCCCGCCTCGGCACAGTGCTCGACGACCCTGACGGTCGAGAACTCATCTTGGCCTTGACCGACGAGGTGCTGCGGATCGACGACCGCCACACGGCAGCCGAACGCTTCGCCGACACCGTCGACCGGCACCCCACCGGCGCGCTCGGGGTGCTCGATGGACTCATGTTGCGCGTCGGCGCCCGGCTTGCCCCTCACCTCCCACGGTTGGTGATGCCCTTGGTGGTTCGGCGTATCAAGTCAGAGACCCGAGGGATCGTTCTGCCCGCGGACGACCCCGCACTCGCCGACCACATCGCACGCCGCGCCCGCGACGGATTCGGGCTGAACATCAATCCCCTCGGTGAAGCAATCCTGTCCGATGCCGAAGCCGATGCCCGCTTGGACACGGTCGTTCACACGATCGGGCGCAGCGACGTCGACTACGTGTCGGTGAAGATCTCCTCGATCGTCGCGAATCTCGACGTGCTGGCATTCGACGCGACGGTCGAACGAGTCAGCGACCGACTTCGCGTGCTGTACCAGGCCGGTGCTGGATCGTCGCCCACCACCTTCGTCAATCTCGACATGGAGGAATACCGCGACCTCGAACTCACGCTCGCGGCGTTCATGGCGGTGCTCTCAGAACCGGAGTTCGTGTCCATCGACGCTGGCATCGTCCTGCAGGCGTATCTCCCTGAGTCACACGACGCCGCCCGCCGACTCGGGGCGTGGGCCGGCGAGCGCCATGCCGGCGGTGGCGGGCGGATCAAGGTGCGCGTCGTCAAGGGAGCGAACCTGGCGATGGAACTCGTCGAGGCCGAGCTCCACGGATGGCGGCCAGCTCCCTACGGGTCGAAGGCCGAGGTCGATGCCAGCTACAAGGCGCTGCTCGAGTCACTCCTTCGCCCGGAGTGGGCCGACTCGATCCGAGTGGGCGTTGCCAGTCACAACTTGTTCGACGTGGCGTTCGCGCTGCTCCTCGGCCGCGAGCTGGAAGCCAGCACGCGCATGGACATCGAGATGCTCGAAGGCATGGCACCGGCGCAGGCGCGAGCCGTACGCGAACTCGCCGGCTCGGTGCGGATGTATTCGCCGGTCGTCTCCGACACGGACTTCGACGCGAGCATCGCGTACCTCGCTCGCCGACTCGACGAGAACACACAACCCGACAACTTCCTGCGGGCACTGTTCACGCTGGAGCCCGACAGCGCCGAGTTCGACCGGCAGGCGGCCGGCTGCCGGAGAGCGATCACCGATCGCCATCTACTCGGTGGAGCCCACCGGCGCCGTGCAACCCGACCAATCCACGCTGCGGAGGTCGTCTCGTTCGAGAACGAAGCCGACACCGACTTCACCGACCCTGCCGCCCGTCTCCGGGCGATCGACGCGCTCGCCGACACGACGCCGATGCCTCCCGAGCGTGTTCGCACGGTGGAGGTGATCGACGCGACCGTGGCGTCAGCCGCTGCAGCCGCCGAAAGGCCGACCCCCGTCAGCGAGAGGCAGCGCTGGTTGCGGGCGGTGGCAGAGGTGATGCGCAGCGAGCGGTTCGAGACGCTGGCTCTGATGGCGCACGAGACCGGCAAGACCGTCGCAGAGGGTGACCCTGAGGTCTCGGAGGCGATCGACTTCTGCTCGTATTACGCCCTGCGGGCCGGCGAGTTCGAGTCGCTCTGCCAGGCCGGGTACGACGTGTCCGGGCGGGGCGTGGTGGCCGTCATCGCCCCGTGGAACTTCCCGTACGCCATCCCAGCGGGCGGCGTCGCAGCGGCACTCGCTGCGGGCAATGCCATCGTCCTCAAACCGGCGCCGGAGGCCGAGGCGGTGGCAGCGCATCTCGCCCGACAGTTCTGGGCCGCGGGGGTACCACGCGATCTGCTCCATCTCGTGGTGTGCGACGACGGACCGATCGGCCAACGGCTGGTCATGCATCCATCGGTCGACACGGTGGTGCTCACCGGGTCGCTGGCGACGGCCAAGATGTTCCTCGACTGGCGTCCCGAGTTGCGCCTGCTCGCCGAGACCAGCGGCAAGAACTCGCTGGTGATCACGGCGTCGGCCGACCTCGACGAGGCGATTCGCGACCTCGTCCGCTCGGCGTTCGGACACGCCGGCCAGAAGTGCTCGGCGGCGAGCCTCGCGATCGTGGAAGCATCGGTCTACGACAGCGAACATTTCCTTCCACGACTGCGTGACGCCGTGCGCAGCCTTCGAGTCGGGCCGGCGAGCGACCTGGACACCATGGTCGGCCCGGTCATCGCCGAGCCGACCGGCCCGCTTCGACGGGCACTGACCGAACTCGATGACGGCGAACGCTGGCTGGTCGAACCGCGTCTCCTTCCGGCTGACGGCCAACTCGCCGGACGGCTCTGGTCGCCGGGCGTCAGGACAGGCGTACAACCCGGTTCGTGGTTCCACCGCACCGAGTGTTTCGGCCCGGTGCTGGGACTCATGCGGGCCGACGACCTCGACCATGCGATCGGCCTGCAGAACGGCACCGACTACGGGCTCACCGGCGGGCTGCACTCGCTCGATCCCGTTGAGATCGCCACCTGGATCCGCACCGTCCAGGTCGGCAATGCGTACGTGAACCGTGGCACCACGGGCGCCATCGTCCAGCGTCAGCCGTTCGGTGGCTGGCGCCGATCGTCGATCGGTGGCGGGGCGAAGGCCGGAGGGCCCGGCTACGTCACCCAGTTCGCCCGCATCAAAGATCGTGCTGCAGGCGACGACCTCATCGAGCGCGCTCGGGTCTCCTTCGACGAGACCTGGCGGACGACGTTCGCCCGCGACCGCGATCCGTCCGGTCTGCACGCAGAGCGAAACGTGCTGCGCCACCACCCGCTCGACACCGTCGCTGTGCGCCACGATGGCGGGCAGCGCGTGTCGCTCGAGCTGCTGCGGATGGCGGCGGCGACGGTGGGCGTGAAGCTCATCGAGTCCGAAACCCATGGCGAAACCGACGAGTCGTTCGCCCAACGCTGCACCGGCGTCGACCGGGTGCGGCTGCTCGTGGCGCTCTCGTCGCCCGCTCGCACCGTCCTGCACGATCACAACGTGCCGATCGATGACTCACCCCCGGTGTCAGCCGGATCGGTCGAGCTCCGCCGATGGGTGCGCGAGCAGGCGATCTCCCAGACGATGCACCGCCACGGTCGCCTCGCCGCCAGCCCTGGTTGACCGCTGCGTCAGCGGAGGGCGTCGACCGCCACGGCGATCCGGTCGATCACCTGGTCGAGGATCTGTTCAGAGGTCGCAACATTGATCCGGGCAAAGCCTGCGCTGTTCGGGCCGAACAGCGGCCCACTCGACAGCGCGACGCCGAATCGTTCGAGCAGGGTTGCGGACGGGTCACCGCCCAGGCCGGTGGCGGTGAAGTCGAGCCAGCCGAGATACGTGGCCTCCGGCGGGACGAAACGAACCGACGGGACGTCGGCGGCCAGGCGTCGCGCGAGCTGATCGCGGCGGGTGGTGATCGTGCGCTGCACCGCCGCCAACCACTCGTCGCTTTCGGTCCAGGCGGCGATCGTTCCGACGATTCCGAGCGAGCTGGGTGAGCCGTGGAGATGGCCGGGCATCGCCGCGAGCGCGTCGGTCAGCGGGGCGTGGTCGATGTGGGCGACAGCGGTCCGTAGACCGGCCAGGTTGAACGTCTTGCTGGCCGAACCGAGTGTGACGAGTCGTCCGCTGAATCGTTCGTCGCGGATGGCCAGCGGCCGGTGGTCCGAACCAGGGTGAACCAGTTCGCCCCAGATCTCATCGGTGATCACGAGGAGGTCGTGACGTTCGGCGACCTCGGCGACGGCTGCCACCTCCTCGTCGTCGAATACCCGACCGGTCGGATTGTGCGGATTGCAGAACAGGATGACCCGCGTGGTGTCGTCGATCGCTGCCGCGAGTCGGTCGGGCGAGATCCGCCAGCCGTCGGGATCGAGTGGCACGTCGACACGGCGACGGCCGCTGTCGGCGATCGCACTGAGGAACGGGTAGTAGATCGGCGTGAACACCACCACGCCGTCGCCGCGCTCGGTGGTGTTCCACAACGCAACCTCGAGCGCGTGGAGGGCACTGGTGAACGCACGGATCCGATCGACGAGGTGTCCTCGCAGCGCCTCGAGCACGGGCGCCGGCGGGTCGAAGTCCATGTCGGCCACCCATGCCGGAATCACGCTCGGGCCGTGCTTGGTCCACTTGATGCCGACCCGCGCCCGGCAGCGCTCCTCGCTCACCGTCAGCAGGCCGTCGGGATCGATCACGGCGCAACGGTAGTTCGGACCCAGTGGGTGATCGACCACGCGTAGTCTCGCTGACATGGCAGCGCACCCGCAGGTCGATGAGTACGTCAGCCGATCGACCGCATGGCCCGACGAAATCACGGCGCTCCGACAGATCCTGCGCGACTGCGGACTCGACGAGGACCTGAAGTGGCGAAAGCCCTGTTACGGCCACAACGGCAGCAACGTCGTGATCCTCCAGGAGATGAAGGACTTCCTCGCGTTGATGTTCTTCAAGGGTGCACTGCTGTCCGATCCGGACGGTGTCCTCGAATCGCAAGGGCCGAACTCGCGATCGGCTCGCCGCATGTGCTTCAGGTCCGTCGACGACGTGGCTCGGCTCGCCGACACGGTGGCGGCCTACGTCGATGAAGCGCTCGCCGTCGAGGACGCTGGGTTGGAACTGGGTCCGGCGCCGGACCTCGTGCTCGTGGACGAACTGCAGACACGCCTCGACGGCGACCCACTCCTGCGCTCCGCATTCGACGCACTCACCCCTGGTCGCCAACGTGAGTACAACCTGTACTTCTCTGGTGCGAAGCAGGCCAGCACCCGCACGTCGCGGGTCGACAAGTACGCACCGAACATCATCGCCGGTAAGGGCTTTCGCGACCGCTGACGGGATCCATCAGCGGCGGACCAGTGACATCGTCCAAAAACATTTGTTCGTTTTCATAGCTTTCATCGTACTGCTGTGCTATCATCGACGAATGTCGACGGGTCTCGACGAGCTGGAAGTGGCGATCGACTCGCTCCTTGCTGTCGACCCGAACGAGCTGACCGATGCCGAACTCCACGAGCTGGTCACGAGGGTCCAACGGCAGCGCCATCGCCTTGCCGGCGCAGCTGGTGCGGCGATCTCGGCATGGGACCAACGGATGGTGTGGGCCGACAACGGCGCCGGTTCTGCGGCGGTCCGCCTGGCGAACGACACCTCAGCCTCCACGTCGTCGACGGGTGTCGAGGTCAAGCGAGCCCGCAAGCTGCGAACGATGCCGCACGTCGCGGCGGCGCTCGGCGACGGCGAGCTCTCGTCCGACCACGTCGACCTACTCGCCAAGGCCAACCAGCCGTGGCGCACCGCCAGCTTCGCCGACCACGAAGAGTTCCTGGTCGAGCAGTGCAAGACCCTCCGGTTCCGCGATGCCCGCAAAATGGTCGACTACTGGTGCAACCACGCCGACGCAGTAGCCGCCGAGGATCGAGCCGAGCGCCAACGCAACGCCGCTCACCTCGACGTGTCGTCCACGCTCGACGGCACCGTTGTGGTCAACGGGGTGCTCGACCCAATCGGCGGCACGATCGTGAGCAACGAGATCAACCGCATCGAACGCTAGCTGTACCTGGCCGACAAGCGTGACGGCACCATCCGCACCGCATCGCAACGGCGCGCTGCAGCCCTCGTCGAAATGGCCGCTCGCTCAGCTACCGCACCCGCCGACGGCCAGCGACCCAAGCCACTGTTCACTGCGCTCGTCGGCGACGAGACGATGGCGCAGCTGTGCGAACTGTCCAACGGCACCGTCGTCACGCCCGGCTCGATCTTCCAGTACGCCGGCGACGCTGACCTCGAAGTCGTGCTGTTCGACGGCCCGAGCACCGTGATCTCGGTGTCGCATCAGCGCACGTTCACCAGCAAGCTCCGACGTGCCGTTCAGGTTCGCGACCGCCACTGCCAGCACGAGAGCGGCTGCGATGTCCCCGCCGACGAGTGCGACATCGACCACATCGATCCCCACGCCAACGGCGGCCCCACCAGCCAATTCAACGGCAAAGCCGAGTGCCACCCCCACAACCGCAACCCCGAGCGCCACGACCACGGCGGGGTCCCGCGGCTTGCCCGCCCGATCGACCGCCTCGACGAAATCCGCTGTCGACTCCGATGGAAGATGCTCCGAGAAGACCCCGACGATGAGGATCCAGCAGGAAATGCGGAGGATTTTTCCGACCTCCACCCCGGCCTGCAAGCCCTCCTCCAACGACGCACCGCCCGACCAGCTTGACGATGCCGTTTGGCGCGGTCAACGTGTGCCGATGACCGCCATCGAGATGATCATCGAGCCCGGTGCGGCCAACTGGATGACAGCCGGTGCCGGTGTGACCCACACCGAACGCAGCCACCCGGACGACCGGACGACCGGCCGGCCAGTCGTCCCATGCCCGGCCTGCAGACCTGGGTTGCACTCCCCGACGATTGCGAGGACGGCGCTGCGTCGTTCGAGCACACTGCTGCCGACGACATCCCCGACGCCAACGATGTGCGCCTGGGCACGGGCTGGAGGGCGAACCTGCGTGGCATCGACGGCGACGCTCGACGATCTCCGCGGTCCCTGGCCCGATGCTGGTCGCTGAAGGTCCTCAGCGCATCGATTCGTTGCGGATCTGCTTCTTGGTCGCTGCCCAACTGCAGATCGGGCAGGCCGCGAGGTCGTGGCGCCGGGCCGGGCAGTACTCGCGGCCGAAGAAGATGATCTGGAGGTGGCGGTCGTTCCAGGTCTCGATCGGGAACACGGCCTTGAGGTCGGCTTCGGTGCGTTCGACGGTGGTGCCGTTCGACAGGCCCCATCGTTCGGCGAGGCGGTGGACGTGGGTGTCGACCGCGAACGATGGAACGCCGAAGGCCTGCCCCATGACCACACTCGCGGTCTTGTGGCCGATGCCCGGGAGCGCCTCGAGGAACTCCCAGTCGCCGATCACCTCGCCGCCCTGATCGACGATCATGTTCGCCGCCATCCAGAGGTTCTTCGCCTTGGTCGGTGCGAGGCCCACCTCGCGGATCAGAGCGAGGATCTTGTCGGGGTCGAGCGCCGCCATCTGCTCGGGTGTACCGGCGACGTCGAACAGCGCCGGGGTGATCTGGTTGACCTTCTTGTCGGTGGTCTGTGCCGAGAGTGCCACCGCGACCAGCAACGTGTACGCGTCGGTGTGATCGAGCGGGATCGGCGTCTCCGGATAGAGCTCGTCGAGGATGACGCCGATTCGATCCGCCTTCTCTTGCCGTTTCATGCGGGCACGTTACGACCTGCCACCGACGCAGATCGACGGCATCGTCGGAAACCGTTGCCCGAGTTGTGGGAAAGTGACCCATGAGCATCGCCGCCGACCTGTCAGGCAAGACCGCAATCGTCACGGGCGCATCGAGTGGTATCGGCCGCGCTATCGCCGAGCGGATGGGCTCCGCAGGTGCCCACGTGATCCTGTCCGGACGCACCGCTGAACCGATGGAGCAGAGCGCCGCGCTGATCAGCGAGGGCGGGGGGCGCGCCACCGTGGTGATCGGCGACGTCCGCCAGCCGGGCGCCATCGACGAACTGGTGAAGACAGCGATGGACACAGATGGCCACCTCGACATCTTCGTGAACAACGCCGGGGTCGCGTTCCTCGGTGGTGTGCTCGAGGGCAACGCCGAGCAGTGGCAGGCGATGCTCGAGACCAACGTGCTCGCGCTGCTCGTCGGCAGCACGGCGGCAATCGCCGCGATGCGCAGCGGCGGCAATCGTGGCCACATCGTCAACGTCTCCTCGGTCGCAGCGCTTCGGCCCGACTCGGGGGTCTACGGCGCAACCAAGCACGCCGTCAACGTGATCACGAACTCGCTGCGCCAGGAACTGCTCGAGGACCCGATCCAGGTCACCTCGATCATGCCCGGGCTCGTCGCCACCAACATCGGCCGAAACGCGGACCCCGCGATGCTCGCCGGCATCGTGGCGATGTCGGGCATCGATACCGAGATCGTTCCCGGCGAACGACTCCCCGATGACGTCCTCGAAGCCGCCCAGGCGGTGCTGGCCGACATCATGATCGCTCCCGACGACGTGGCCGACGCCGTGCTGTACGCAGTGACCCAGCCTGCGCACGTCCACATCCCCGAGATGGTGATCCGACCCAACAAGAACTTCGACTTCTGACGCGACGCCAGCCGATGATCAGCTGCGGCGGCGGGTGATCAGTTCGTCGAGCAGCGACGCCGTGGTTGCGGCGACCGGGGTTCGGCGTGCCGAGTGGTCGAGCACGGCGAGGTCACGACCGAGCGCGTCGACCACCACCCCCCCGGCTTCCTGCACCACGAGCACACCGCCGAGGTAGTCCCACACGCCGTGCGCGTCGGGGCTCATGTCGACGAAACCGTCGAAGGAGCCGCTGGCAACCGCACAGATGTCGAGCGCCGACGCACCCATCGCCCGGAACTGGCGCCAGCCGTAGTGATGATCGGGCAGCCCGCTGATCGCGATGACGGCATCGTCGAGCGACGCCATCGTTTCGATCGAGATCGGCCGGCCGTCGAGCGTCGCCCCTTGGCCCAGCGCTGCGGTGTAGCGCGCCCCGGTCGCCAGGTTCGCGACCATCGCCACCAGTGGCGCGCCGTCGACGACGAGACACAGCGACGTCGCACACCACGGCAAGCCGAGACTGGCGTTGGTCGAGCCGTCGAGCGGGTCGACGACCACCGTGCCGAGCGCTGACGGGACGCCGGACGGGTGCTGGAACCCGCTCTCCTCCGAGAGCACCGAGTATCCGGCGGCAAGCAGTGGAGCCACACAGACATCGTCGACGTCGAGGTCGACCAGGTACTGCCCGGGACGCCGGCCGGACTCGCCCCAGTCAGTCGTCGTTCGGAGCACAGCGGTCGTGGCGTCGCAGATCGAACCGAACAGATCGAGCACGGTGTCCGCTTGATCGGCACGGGCAGTGAGCGAGGTCATCCCCTGGGACGGTAGTGTCCGAACTGCATGGCAGTGATTGACGTTGCAGGATTCGTCGCCGATGTGAAGAGCCAGGCGATCGACCACGGCTTCCACGTCCACGACGAACGACATTTCGTGGAGACCTACTCGCTCCGCCAGCTGTGGGAGGTCGACCTGCACCCTGAAGAGGCATGCGCCGGACCGATCGACCTGCATCTCTCGCTCGATGTCGACCCGCGGGCGATGCTCGGATTCGAAGACGAAGTGATGAAGCTCGACGAGATCGACGACCCGCCACCCACCGGGTTCTCGTTCCCACTGATCTTCACGTGGACGCTCCCTCCCCTTCCCGACCCGCCGGACCTGCTCGTGCTGGCCACCGATCTCGCCGGCATCGGAGGAATCGATCTGCCGGTCGAGGTGTCGGCGATCGACTCGTTCCCCAGCGTCACCGATGCCCCCGAGCGGAGCCTGTCGATCGTGGCGAAGATGACCGTCGACCTCGCCGACGTGTACATGAACGTCGACGATGCGATCGAAGCCGCGCTCGACCGGTGCAAAGATGTCAGTCTGTACCTACTCGAAGGAGCCCCCAAGTGGCTCGACGAGTACTGAATCCGCCCACGCGGCAATCCGTCATTCCAGTACGCAAGGGAGCGTCATGCGAGTCCACGAACTGATCGACATCCTCAGCGACCAGCCGGCTGATGCCGAGGTCGAACTCGCCGTGATCGCACCGGTCGAGGAGGGCTCTGACGACATCACCGTCGACCGCTACTTCGTCGATGGTGTGCTCCCCTGGGAGGACGACGAAGACGACGAAGACTCAGACGGCGAACTCACCGTCTGGCTCGTCGGCGGCGAAGAGGCCGACGTCAACGCCTTCCTCGACGCCATCGAACAACCCGACGGCGACTGACAGCCTTTCCGCCCGGGCCCCCGGGGCACGACCGTTCACCAACCCCTGTCTTGCCACACCCTCGCAGGGGCGTGGCAAGACAGGTACATGGGGTCACTGATCAGCGACGAAGATCGCTGTGAAGTAGGTGAGAGCGCCGGGAGTCCCGTTGCCCATGCTGCCGCTCGGCAACGTCCAGTTGTTGACGCCACGGATGTTCTCGTCGGTGGCGATCAGGGTGGCTGTTCCGCCCGAGTACCAGACCGGCGCCTGCTCATTGATTCGCACCATGATCTTCGAGTAGAGCGCTTTGCGCTCCTCGGTGTTGTCGGTCTGGATTGCTTCCTCTGCCCAGCCGTACGCCTCGGGGTCGAACCAGTTCGGGAAGTTCGACACCGACT
>CAJDUH010000008.1_pt1 | contig 14066 bp, 14 predicted proteins | sample 7389931 | NCBI WGS metagenome assembly CAJDUH01 (sample SAMEA7055663, study PRJEB34461) | soil metagenome | biome: terrestrial ecosystem; feature: Peninsula; material: soil | place: Antarctica | collected 2016 | reverse complement strand
GCACGCAGCGGCTCGGCGTCGACGTGATCGGGAAGGAATGACAACAACTCGCTGACCATGTCGTCTGCGGCGGCTCGATCGGCCACGACTGCTGCGGCGACACCCGTGTGCCTCGCGTGGTGGGCTGCGCCGCCGAGTTCATCGACGCTGATCGTGATCCCGGTGAACTGCTCGACCATCGTGGGGCCGTTCACGAACGCGTAGCTGCTCTCGGTCATCACGGTGAGGTCGGCGATACCGAGCAGCAGGGCGGGGCCGGACACCGCAGGACCTGACACGATCACGACCGTGGGGACGACGCCCGAACACGCCGTCAGGGCTGCCGCAACCCGACCCCAGGCGTGCAGTGCCGACACACCTTCGTTGATGTCGGCGCCGGACGTCGACAACGCAAACACCAGTGGGATGCGTCGGCCCCGGGCAGCGTCGGCGGCCGCAACCAGTTGCTCGGAACTCGCGCTGGTCAACGGGGTCGGCTGATCGTCGGTGTCGAACTCGGCCCACACGACATCACGACCATCGACGTCGCGAATGGTGACGCGGACATCGCTGGGCGTGAGCTTCGTGAGCGGGAAGTGGGTCGGGACGACGCCGTTCATCGTGGCGGACAGTACCGCAGCGCAACGATCATGATCTGCTGCTCGGGATCGCGGCCGCGTCGGGATAGATGCCGTGCTGCTCCGCGCCGAGTGTGCTGGTGACGGACCGGAGGATTTCGAGCACCGCCATCGTGGGGGCGCTCGCCGCTGGCCGGCGACGACGCGCGAACGCGACGACACGGCGTGGTAGCTCGGGCACGCTGATGCGGTGGAACGTTCCCTCGAGCCAATCGGGCACTGCGGTGGCCGGCACGATGGCGGCGCCGAAGCCGGCGAACGCCAACGATGCGAGCAATCGCACACCGTCGACCTCCGCCTGTGCGCGCAGGGTGATGTCGGCGTTCGCTGCCGCCCGTTCGAGTACCCGGCGTAGGGCTGCGCCGGGCGGAGGGAGCAGCAGTGGGACCTCGTCGAGGTCGGCGAGCGGGATGACGTCGCGGTCGGCAAGCGGGTGGCCGTCAGGTGCCAGCAGCAGCAGATCCTCGGCGAACAGCGGCTCGATGACCAGCTCGGGTTCGTCGACCGGGAGATGCACGATTGCCCCGTTGAGTTGGCCGGTCAGCACGTTGGGGACCAGCGATGACGTGGCGCCTTCCTGCACGATGGCCCGCACGTTCGGGTGCTGCTCGCTGAGTTCGCCGAGAAATCGCGGAATCAGCCAGCGCGCCGTGGTGCCGATGACGCCGATGCGGGTCTGGCCGGTCACCTCCGCGTGGCGGCTCGACATGTCGGCAGCGATGTCGTCGAGTTCGTTGAGGATTCGTCGTGCTCGTTCGACCACGCGGGCGCCGTCGTCGGTCAAGCCGCCTTGGGCCCGGTCGACGAGTGTGACACCCAGTTCTTTCTCCAGGCGAGCGATGTGGCTCGACACGTTCGACTGCACGGTGTAGAGCGCTCGCGCGGCGGCGGAGAAGGTTCCGTGATCGGCGATCGCCACGAGCGTGGAGAGCTGGCGGACATCCATCTCTCGGGACGATACCAAGTATCTGTTTGTTCTACTTGCACGATCGCATGTTCACGTGCATACTCTCACAAGCAAGTCGCAGTGCGAACACCCCCCATGTTCCACTCGATGGGAAGTCCAGCATCCGGTTCCCCAACCGGTGGATTTCCCTGGTTGAGAGACCCGGATCCCCCATCCGGGTCTTTCCCATTTTTCGGACTCCGGTGCCGAGGGTATCCATGTTCCAGTGGGCTAGTCGGCCATCCATGGCCTTTGGCGGAGGGGTGCCGCGCTCGCGGCGACCTCGTTCGTGCGCAACGCTTCGCCCCGCTACCCCGCTTCGCCACTTCCCACTGCCCCGCTGCACGTCATCCCCGCGCTTCGTCGCAGCGCGACATCATGCCGGTGCTGGCTCGCCAGGCCGTGTCCCTGGCTGCCGGCCGGTCGCAAGTCGCGGTTGCCGCCGCCGCCGCTTCCGTCGCCGACGACCTGTGCGCAATGGTGCAGCCCTTCGCCGAAACCGCTTTCGCTGCCCACCGTGAGGCGGGACGACCGATCGTCCTGGCGACCACCACGCCGTACGACCTCGTCAAGCCGTTCGCCGACCGCCTCGGTCTCGACGATGTCGTCGCGACGCGCTACGGGGTGAGTGCTGACGGCACCTACGACGGCACCCTCGACGGACCCTTCGTATGGTCGGCGGGCAAGCTCGCCGCGATCAGCGAGTGGGCAGAACGCAACGACGTCGATCTCGCCGAGAGCTACGCCTACTCCGACAGCGTCTACGACACGCCGATGCTCGCCGCGGTCGGTCATCCAATCGTCGTCAACCCGGATCCTCGAATGGTGCTCGTCGCCGCCGCCCGGCGGTGGCCGACGCTCAATCTCGACGTGTCCCCAGGGGTGCTCAAGATCCCGGTGATCGGCCTCGAACTGCAGCAGGTGGCCATGCGTTTCGCGCGGCGATCCGCATACCCGTACGCGCGATTCGACATCTCTGGCACCGAGCGCATCCCGTCGACCGGAGCGGCGATCCTCGTCGGGAACCACCGCAGCTACTTCGACGTCGCAGCAATGTCGCTGACGATCGCCGAGTCGGGGCGCCCCGCTCGATTCCTCGGCAAGAAAGAGGTGTTCGACGCCCCGATCGTCGGCCCCCTCGCGGCGGCGATGGGCGGCATCCGAGTCGACCGCGGCACGGGCTCCGACGAGCCGCTCGCTGCGGCTGCCGCTGCGCTCGACGGTGGCGAGATGGTGACGATGATGCCGGAGGGAACCATTCCGCGTGGCCCCGCGTTCTTCCGCAAGCCCACGGGCCGCTGGGGTGCCGCGCGGCTCGCGCAGCTGACCGGCGCGCCGGTCATTCCCGTCGGCCTGTGGGGCACCGAGCAGGTGTGGCCACGCTCGGGTCGGTTCCCGAACGTGCTCAAGCTCACCGATCCGCCGACGGTGCGCATCCGTGTCGGGGAACCCGTCCGTCTCGTCGGGCGCTCGCTCGAGGCTGACACCAAGCGCATCATGGCCGCCATCGTCGACCTGTTGCCCGCCGACGCCTATCGGAAGCGGGCACCGACGCCAGAGGAACTGGCAGCGACCTATCCGCCGGGATACTCCGGCGACCCTGAGCGCGAGACGCAGCGTCGTCCCGGGACCGACTGAGCAACAGAAGAGATTTCCTAGTCAATTGTCATCCGGATTCGGTTCGGTGTCGAACACCTGATACTCCGCTTCGTTGCGGCGTGAACAGATCACCTCCATCCAGAACCCGAAAGACAAGGAATCCCCCAATGCGCAAGTCATCCACCCGCCTCGCCGCGGTTGCCACCATCACCGGTCTCGTCGTGCTGTCCGCCTGCGGCAGCGACTCGAACGATGCCGACACCACCGACGCCCCCGCCGCCACCGAGGCGCCGGCAGCCACCGAAGCCCCAGCGTCCACCGAGGGCGACATGGCCGAAGCCGGCACGATCGTCGACGTCGCTGTTGCCAACGGCTCGTTCAACACGCTGGTCGCTGCGGTCACGGCAGCCAACCTCGTCGACACCCTGTCGAGCGAAGGCCCGTTCACGGTGTTCGCCCCGACCGACGACGCGTTCGCTGCGCTTCCCGCCGGCCTCGTCGACTGTCTCCTGCTCGAGGAGAACGTCGATGCCCTCAGCGCCATCCTCACCTACCACGTGGTCAGCGGCGACGTCATGTCGACCGACCTGACTGACGGTCCGGTGGCGACGGTGCAGGGCGAGGAGATCACGGTTGATCTCACCGACGGCGTCACGCTCAACGGCAGTGTCACAGTGGTGGCTGCTGACGTCGCCGCCAGCAACGGTGTCATCCACGTGATCGACGGTGTGCTCGTTCCGCCGACCATCGACGTCGCAGCGTTCCTCGAGACCTGCCCCGCCTGATCACCCAGTGAACAACTGACCGAGGTAGCTCGGTCAACAATCTCCCCTTCGGATGAGGGACCGGTCCCATGGGCCGGTCCCTCATTCGCGTACCGTGCCAGATGTGGAGCGTGTCGACGACTGTGAGCTGTGTGAAGCGACGCCGTTCACCGAGTGGTTCCACAGCGACGAACTGTGTTGGATCGCCGAGTGCGACTCGTGCTTCGTCCCGATGGTGGTGTGGCGCACTCACGACCCGGCGCCGCCACCGGAGATCCGCACGGCGCTGCACGATCGTCTCACCGCGGTGATGGACGCCCGTGACGCTGGTCCCTTCTGGATCGACGACACGCTGCGGTCGATTCCCGACCACTACCACGCTCACGCCCGCCGCCGACCCGACTGGACCCACTGATGTCTCCCTCCGAGCCTCCCGCCCTGCCACGTCCCGACGAACTGCTGCCCCATCGGCCACCGTTCCTGTTCGTCGACGAACTCACCTCGATCGTGCCCGGTGTGTCGGCGTCGGGCATCTGGCGGTTGACGGGAGACGAGTACTTCTTCGCGGGCCACTTCCCGGGCCGCCCCACGTTGCCTGGCGTGCTGATGTGCGAGGCGATCGCGCAGGTCGGCGCGGCGGCCGTGCTCGCCGATCCGAAATTCGCCGGCAAGCTGCCGCTGTTCGGCGGACTCGACGGAGCGAGGTTTCGCCGTCAAGTCGTTCCAGGTGACGAGTTGACGATCGAGGTCGAGTTGGGCCGCATGTCGGCGAGAGCCGGCAAGGGCAGCGGCCGAGCGCTCGTGCGCGGCGAGGTGGCCTGCCAGTGTGACCTCCTCTTCGTCCTCGCCGACGCCTGATGTGATCCTCAGGTCGGGGGAGCGATGATGACGCTGCCGTTGTGGCCGCCGAAGCCGAAGTTGTTCGACATGACGGGGCCTGGCGTCCACGGACGAGCTTGGCCGATGACCAGGTCGATCGTCATCTCGGGATCGACCGTGGTGGTGTTCGCCGTTGGCGGAATCAACTCGTGACGGATCGACAGCAGCGACGCAGCTGCCTCGATCGCGCCCGCAGCACCCAGTGCATGGCCGGTGACGCCCTTGGTCGACACGACCGGAACACCGTTGGCCCCGAACACCTCGGTGATCGCTGCCGCTTCCGCCGCGTCGTTCAGCGGGGTCGATGTGCCGTGGGCATTCATCTGCTTGATCGCCGACGGATCGAAGCCCGCATGATCGAGCGCAAGGCGCATGCACGCGATTGCTCCCACGCCACCCGGCGACGGCGCCGTGATGTGGTGGGCGTCAGCATTGCTCGCCATGCCGACGATCTCACCGAGAATCGTCGCACCCCGAGCTTCGGCATGGGTCCACTCCTCGAGGATCAACACCGCAGCGCCCTCGCCCATCACGAATCCGTCGCGGTCGGTGTCGAACGGCCGGCTCACGCCCGAACTCGACAGCGCAGTCATGTTGCCGAAGCCGGCGAGAGCGGTGACCGTCGCAGCTGATTCGGCGCCACCGGTAGCGACGGCGTCGGCGATACCCCACTCGATCAATCGGGCCGCATATCCGATCGCGTGGGTGCCAGCGGCGCAAGCGGTACAGATCGTTTCGAGCGGACCCTGCAAGCCGTAGCGCATGGAGATTGCGGCGCCCGACGCATTGACCATCATCATCGGCACGAGGAACGGCGACACGCGCCGCTCGCCCTTCTCGGCGCGCACGAGGATCTGCTCTTCCAAGGTGTGCAGCCCGCCGACGCCGGTGGCGAAGATCGTGCCGAAACGCGACGGGTCGACGCCGATTGCATCGGTTCCACCCGCCATGTCGAACGCCTCGCCGGCGGCGGCGAGCGCGAACTGCTCGACGCGGTCAGCGCGGCGAGACTGCTTCGGCGACTCGAAATACGCGCTCGGGTCCCAGTCGTCGATCTCGCTCGAGACTCCACCTGTTGTTCCCGGGCCGAGCAGACCGGACCAGAAGTCGTCGACGCCGATACCGGCGGGTGCGACGACACCGAGACCGGTGACAGCGACCCGACGGCCGCCGCGGGTCACAGCTTCGCGACGACGATGTCGTAGGCCTGCTTGACCGTTTCGACGCCTTCGAGTTCTTCCTCGGGCACCGAAACGTCGAACTCTTCTTCGAGGGCCATCACCAGCTCGACGAGGTCGAGGCTGTCGGCGTCGAGGTCGTCACCGAAGTTGGCCTCGGGAACGACGGCGCTCTCCTCGACAGACAGCACCTCGACGGCGCACTTGCGAAAGCGGGCAAACAGTTCTTGGTCCACGGTGTTCTCCTTGTCGGGTGTCCAATGTCGATGAGTGTTGCAGTGTGGCACACCATGCCTGGTGAGCTGATGATGTGGATCTGGGTCAGTGTCCCATGCCGAGACCGCCGTCGACGGGAATGACGGCACCGGTGATGTAGGCGGCGTCGTCGGAAGCGAGGAAGGCAACGACCCCTGCGATCTCGGCGGGTTCGGCGACGCGTTGCAGCGGCACCATCGCGGTGAGTTCGGCCAGACGATTGTCGCTCAACGCGGCGGTCATGTCGGTGGCGACCGGGCCGGGCGCGACCACGTTGACCGTGATCGACCGCGAGCCCAGCTCTCGGGCGACCGATCGGGCGAAGCCCACCAAGCCGGCCTTCGATGCGGCGTAGTTCGCCTGGCCGGCCGAGCCGAGGAGTCCGACCACCGACGACACGAGCACGATCCGGCCGCTGCGGGCCTTCAACATGGCTCGGCTGGCGCGTTTCACGACGCGATACGCCGCAGTGAGGTTGGCGTCGACGACGGAGGTGAAGTCGTCCTCCGACATCCGCAGGAGCAGGCCGTCTCGCGTGATGCCGGCGTTCGACACCAGCACCTCGACCGGGCCTCCGAAGTGCTCCTCGACCGCGGTGAAGGCTGCGTCGACGTCGGCGTTCGACGTGACGTCGCAGCGCACACCGAAGAAGCCGTCGGGTGGTGGCGACGAGTTGTAGGTGACGGCCACGCGGTCGCCTTGCGCGGCGAAGCGCTCGGCGCATGCCAAACCGATCCCGCGGGCACCGCCGGTGATGAGGACGACCCGGCTCACGCTGCGTCACCGCCGGTGTGGCGAGGAGGAGGCACGGGGGCACTCCATCTGACCACTGCGCTGGCGGCGGTCATTCCTGCACCGAAGCCGACGAACAACACCAGATCACCTTGGCACACACGACCTCGATCCAACGCGTCCGCGAGAGCAAGGGGGATCGACGCAGCAGACGTGTTGCCGGTGCGGTCGAGCACGATCGAGGCGCGATCGATCCCGATACCCAGTCGCTCGCACGAAGCGGAGATGATCCGGATGTTGGCCTGGTGGGGTACCACGAGGGCGATGTCGTCGGCGGTGACACCGGCTGCGTTCATCGACGCCGTGGCCGAGTCGACCATGATCCGCACGGCGCGTCGGAATACCTCGCGACCCTCCATCTGGAGCTTGCCACCCAGTTCGGCGTACAACGCGCCTTCGGCGCTGCCGTCTGCGGACAGGTCCCAGGCGAGGAGTTGGCCGTCACCCTCGACGGCCTCGAGCACGGCTGCGCCCGAACCATCGGCGAACAAGATGGCCGTGTTGCGGTCGTTCCAGTCGGTGATGCGTGCCAGCGTGTCGGTGCCGATCACCAGCACCTTCTCGGCACCCAGTGCGATCAGGCCGTGGGCGTTGACGAGCCCGTACACCCACCCTGAGCAGGCGGCGTTGAGGTCGTAGGCGCCGCACGACAACCCGAGTGCGTGCTGCACGGTTGCGGAGGTGCCAGGAACGGCGCGGTCGGGTGTGGTGGTGGCGAGCACGAGCGCGTCGATGTCGCCTGGTTTGAGCCCGGCGCGTTCGATGGCCTGACGCCCGGCCTCGACCGACAGCCCAGCAGTGGTGCCACCGGTCCGGCGCTCGCTGATACCGGTGCGTTCGACGATCCACTCATGGTTGGTGTCGAGCGTGCGCTCGAGGTCGTGATTGGTGACCACCTGGTCGGGCAGCGCCGTACCCCATCCCGTGATGGCGGCACCGCGAACACCGTCGGGAACTCTCGGCATCGTCAGTCACCGCCCGTCATTGTTCGGTACGCAGCCACGCGATCGGTTGGCGGTTGGTGACGCGTTCGGTGTCGAGCGCGATGAAGCTCTGCAACACGCCGGCGAACGGCGACCGCACCTCGACCTCGCCGACGTGACCGACGACGGTGCCAACGACGATCGTCGAGCCCTCGCCCATGTTCGCAATGGGTGTGAAGATGCCGGCTGCAGGGCTCACCACCAGGCGTTCGACCGCGAACAGGTGCTCGCCTTGCTGCTGAACGGGACCCGATGAGTTTCCGGCGCCAACCCATTCGAGCAGCTTGTCGAGGTCCTCGGGTGTGGCCACCGAGATGGTTCGACTCCCCGCCACGGTTCGCTTGGCCATGCCGGTCAGCACGGCGCCCGGGCCCAGCTCGGCGAAGTCGGTGACGCCAGCGTCAGCGAGGGTGAGCAGGCAGTGCTTCCACCGCACGGGGCTCGACAACTGAGCCGACAGCAGACTCGCCCAGTCGGCTGCCTGATCGTGGGGCAGGGCATCGACGTTCGAGACGACCGGAACGTCGCTGTCGCGTGGGTCGGCGTCGGCGAGCGCTGCGCGTAGACGGTCGCGTGCGGCGGTCATGAACGGGGTGTGGAACGCACCCGCCACCTGCAACGCCATCACCTTCTTCGCTCCGAGATCCTTCGCGTGCGCCGTTGCTGCTGCGACCCCGTCGGGTGAGCCGGCGATGACCACTTGCCCAGGCGCATTGAAGTTGGCGACCCAGACGTCGGCGTCGGCGCGCCGACAGGCGACCTCGACCTGGTCGTCGTCGAGGCCGAGGACGGCGGCCATCGTGCCGGGTTGCGCCAGTCCGGCGTCGTGCATCGCCGCGCCGCGTTCGCACACCAGGCGGATGCCGTCGTCGAAGCCGAGGGCGCCCGTGGCGGTGAGCGCGGTGTATTCGCCGAGGCTGTGGCCGGCGCAGAAGCTGGGCTCGATACCGAGACGCTCGACGGCGTCGAGCACCATCAGGCTCGACACGAACGTGGTCAGCTGGGCGTTGCGAGTGTCTCGGAGTTCGTCGGCGTCGGCTTCACAGAGCAGGGCGCCGACGTCACGGCCGGCGATGTCGCTGGCCTCGTCGACCAACTCCCAACTCTCGTGGTCGCGCCAGGGAAGTCCCATACCGGGTCGTTGCGACCCTTGGCCCGGGAAGGTGAAAGCGAGCATTGGGGGCAGGCTAGACCGATCGCTGCAAGCAAGGGAGCTACCGGCGGGTAAGCCCGCTAGTGTCGCCGTCGCACACGGCCCCGGTAGCCCAATTGGCAGAGGCAACGGTCTCAAACACCGTCAAGTGTCGGTTCGAGTCCGACCCGGGGCACGGCAGAGTGCCGGCCCGATCTGCGCCCCGCGCGTCCCGTCGCACGATCTACGCCCCGAGAGTCCCGGAATCCGGGACGAAGCTGTCACAGATCGAACTACCGGTCGATGTAGCCTCGCCCACCCATGGGCAACTGGCTCGTCGAGCGTCGACTGTCGCAAGTATCGACACGATTGAAGTCGCTGCGCGCTGAGCTGGCCGTGATCGACGAGCAGATGATCTACCTCGGCGACGACGCCGACGACCAGGAGATCCGAGCCCTGGTGGCCGAGACGGCCGGGGCCTCGTTCGAAGCACGCGATGCCCGCCGCCATGTCGATGCCCACGCCAAGCACCGCGCCAAGGTGGTCGAGGAGATCGCCTCCCTCGAACTCCGCCAGGACGAACTGCTCGACAGGATGTGACTCGGCGATGACGGGAGAGAGTCGGGTGAACGCCTACGAGGTCCAAGCGATCGGGCACGTCGCCTCGCCGCGAGTGGGACGCAAGGACGACGACTGGGGCGAGGTCGAGAGCACGATCCGACTCGACCCTGATCGATTCGGCCCCGACGCACTCGCCGGACTCGATGCGTTCTCGCACGCCGAGATCATCTTCCTCTTCGACCAGTTCGACGAGGCGAACGTGACCGTCGGGAGTCGGCACCCGCGCGGGAACGAGGCCTGGCCGAAGGTCGGGATCTTCGCCCAGCGGGCCAGTTCCCGGCCGAACCGACTCGGCCTCACCACCTGCGAGGTCGTCGACGTCGACGGTCTCCAACTGACGGTGCGCGGCCTCGACGCGATCGAGGGCACGCCGGTGATCGACATCAAGCCGCACATCAGGGAGTTCCAGCCGCGCACGGCGGTGGTCCAACCCGAGTGGATCTCCGAATTGATGGCCGGCTACTGGTGACCGACCGCCGGCTGCAGGAACGGATCGTCGCCGGCACCTGCTAGATAAGAGCCATGCCATTGCGTGTCGTGATCGCCGAGGACGAGGCCATCATTCGCATGGACCTCCGTGAGACCCTGGAGGAAGAGGGTTACGAGGTCATCGGAGAGACAGGTCGGGGCGACCAGGCCGTCGAACTCGTGAGGGGGCTCCAGCCCGACCTCGCGATTCTCGACATCAAGATGCCCGGCATGGACGGCCTGGAGGCGGCTCGGATCATCAACGGCGAGAAGATCTGCGGCGTGCTGATGCTCACTGCGTTCAGCCAACGCGAGGTGGTCGAGCAGGCTCGCGACGCCGGTGCGTTGGCGTTCCTGGTCAAGCCGTTCCAGAAGAGTGATCTGATCCCGGCGATCGAGGTCGCCATGGGTCGGTTCCGCGAGCTGCGGTCACTGACCGGCGAGATCGATGCACTCGGCGAGCAACTCGAATCGCGCAAGGTGATCGATCGGGCCAAAGGCGTGTTGATGGACGAAGTGGGCATGAGCGAGACCGATGCGTTCGCGTTCATCCAACGCACCGCGATGAGCGAGCGCTTGCGGATGCGTGACGTGGCCGACCGGATCCTCGACGGCTCGTTGCGCCCCGGCGCCGGCTGAGGTCCGAGCGATGGGCACCTATCTCGTCGTCGACGGCAACTCGTTGACCTACCGTGCGTTCTTCGCGCTCCCGACTGACATGGCGACGGCAAGCGGCCAGGTGACCAACGCCGTGTTCGGGTTCACGTCGATGCTGATCAACGTGCTCAAGGACCACACGCCCGACGGTGTGCTCGTGGCGTTCGATCGGCCCGAGCCCACGTTCCGCCACGTTGCCGAGCCGCTCTACAAGGCCCAGCGCGAAGCGGCGCCCGACATCCTGCGCCAGCAGATGGGGCTCGTACGCGAGGTGCTCGACGCGATCGGGATCTCAGCAGTCGATCTCTCCGGCTGGGAGGCCGACGACATCATCGCCACCGTCACCGACCGGATCGTCGACGCCGGCCACCAGGTGATCATCGTCACGGGCGACCGCGACAGCTACCAGCTCGTCCGCGACCCCGACGTCAAGGTGCTGTACAACAAGCGCGGCGTCAGCGACTACGCGTTCTACGACGAGGCCGGTATCGAGGAACGCACCGGAGTCGTGCCGTCGCTGTACGTGCAGTACGCCGCGCTGCGCGGCGACAACAGCGACAATCTGCCCGGAGTTCCCGGCGTGGGGGAGAAGACCGCAGCCAAGCTGATCAACACCTACGGCGGCCTCGACGGGATCTTCGACCACGTCGACGAACAGACACCGAAGCTGCGCTCGAACCTTGCCGAGCACGAAGAACGCGCCCGCAAGAACCTCGACCTGATGCAGCTCCACCACGACGCGCCGATCGACGAGTTCCACATCGACGACCTCGCCATCACCCCGAACTCCGAAGAGCTCAAGCGACTGTTCGACTTCCTCGAGTTCCGTACGCTCGCTGGTCGGTTGGACGAGGCGCTGTCGTCGATGGGGACGTCGGTCGACCTCGGCCCGGTCGACGAACGGGCAGAGATCGTCGCAGAGGTGACTACGGCATCGTCGGCCGCCGACGCTGCGTCGGTGATCTCGGCGGCCGACGCACTCGACGTCGCAGCCACCTGGGCAGGCGAGCCCGGGCGTAGCCCGCTCGCCGGGATCGCCGTGGTCACCGACGCGTCCGTGGCCGAGGTGCTGTGGATCCCAGCCGACGTACTCGCCGATGACGACGTTCGTGCGGCACTCGGAGCCCATGGCAACCTTCGCGGGCACAACGTCAAGCCGCTGATGCGGTCGCTGCTCGAGTTCGACGTCGAAGTGCGAGGGCTCACGCTCGACACGGCGATCGCCGCCTACCTGATCGACCCGGCCGAGGCCCGGTACACGCTGCCCGACCTGATCGAGAAGTACACGAAGTTCGCCCGCCCGTCCGACGATGCGGCCGGCAGCGGCCAACTCGACCTCGACGGCACATCCCTCGGTGACGCCGAACTCGCCGCCCGAGACGCGCTCGCGGTCAACGCACTGGCCGAACCGATCGTGGCCAGCATGGAGGCCCAGGGGATGGCCGAGCTGTACCGCACGATCGAGAACCCCCTCGTGCTGGTGCTTGCCAAGATGGAACACGTCGGCATCGGGGTCGACGTCGACGAACTGCGAGCGCTCGGAAAGCGCCTCGCCGACGAGGTCCAAACGCTCCAGATCCAGCTCCGTGAGGTAGCGGGACGTGACGATCTGAATCTCAACTCGCCGAAGCAGCTGCGAGAGATCCTCTACGACGAACGGGGTCTTGCTCCGGGCAAGAAGACCAAGACCGGCTACTCCACCGATGCCGCGACGCTCGAGAAGATCAAGGACCAGTGGCCCGAGTTCCTCGAACCGCTGATGCGGTATCGCGAGGTCGAGAAGCTGCGCTCCACCTACGGCGAAGGCCTGCTCGCCGAGGTTGCCGACGATGGGCGGATCCACGCCACCTTCAACCAGACTGTCGCCCGCACTGGTCGACTGTCGTCGGACCGGCCGAACCTGCACAACATCCCGGTGCGCACCGACGAGGGGCGCCAGTTCCGTAGAGCATTCGTTCCGGCGCCCGACACCACCCTGCTCGTCGCCGACTACAACCAGATCGAACTGCGCTGTATCGCGCACCTCGCCCAGGACCCCGGCTTGATCGGCGCATTCACGAGCGGCGAGGACATCCACAACGCAACGGCCGCTCGCGTCTTCGGGGTCGACCCGGCGAGCGTCACCGTCGAACAGCGATCGAAGGCGAAGATGGTGTCGTACGGGTTGGCTTACGGCATGGAGGCATACGGGCTCGGCCAGCGGCTGAACATCCCGACCGACGAGGCCGTTGTCATCCTCGAGGCCTACTTCATCGCCTTCCCCAACGTGAAGGCGTACATGGATCGCACGGTGATCGAGGCACGCGAACGCGGGTACACCGAGACGTTGTTCGGTCGTCGTCGTCCGATCCCCGAGCTGATGAACTCGAACTTCCGGGTTCGCCAAGCCGGTGAGCGTCAAGCGATGAACGCCGGCATCCAAGGTCTGGCCGCCGACATCTTCAAGGTGGCGTTGGTCCACATCGACGAGGCGTTGGTGGCCGGGGAATACGACAGCCGGGTCGTCTTGCAGGTGCACGACGAGGTGATCGTCGAGGTGCCCGACGACGAGCACGACGTCGTCGGCGACCTCGTGGTCGGGCTGATGCACGACGCCGCCGACCTCGACGTGCCGCTCGAGGTGAACGTGTCATGGGGCGATACGTGGGCCTCCGCGAAGGGCTGACCCGGTGATCCTCGATCCTGAGTCAGTCATCCACTCGACCGATCAGTTGGCCGAGTTGTACCGGGCGCCGAGCCGAATCGTCGCGGCGAAGAAGGCCGCAGTGCTCGACGACGCGAGCGTCGGGATCCTCGCCCGATCGCCGTTCGTGTTGATCGCGACGTCGGGCGAAGATGGCAGCCTCGACGTGTCGCCCCGAGGTGGACCTGCCGGATTTGTTCGGGCACTCGACGACCGCCACGTGGCGATCCCCGATCTCAATGGCAACAATCTGATCGACAGCCTCCGAGGTGTGGTTGCGACCGGACGGGCTGGCTTGCTCGTCCTCGTTCCGGGCAAGGACGAGACGCTACGGATCAACGGGCCGGCGTGGGTGACCACAGAGCCGGGCGTGCTCGACCTCTGGAGCGACGAGCTCCGACGCCCGACCACGGCCATCGTGATGTTGATGAGCGCCATGAACACCACCAGCCACTTCACCTTCATCGGCACCACACCGAAGAACAGCACTTC
>CAJDUH010000068.1_pt1 | contig 14181 bp, 14 predicted proteins | sample 7389931 | NCBI WGS metagenome assembly CAJDUH01 (sample SAMEA7055663, study PRJEB34461) | soil metagenome | biome: terrestrial ecosystem; feature: Peninsula; material: soil | place: Antarctica | collected 2016 | reverse complement strand
CCGCGGCGTTCAGCGGATGGTCGAAGAGGGCCAGAACTGTGCCGATGTCGTCACCCAGCTGTCGGCGTGCAAGGCGGCGCTCGACAAGGTCGGCTACCGGCTGGTGGTTGCCGGTATGCGCCACTGCGTGTCCGTGCCCGAGGGATCCGACGAGCAGCCCGAACTCGACGTGAACGAGCTCGAACGCCTCTTCATGAAGCTCAGCTGAGCGCTCGGTTGTAGCGCCCGTCGCTCGATGGGCAAGACTCGGCCCATGCGCGACTACTCCAACATCTACATCGACGGTGCCTGGGTTCCTTCCGACGGAACCGGCCGCATCGAGGTCATCAACGCCGGCACCGAACAGGTGATGGGCTCGATTCCCGAGGGCACCGCCAGCGACGTCGACAAGGCTGTCGCCGCGGCCCGCCGCGCCTTCGACTCGTGGGCGGGCACCCCGGTCGAAGAACGTCAGAAGTACATGATCCGCCTCAACGAGGCGCTCCAGGCGCGCTCGCCCGAGATCGCCGAAGTGATCGCCGGCGAGGTCGGTATGCCGATCACCTGGTCGACCATGATCCAAGCGGGCTTGCCCGCCGGCAACATGCAGACCTACGCCACGCTGCTCGACACGTTCGAGTTCGAAGAGACGATCGGCAACAGCCTCGTCGTCAAGGAGCCGGTCGGCGTCGTCGGTGCAATCACGCCCTGGAACTACCCGCTGCACCAGATCATCTGCAAGCTCGGCGGTGCTCTGGCTGCTGGTTGCACGTTCGTGCTCAAGCCGTCCGAAGTGGCACCGCTCAACGCGTTCATCCTCGCCGAGATCGTCCACGAGATCGGCCTTCCCGCCGGCGTGTTCAACCTGGTCACCGGCACCGGCCCCGTGGTCGGCGCGGCGATCTCCGAGCATCCCGATGTCGACATGGTCAGCTTCACCGGCTCGACCCGCGCCGGCAAGCAGGTCGCAGCTGCAGCAGCTGGCACCGTCAAGCGCGTCGCCCTCGAACTCGGTGGCAAGTCGGCCAACATCATCCTCGACGACGCCGACTTCGCTGCGGTGATCCCCAAGGGGATCTTCGCCTGCTACCTCAACTCGGGCCAGACCTGCACGGCGCACACCCGCATGCTCGTCCCCAACAGCCGCTACGACGAGGCCGTCGCCATTGCCGCAGCTGCTGCCGATGCGATGGGTGTCGACGACCCGGCCAAGGAGGGCATGCATCTCGGCCCGCTGATCAGCCAGGCTCAGTGGGATCGTGTGCAGGGCTACATCCAGAAGGGCATCGACGAGGGCGCCGTCGTCGCGGCTGGCGGCCTCGGCAAGCCGGAGGGCCATGAGACCGGCTACTTCGTGAAGCCGACCGTGCTCGCGAACGTCACCAACGACATGACCGTGGCGCAAGAGGAGATCTTCGGCCCCGTGCTGTCGATCATCGGCTACGAGGACGAAGACGACGCCGTGCGCATCGCCAACGACAGCCTGTATGGCCTGTCGGGTGGCGTCTGGTCGGCCGACCAGGACCGTGCGATTGCGGTTGCCCGCCGGATGCGCACCGGCGCGGTCGATGTCAACGGCGGCTCGTTCAACATCGCTGCGCCGTTCGGTGGCTACAAGCAGTCCGGCTACGGCCGCGAGAACGGCCCATACGGCATCGACGAGTTCCTGCAGACCAAGTCGCTGCAGCTCTGAGCGAACAGGCGGCTAGCGTCGACGCTTGATGGTGGACCGGATCGAGCGCCTCACCAACTTGTTGGCGCTGCTGCTCGAGACGACCCGGCCGCTGGCCGATCGAGACCCAGATCGTCAGCGGTGGACCGTATGCCGGACAGACGACGTACCGCATCGATCGGCGCGCCTACGAACTCGCCGACCTCGATCTGGCACCCGACGAGATGCGGGCGCTGCAGGTGGCCGTTGCTGCGGTGCGCACCGACTCTGGCCAGGAAGCGATCTGGAAGCTCGGAGGAGCGCTGGGCGACGAGCGCCCGCCGGTGTCCGCAGTGATCCCCGAGCGTCCGGAGCTCCCCGCGATCCGAGCGGCGGTGGCTGCCCGGGCTTCGATCGAGTTCGCGTACCGGGGCGAACAACGCACCCTCGACCCATGGGGTCTCCTGCTGCGTGGCGGGTTCTGGTACGTGATCGGCCACGACCATGCCCGCGGTGAGCAACGGACGTTCCGGGTCGATCGCTTCGACCGCCCTCACGGCGACGGTCGCACCGACAGCATCGAAGTCGGCGAGTCCGGCTCGTTCGAGCGCCCGGTGTCGTTCGACCCGCGCGCAGCGTTTCCGGCTGATCCGAAGCAAATCGGTTATGCCGCCGACGAGAGCCTCGATGCGCTGGTGCGAATCGATCCACTACGAGCGTTGGCGGTCGAGCGTGAGCTGGGTGCCGATCGTGTCGTCGAGCGCCGCAGCGACGGCGCGATCTTGGTGTCGGTGCCGGCAGGCAATCTCGCCGCGTTCCGTTCGTGGGTGCTCGGTCTGCTCGATCACGCCGTGGTCGAATCACCGCCGGAGGTCCGACAGCACCTGATCGACTGGGTCACCGCCGTCGTCGACTCCGGTGCCGGAGTCGGTGGAGTCGACGGGTGAGTGGTCCCCGCAACGCCGAAGATCGTCTGCGACGTCTGCTCGTGATGTTGCCGTGGTTGATGGAGGTCGGCGAGGCTCCGCTCGTCGACGTGGCCCGACGCTTCGACATGACCGAATCGCAGGTGCAGAGCGATCTCGAACTGGTCGCAATGTGTGGGCTGCCGCCATTCGTCGACGAGATGATCGACGTGTTCGTCGATGACGGCATCGTCTTCGTCGGGGTGCCGCGGCTGTTCACCAGGCCGCTGCGTCTCACCGCGCCCGAGGCATTTTCGTTGCTCGCCTCGGCGAGAGCGGCAATGGAGTTGCCCGGTGCGGACCCGGCCGGCGCGCTGGGCCGGGGCCTTGCGAAGCTCGCGATCGCCCTCGCCGATGCCGGCCTCGACCCGGAGATGGGTGGTGCTGGGGGAGACGACACCGCCGGCGTCGTCGTCGACCTGGCTCGACCGGAGCTGACCGACGATCTCGTCGAGGCCGCCTCAGCGGGCGCCGAGTTGGAGATCGACTACTACTCGCCCGCTCGGGCCGAGATGACACACCGTTCGATCGTGCCGCGCCACGTGTACGCGGATGCCGGGAACTGGTACGTGCTGGCCGATGACGATCGTTCGCAGTCGCGGCGTACGTTTCGGATCGACCGAATCGAGTCGATCGGAGCCACCGGCCGTGTGGTCGACGTCGAGCCGACGATGAGGCCCGAACGTTTCTTCGAAGATGCCGACCTGGCGCGGGCGACGATCCGGCTCGCCCCAGGTGCCCGCTGGGTACTGGATCAGTACCCGATCGACAGCGTCGTCGAGCTCGCCGATGGCTGGATCGAAGCCCGGCTCGCCGTGTCGAGCGATCGTTGGCTGGCCAAGCTCCTGATCCGACTCGGTCCGGACGCAGCAATGATCGAGCCTGCCGGCGACAATCCGGCGACGGCGATCGCCCGAGAGATGCTGGCGCGATACGGGGCCACCGGGAGTTGACGCCTGGTCAGCGGACGTAGAACGGTTCGAGTTGCGCCACATCCGCGATGCCGTGTGCGGCGATGAGGTGGGGGAGGATCGCTGCCGTGGCAGCCGCGTCGCCGAGGGCGTCGTGCGGCCGCTCGAGTGCCACGCCGTAGCGCTCGCAGACGTCGCCGAGGCGGTGGGACAGCGTGCGGTCGGGATCGAGGCGGCGCGACATGCGCAGCGTGCACAGTCTCGGTTGTAGACCGAGCCGCACCGGGTCGCCGGTTGGGCGTCGTCGAGCGGCGCGAATGAGGAAGTCGCTGTCGAACTTCGCGTTGTGGGCGGTGAAGATCGATCCGACCATCCGCCGGCCGAGTTCATCGAGAGCGTCGTCGAGTGTCGGAGCGCCTTTCAACGTGCGACGGGTGATTCCATGGATGCTCGTGGGGCCAACGCGTTGCAGCGGCCAACGGAGCTTGACCAGCGATGACCACTGGTCGACGACGGTGCCGTCGGCCTCGACGACAACCATGCCGAGCTGCAGGATTCGATGCCGGCGAGCGTTCAACCCGGAGGTCTCCAGGTCGACGACGGCGAAGCGGGGGAGGGCCACGCCACCACCATAGACAGGGGGTGTCTCAGTGCTGGTGGGCTGTGTTCAGCCGGTCTGTTGTTGCAGGCGTGCTCGCACGCCGATCGGGGCGGACACGGTGAAGCCGGCGAGATGGCGGTCCTCCTCGGATTCGCCCGCCCAGTACCCGTATTCGTGGTTGTTGCGCGCATGCGACCGGCAAGGCTCTTGCACTGGGCACGATGCGCACAGCTTGTTGGCCTTCACCTCGCGACGGGCACGGGCCTGGGGTCGTTCCGCTTTCGGCGGGAAGAACAGCCGAGTGCGTCCCTTGCACGCCGCGCTCTCCTGCCAGGGTGAGTCGTACTCGTAGTCGAACAGTTCTGCCACAGCCACTGGGCACTCCCTTCGTGATCATGAGCGGCGGAGGATCGGACGGGATGATGCCGCCTCGCTCTATTTAACACTAAATGTACGGCGCCGGTGCCGCAACCGGATTTTCCCGATTTCGAAGAATGCCGGACTGAGCGTCGAGGTGGTTGTGTGCGACGGCGGTCGTCAGAGCAGTTCGGCGGCGAGGCTGGCCACGTCGCTGCGCTCGCAGGCGGTCAGCGTCGCTGCGCTCGCAGGCGGTCAGCGTGATGTGTCCGAAGCACGGCTGTCCGGAGAACGCAGAGGCCAGCACGCTCAAAGCATTGTTCGACTCGCCGAGGTACGGCGCATCGATCTGGCTGGTGTCGCCGGTGAAGATCACCTTCGTGCCTTCGCCGACGCGGGTGAGGATCGTGCGCAGCGTGGTCGGCTCGAGGTTCTGGGCCTCGTCGATGACCACGAACTGGCGCTGCAGTGAGCGGCCACGGAGGAAGGTGACCGACTCGAGCGACAGCTGACCGCGGGTGGTCAGCTCGTCGACCATCTGGCGTGCGTCGTTGATGCTGCCACGATCGGTGAGTGCGACGACCGCATCGTGGATGGCCGCCATCCACGGATCGAGCTTCTCGTCGAGGCCGCCCGGGAGGAAGCCGACGTCGGCACGTCCGACGGGAACCAATGGGCGGTACACGGCGAGGCGTTCGTAGCGGTTCCGTTCAACCACTTGTTCGAGCCCTGCCGCGATTGCGAGCATCGTCTTGCCGGTACCGGCACGACCGTCGAGTGCAACCACCGCGATGTTGGGATCGAGCAGCAACTCGAGTGCGAAGCGTTGTTCCTTGCTTCGTGGCCGGAGCCCCCAAGCCTCTGGGGTCTGCTGCGAGAGGAGGACGAATTCGTCGTGCACCGCTCGCACCAGCGCGGATTGTGAGCCCGAGCGCAGCACGGCGAACTCGTTGTCGTTGAACTCGACCGTGTCGTCGGTGACGACGGCGTCGATGGCGACGGCTCCGGCGGCGTAGAGGCAGTCGATCGATTCGAACGGCGCTTCGATCGTGGTCCAACCAACCGTTGGTCGGTCACGGTCAGCGCGGGTGAGGCGGTGCTCGGCGGCGTCGACACCGAGGTGGGCGGCCTTGATCCGCAGCGCTGCGTCGTTACTGATCATCGTGGTCGGACCGAAGTCGGACTGTCCGATCGCTGCGCCGATGATCCGGTTGTCCGGCACGCTCGGGTCGAGGCCGTGCTCGACCAGCAGATGTTTGCGGATGTTGTTGATCTCGATCTGCAGCGTCGCCGTGCCGTTGCCGGTCGGTACGGGTTTGGCGAGCGATCCGCCATGGGCGACACGCAGTTCTTCGAGGGTCCGCAGCGCGGTGCGGGCCGAACGGCCGACGTCGTCGGGTCGACTCTTCAGGCCGTCGAGCTCCTCGACGACGGTGAGCGGGATGATCACGTCGGCGTCGACGAATTCGAGCACACAGGTCGGATCGGCGATCAGCACCGAGGTGTCGACCACCAGCCGGGTCCGTTGCACCTCCTTTGTCGGCTCGGACCCGGTCGGCGCCCCGTGGGGCTCTCGGGTCGGTGCGTCAGCGGACGGAAGCAGGTCGGTCACCATCACTCCTCGGCGGATGCCTCGTGGATTCGATGTGAATCAGCTGTCATACCCAACGGAGGCATTTGTAGTTCAGCCGTCGCGCGACGTGGTGGATCCCGCCAATCTTCAATACCGGCAAGGGTCCCTCTCCGATGTTATTGCAAATGCAATGACATCGGTGCTTGAACACGGGTGGTCGCAGTGGCTCACATGGTCATGTTCCGCCGTTCAACTGGCGGAAACGGTCTCGGCGCCACGCGCCGGGGTGAACAGCATCAACACCCATCCGAAAGAGGACTCCATGGCAACCAAAGCAGAACTGATCGACGCAGTGGCCGAGGCCGCAGGCGTGTCGAAGGCCGACGCGGAGCGCACGCTCGGCGCCTTCTTCGACCACGTGGTCTCGGCCACCAAGAGCGGCGAGAAGGTGGCATGGCCCGGCTTCGGCTCGTTCAGCACCACCAAGCGCAGCGCCCGCACCGGTCGCAACCCGCAGACCGGCGCCCCCGTGCAGATCAAGGCCTCGACGGCGATGAAGTTCAGCGCCAGCTCGACGCTGAAGACCGCCCTGAACTCGAAGTGACCTGATGGCCGTCAAGAAGGCTCCCGCCAAGAAGAAGGCTCCCGCGAAGAAGGCGCCTGCGAAGAAGAAGGCTCCCGCGAAGAAGGCGCCTGCGAAGAAGAAGGCTCCGGCCAAGAAGGCGCCTGCGAAGACCTGCCAAGAAGAAGGCTCCCGCGAAGAAGGCGCCTGCCAAGAAGAAGGCTCCCGCCAAGAAGGCGCCTGCCAAGAAGAAGGCTCCCGCCAAGAAGGCGCCTGCCAAGAAGCGCTGAATTCGTTCAGTATCGAATGTGGAAAGAGGGGCCGGGCGGCCCCTCTTTCCGCGTCGTGGGCCAGGCGTGGCGCTACAGGTCGGCGATCAGCTTGAAGACCTCGGCGGCTTCCATGTCGAACGGGCGTCCGAGGTCGCCGAGACGGTTGCGGATCCGCTGGCCGAACGCCGCCAGCTGATCGTCGTCGACCGCCTTCATCGTCGATTCGAACTGGCTCTCGTGGGCGGCCAGCGCGTCGAGCTTGGTGTCGACGAAGCCGCTGACGTCCTCGGCGTGATCCGGCGCGTCGGCCTCCCACAGCAGCAGGGCGTCGGGCCGATGGTGGGCGACACCGTGCTCGCGGAAGAAGTGGGGATCGCGGGCGGCCACGATGCCCTCGCAGGCGAGGAAGCCGGCGTGGCGGTGATCGGGATGCAGGCGGTAGCGCTTCCACGGATCGTGGCCGAGCACCACCTGCGGTTGCAGCTCGCGAATGATGCGGGCGACCTCGCCACGCGTCGCGAGGTCGCTGTCGAGTTCTCCGTCGACCCGCCTGAGGAAGCGGACCTCGCCGGCGTTCGATCCCGCCAGGCGTCGGGCCGCCTCTCGCTGTTCGTCCTGGCGGCGGATGGCGAGCGCTGTCACGTCGACGTCGGGGTCCCACGTGCCCTTCGAGCCGTCGGTACACACCAGGTGGTGGATCACGCAGCCGTCGGCGGCCCACTTGGCGAGCAGACCGCCGCATCCGAACTCGACGTCGTCGGGGTGGGCACCGATGGCGAGCGCCGAGGTCGGTGTGGCCAGATCGGTGGTTGCCGGGGTTGCCAGCGCGGTGGAGTTCAGCGGGCTGGGTTGGCCGGGTTCGTTGGCAGCCATGATGGGAGCACCTTCGCGATCAGGGGGTGGGCGAGATCTCGCGGGGTGTCGAGATCGAGGGACAGGTGGGGGTCGGAGCGCACCTCGACCGACACGGATCCGACGGCGAGCGCCTGGTCGAGATGCCGTGCGAACGAGCCGCCTCCGTAGGCCGCACGCAGCGGGTGCGCCGCAGGGAACGACATCACGTTGGTGCCGTCGTGGCGCCGGTCGGGGACCAGCGTGATGCAGCCTTCGCGTGCGACGTCGAGCAGGGCGCCGGGCAGGACCAGGTCGGCATGACTCACGAGCACGTGGTCGTAGCCGCCCGCCACGATGTGGGCGACCCCGTCGTCGACCGCGCCGTTGAGGCCGAGGCCGGCTCCCCAGATCACCTGGGCACCCATCCGGGTCGCCCACTCTGCGACCTGGTGATCATCGCAGGCCACGAAGGTCGGGATCTCGGCGACGACGTCCAGCACGCCGCTGGCCAACCACTCGGCGAGACGGGCCCGGTCGCCGTCTGCGAGCACGTCGGTGAGGCGACCTTTGGCGGCCGTGAATCGTTTGACCGGGACCAGGACGGCGAGACGCACTGGTGACCACTGTAGGAGGGCACCGGCCCGAGCGGCGAGGTCGCAGTACAGTGGCGCGGGCGCCGCAGGACGGTGGCGCCGACGCCGCAGGCTGCGGCCGAGCTCGACCGGGGGGACGTACATGAGTGCATCGACGATCAATGTGGCGGTCATCGGCGCCGGATCGTGGGGAACCACGGTGGCGGCCCTCGCTGCGGTCAACACGCCGACCGTGCTGTGGGCACGCCGCGGCGAGCTCGCGAAGGAGATCAACGAGTCGGGCGTGAACCCCGAGTACCTGCCGAACTTCACGCTGCCCGATGCCCTGCGCGCCACCGACTCGCTCGCCGACGCCGTGTCGCACGCCGACGTCGTCGTGATGGCGGTGCCGTCGCACGGCTACCGCGATGTTGCTGTCGAGGTTGCTGTTTCGATCCGGCCGTGGGTACCGGTCGTGTCGCTGTCGAAAGGGCTCGAGCGCACCACGCTGAAGCGGATGAGCGAAGTCACCGCCGATGCGATGCCCGGCCATCCGGTGGCGGTGCTCACCGGTCCGAATCTCGCCAAGGAGATCCTCAGCGGCCAACCGGCGGCCAGCGTGGTGGCGATCGACGACGTCACCATCGCCAACGAACTGCAGCGCATCTTCAGCCGGCCGAGTCTGCGGGTGTACACCAACTCCGACGTGGTCGGCTGCGAGGTGGCCGGTGTCGTCAAGAACGTCATCGCGATCGCCGCCGGCATGGCCGAAGGCATGGGGTTCGGCGACAACACGCGCGCCACGCTCATCACACGAGGCCTGGCCGAGATGACCCGCCTCGGCGTGGCCATGGGCGGGCACCCGGAGACATTTGCCGGTCTGGCGGGGATGGGCGACCTGATCGCGACGTGTTCGTCGAAACAGAGTCGCAACAACCAGGTCGGCCTGCAGCTCGGCGAGGGCAAGACGATCGAGGACATCCTGGCTGCCACCAACATGGTCGCCGAGGGCGTGAAGTCGTCGCCGAGCGTGCTCGACCTCGCCCGCCGGTACGGTATCGAGATGCCGATCACCGAACAGGTCGTCGCCGTCTGTCACGAGCACCGCCCCGCCCCGGACGCGCTCGCGGCGCTGATGCAGCGCAGCCACAAGGGCGAATTCGACGCGTGAGCGCCACCGATCTCGGCGCCACCGACATCGATCTGTCCACCGACGCCACGTTGATCGGCGCCACCGGCACGCCGTGTCGAGCCTGGGTGACATCGTGCGGCGACGTCGTTCCCTGGCGCGACACCGACGACAGCACCCTGCAGTGGTTCGTCGCAGCGGAGGATCGCTGGCACGTGCCAGCTGAAGAGGCCGCCGTGCGGCAACGTCGCATCGAGGGCACGCCGGTCGTCGAGACCCGGGTGAAGGTGCCCGAGGGTGACGCGATCCAGCGCGTGTGGTCGGTGCCCGACGCCGGCGGCTTGACGGTGATCGAGGTCGAGAATGCGTCGGCGTTGCCGTTCGCTGTCGCCTTCGCCGGCACGCGGGTGCTCACCGAGCGTCCGCCGGCCGACGTGCCGATCCGCGGGATCGACCTGCCCGAGGGGGCGATCGTGCTGCCGGTTGCGCACAAGGCGTCGATCCGGGTCGCGATCCCGCACGACCCGAGCCGCTTCACCACCTGGTCGTTGCCCACGCTGGCGCCGGCCATGGCGATCGTGCGGGGGTGGGAGACGATCGTGCACCGGGCGAGCCGACTGGTGCTTCCCGATCCGGGCCTCGGTGAGGCGGTCACCGCTGCTCGCAGCGACCTGCTGCTCGCCGGACCCATCGCCGTCGACGACGACGTGGTTGGATTCCTGCTCGACGTTGCCGAACTCGGTCGGCTCGGCGACGACGCCGACGCCTGGATGCCCGAAATCGTCGAACCGATCGCCTCGATCGCCCGTTCCGACGATGCCGAGGTCGACCTGGCACTGCGTGCCTGCGAACGGCTGGCGTTGTCGGCGAACGACGAACGTGCCGCCAGCGATATCGCCAGGATCCGTGACCGACGGATCCGCGACGGCCGCGTCAGCGCGTCGGCGGCGGGCAAGCCGTCGTCGTTCTCGGATCTTCGGCGGGGCGAGTCAGTGGGGCGCTTCGTTGCCCAGGTCGAGCAGCGAATCGCCGACGAGGGGCGTTTGTTGCCGCTCGGTATCCCGCGCCGGTGGCTCGGGTCGAACTTCGAGGTGCACGGCGTGCCCACCGGGCCGCGCTCCACCGTTGGATTCGCCGTCCGATGGCACGGCGAACGTCCGGCGGTCCTGTGGGAGCAGCACGGTCCTGTGCAGTTGCTGTCGGCCCCTGCGGTCGACGTCGACTGGTCGAGCGACGCTGCGTCGGGTGAGGCGCTGTGGTCGGCGCCGCCTCAGCCGACGCGTATCGGCGTCAGCATCGACCTCGGCGATCGCTGACGAGGTGCCGGTGAGCCGGGTCGCTGCCCGCCCGAAGCAGTCCAAGAAGCGTGCCCCCACACGCGCCATCGAGAAGGAGATGTGGGAGCGCGGTCACGACGTGGTCGTCGGGATCGACGAGGTCGGTCGTGGTGCGTGGGCGGGGCCACTGTCGGTGGGCGCAGCGATCTTGCCGCGCGACACGCGAGTCAACGGCGTGCGTGACTCCAAGTTGCTCACCGAGCGCCAACGTGAGGCGCTCTTCGACAAACTGACCGACTGGTGTGTGGCGTGGTCGGTCGGTTCGGCGAGCCAGGAGGAATGCGACCAGCTCGGCATGTCGGCGGCGCAGAAGCTGGCGGCGCGCCGAGCGATCGAGGGTCTCGGGGTGCAGCCTGACGTGGCGGTCACCGACGGGAAATGGGACTTCGTCTCGCCGTCGGTGCCGGCGGTGGAGCTGGCGGTGAAGGCCGACCTGCGGTGCCTGAGCGTGGCGACCGCCAGCATCCTCGCCAAGGTGGTGCGCGACCGCGAGATGCGAGCGCACGCCGAGAGCTATCCGCATTGGTCGTTCGACACCAACAAGGGCTACCCCTGCCCGGTGCACAAGGCGGCGTTGCTCGGCTACGGCCCCTCGGCCATCCATCGACGCACCTGGGTGTTCATGGACCACTACGTCCCCTGGACCGCCATCCGCCGCACCCCGCCGGCCGGCCAGTCCTCCCTGTTCTGATCCTGGTCCCCGGTGCCCTGGGCACGGGGGACCACGATCAGTGATTGCGGAGCGAGCGGAGGAAGGCGAGGACGGCGTCGGGGTCGCGGAGGCGGTGCGCAGCGATCGTGTCGGCGTCTCCCACCTTGATCGTGACATCGTCCGGACCCAGTCGGCTGAACGCCTCCTCGTCGGTGATGTCATCGCCCACGAAGATCGTGGTCGCAGCGCCGAGTCGCTCGCCGAGCTCGACCAGTGCGGTGCCCTTGTCGGCGTGGCGTGCAAAGGCTTCGAGTACGCCGCTTCCGGCCTTGGTGGAGGCTCCTTCGATCGAGGCGACCGCGTCGATCAGGGCTGCGATCGCCAGCGGGCCGTGCTCGTCGTCGGCTTGGCGGACGTGCAAGACGACGCTGGCGGGCTTTCGTTCGATCCAGGCGCCAGCACCTGCACGGGCGGCAGCAGCGACAGCGGCGTCGTCGAGGTTCCGCAGCACTTCGAGTTCGTGGTCATCGAGCGGCGCCATGGCCACCTCGCGGGTCTCCATGCCGTGACTGCCGATCACGACGACATCGACGCCGAAGCCGAACCGTTCCAGATCCGCAACCGACCGGCCGGACACCACCGCGACATGGACGTCCGCGAGCTGCGCGACAGTCACGATGGCCTCGGCGACGCCCGGCAGAAGCGCCGCGTCGTCGGCATGGCCGACGATCGGTGCGAGTACGCCGTCGACATCGAGGCCGACCAGCAACGGTCGGGTGCTCGCCGCGATCAGACGAGCGATGTCGACGGGGTCGTCGTAGTGAGTCACGACGTCAGTCTGCTGAGTCGGAGGTCGATGCCGACGAACCGGCGGCGGCGAGCTGCGACAGGAACCGATCGGCCCAGCCCTGCACGTCGCTCTTGCGGATCTGATCGCGCAGCGCCGCCATGCGGCTTCGTCGCTCGTGCCGGTGCATCTCGACGGCGGTGACGATCGCTTGTTGCAACGCGTGGTCGTCGTGCGGATTGACCAGCACGGCGTCGGTCGACTCATCGGCCGCGCCCGCGAATTCGGACAGCACGAGCACGCCGTCGCCGTCGATGTGCGACGCTGCGTACTCCTTGGCCACGAGGTTCATCCCGTCGCGGAACGGCGTGACGAGCATGACGTCGCCGGCCCGGTACAGCGCGATCAGCTCGTCGAACGGCAGCGTTTGGTACAGGTAGTGCAGGACGGGCAGCCCGATACGGCTGTAGCGGCCGTTGATCGCCCCGACCAGGCGTTCGACCTCGTGGCGCTCGTCCTGGTAGTGCTCGACGGCCTCGCGGGTGGGTGTGGCGACCTGCACCATCACATGGCGTTCAGGATCGAGCTCACCAGATTCCAGCAGCGCGGCGAAGGCTTTCAGCCGCAGCCCGATGCCCTTGGTGTAGTCGAGCCGGTCGACGCCGAGCAGGATCACCTCCGGATCGCCGAGGCGGGCACGGATCTGGCTCATGCGTTGACGGGTGGCGCGGCCGGCGGCGGTTTCCTCGACGTCGCCGACGTCGATCGAGATCGGGAACGTGCCGACGTGCATGCGGTGATTCGCGAACTCGATGGTGTCGTCGTGGGCTTCGACACCCAGCAATTCATGCGCGGCAGCGACGAAGTTCGCGGCGTCCTTGGGTCGTTGGAATCCGACGAGGTCGCAACCCAACAGCCCTTCGACCACCTCGGTGCGCCACGGCAACCGGGAGAACAGTTCGTACGGCGGGAACGGGATGTGGAGGAAGAAGCCGATCGTGACGTCGCTGCGCTGCTCTCGGAGCATCTTGGGCACGAGTTGGAGCTGGTAGTCGTGGATCCAGACGATGGCGTTCGGTGGGGCGATGGTCGCCAGCGTCACGGCGAAGCGTTCGTTGACGGCGACGTAGGCGTCCCATTGTTCGCCGGAGTAGGTCGATTCGCGCAGGGCATCGTGGTACAGCGGCCACAGCCCGTCGTTCGAGAAGCCCTCGTAGTAGAGCTCGATCTCCTCCGCGCTGATCGGGACGGGATGCAGCTCGACTCCCTCGACCTCGAACGGGTCGGTGTGGTCGTCGGAGTTCCCGGTCCAGCCGACCCAGATCCCGCCGGTGTCGCGCAGCATCGGCAACAGTGCCCGCACCAACCCGCCCGGGCTGGCGGTCCAGCCGCCGTCGGAGCGCATCACCGGCAATCGGTTGGCGGCGACGACGATTGGCCGTTCGGGCTGTGGTGCTTCGTGCGCGGCGAGGAAGTCGGGTGGCAGGCTCATCAGATGCGGTGGAGGGCCTGTTCGAGGTCGGCGACCAGATCGGCCGCGTCCTCGATACCGACCGACAGTCGCACCAGGTTGTCCGGAACTTCGAGTGGCGAGCCGGCGGCAGACGCGTGCGTCATCGATGCGGGATGCTCGATCAGGCTCTCGACGGCGCCGAGCGACTCGGCCAGGGTGAACACGTCGGTGGAATCGGCAACAGTCATCGCAGCAGCCATGCCCGCTGTGACCGTGAACGACACCATGCCGCCGAAGTCGCGCATCTGTTTGGCTGCTGCGGCGTGGCCGGGATGGTCGGGCAGCTGGGGGTAGAGCACACGGTCGACCGCCGGGTGGCCGACGAGGAGGTCGACGACGGCTCGGGCGTTCTCGCAATGGCGGTCCATCCGGACGGCGAGCGTCTTGACGCCGCGCAGCACCAGATAGCAGTCGAATGGTGCCGGCACGGCGCCCGCCGCATTCTGGGTGAATCGCAACCGGTCGGCCAGTTCGTCGTCGTTCACA
>CAJDUH010000019.1_pt1 | contig 14265 bp, 14 predicted proteins | sample 7389931 | NCBI WGS metagenome assembly CAJDUH01 (sample SAMEA7055663, study PRJEB34461) | soil metagenome | biome: terrestrial ecosystem; feature: Peninsula; material: soil | place: Antarctica | collected 2016 | reverse complement strand
CCGAGGTGATCGAGGCCAAGGTGATCGAGCGTCCATCGGCCCACGGGGTCGTCGCCTCCGGCGAGCAGGTAGGCGAGGTGGGCGTGGAGACACTTGACGCCCACCCTGGTGCCGCCCACGCCGCCCGAGGGCCGGGGGCCCTGGTGGTGTTGGCCGATCTCGGCGTCGCGTTCGGCGCCGTAGCGGCGATGCAGCGCAGCCAGTTCGTCTGGGTCGATCGCCGCCTCGGCGGCCTTGACACCGCCCGCCGCCTCCAGGCGGCTCACCTCGCGCACGACGTCGGCGCCGACGAGGTAGAAGCGTGTCGGCATCGGTGTGCCGTCGTCGAGGAACGGTTCGTTGCGAACCACCACCGGGTCTCCGGTGTTGTCGCGAACGACCACCTCGAAGGCTCCGGCAGGCTCGCGTCCGAGCAGCTCGGCAACGCGGGCGCGATCGCCCATCAGCCCCGTCGACGGCGCACGAGCAGCAACACGAGCACGATGGCGATCAGCGCGGGGGCGAGCCGCTTGACCAGCGACGACCCTCCGACCTCCATCAGGTCGATCGGCTGGGTTGCGGGGCCTTCGATCTTGCGCACCTGTGGCTTGGCTGGCGCTGCATCGGCAGCGATGGTGTCGGTGGCGACGTCGGCGGCCGGTGCCTGATCTGCGGCTGCCTCAGACGCGACGACGCCCTGTTCGTCGATCATCTGGTTGAGGTTGTCGGCGAACTGGGCCATCAATTTCGAGCTGACGTCGCCCATGATGCCGCGACCGAACTGGGCGACCTTGCCGGTGATGTGGAGTTCGGTGGTGACCGCAACGCGGGTGCTGGTGGGCGACAGGCTCTCGGCTTGGGCGGTGATGTCCGCTGAGGCGTTGCCGCGTCCGCCGGTATCGCGGCCGGCACCCTTGATCTTGGCTCGGTAGTTCTCGTCGTCACGCTCGACGAAGTGCGCTTCGCCCTTGAACTGGCTGCTGATCGCACCGAGCTTCACCTTGACCACGCCTCGGTAGGTCTCGCCCTCGACTTCTTGGAGTTCTGCGCCGGGAAGACACGGCGCGATGCGCTCGAGGTCGGTGATCAACGGCCAGGCCTCCTCGATCGGGCGGTTGACGGTGAATTCGTTGATCAGTTGCTCTGCCATCGGCGAAGGTCCTCTGTGGTGTCGATGTCGGCTGGGGAACCAGTGCACGCTACTTCACGGACCAGTTCAGGACGAACGCGCATCAGCGCCCGAGCGCCCTCGTCGCCGGTGGCTGGCAGTAGATCCCAGACCGCGGTGTCGAGCTTGACCGGGTTCGCCCGTCGCCCGTCGTAGGTTGCGACGACGATCGCTCCGGCTGTCGTGGCGACTGATCGCCACGCTTCTGGGTCGATGAAGGGCTGATCGGCGAGGCCGACGACCACGGCGGTGGCGCCGAGCGCGCGGGCCGCGTCGATCCCGGCATGCACCGAGGTGATCTGGCCCTCGGCCCATCGTTCGTTGTGGCGCACGGTCACCGAGTCGGCCAGGTGAGCCGGCACGACGTCGGCCACGGCACCGGTGACCACCACGACCGGCCCGACGTCGGCGGCGAGCGCGCTGGCGATCGACCGTTCGATCACGGTCGAGCCGCCGTCATGGCCCGATTGACGAAAACTTGCCGACAGTTTGTGACCGTCGCCGTCGAACCTCGAACCGGCACCCGCAGCGAGCAGCACCGCGACGCACTGGTGACGGATCGCCCCAGCGTGCGGGCCAGATCCGGGTGCCGATGGCGCTGTCATCACTGCAGTCTCGCCGACATCCGAGTGTCAGCTTCATGACGGTTGGATGACGAAAAGTTCGCGGGCGCGCTGGAGTATTGCAATTTGATGACGATACGTTACGCATCCGTCACGGCAGAGCGCCGTGTGGTTCCCACCTCATGAGCGCATCACACCTTTTTCTCGCCGGCCCGCTCCGGACATCTCCCCGTGACCGATCGACCGTCGGGGCGGCACTGCGGGCGATCCTGCTCGGCATCGTGATCACGGCGGCCACGGTCGTCGGCACGTTGGCGGTGGCGGACGACACGGCGTCGGCCATGGGTGGCCCGATGGCCACCAACGCCATGGCACCGGTCGTCACCTCGTCGGCCCGCCAGGCGCTCGCCAGCTACGACCAGTGGGTTGCCACCGATGAGGCTGCGGCGTACCGCTCGTTCGTGTGGTTCCGCACCCAGACCGCCCAGTACGCGGCCACCGAGCTGGGCTACGCACAGGCCGAGATGGTCGAGGCGTGGGCGGCGACCCCGGTCGATCACCAGCTCGCCGTGCTCGCAGCGATGACGCAGGTCGGCGTGCCGTACCGCACCAATACGAGCCAAGAGGGCGTCGGGTTCGATTGCTCGGGCATCACGACGTTTGCATGGGCTCGCGGGGGCATCGAGCTCGTGCGTCAGTCCAGTGCCCAGATCCGCAATGCCGCCCCGCTCGATCGTTCCGCAGCGAAGGCCGGCGACCTGGTGCAGTACCCCGGCCACGTGATGATGTACTTGGGCGTTGGCGACGCGATCATCCATTCGGTGATGCGCGGCCGCACGGTCGAACTCGACACGATCAGCTCCCGCCGTGCCAACTCGGTCCGCTTCGGCGACCCCACCCTCTGAGCGAACCCTCCCCCCGGCCAGGCCAGGCGATGAGATCCCGGTCCGCCCGTCGGTCCGAAATCTCATCGGTTCGTGGCACAGCGCCGAGGCGATGAGATCCTGGTCCGCCCCTCGGCCCGTTCGCTCATCGCCCCCACCCGCTGGAACACGCCGGCGAGGGAAGCGCCAGCGACGAGCCGGAGCGAGGCCGACCTGGCCGGCTACGCGACGACGTGCCGTGAGGCCGAGCAGCCAGCTACGAATGTATTGCGCCGTCGCCGTCGCGGAGTGAGGGGACGTTGCGGCCGGTGCGTCGGGCGATGATCTCGGCGCAGATCGACACGGCGGTCTCTTCGGGGGTGCGGGCGCCGATGTCGAGTCCGATCGGTGACATCAGCCGGTCGAGCTGGTCGCGGGTGATGCCGGCATCGACGAGTCGTTCGGTGCGGCGTTCGTGCGTCGATCGGCTGCCCATCACGCCGATGTAGCCGACCCGGGTGGCGAGGGCGCCTCGGACGGCGGGGACGTCGAACTTGGGATCATGGGTGAGGACGCAGACGGCGTCGCGTGGCCCGAGTTCGGATCCGTGGTCGTCGAACACCGGTGTCGGCCAGGTGACCTTGACCTCGTCGGCCATCGGGAACCGTCGCTTGGTGGCGAACACCTCACGGGCGTCGCACACGACCACCCGGTAGCCGAGCACCTTGGCGACCCGGGCGAGTGCGGCGGTGAAGTCGACGGCGCCGAAGATCCACATCTGCGGTGGCGGAGCGTGTGATTCGACGAAGACTCGAACGGTCGGCTGGTCGACGAGGTCCTCGGGTGTGGTCTGACCCTCGGGGCCGTAGTTGCGCACGCCTGACTGCGCGGCCTCCAACTCGGCGAGGGCGTCGAGTTCGGGGTGGCCGAGCGTTCCGAGCGGTGGGCGGTCGGGCTCGACGATCAGCTTGGCGCCCACGTTGGGCCCGTCGATCACCGTCGCGAGGGCCACGGGGGTCTCGGCGCGCAGCAGCGCCGCGTACCGGTCGTACAACGTGGGGACGGCGGGCCTGGGCGTGGGTGTGGCGGTCACCAGTCGAGTTCCTCGATGTACAGGTGGATGGTGCCGCCGCAGGTGAGGCCGACGGCGAATGCCTCGTCGTCGGAGTAACCGAAGGTGATCACGCCGGGCTCTCGTTCGCCCGCGATGATCGACAACGCCTCGGCGACCACGGCGCCTTCGACGCAGCCACCGCTGACGCTGCCGGCGACCTCGCCGTCGTCGGTCACGGCCATCGCGGCGCCCGGGTCGCGGGGCCCCGACCCTTCGATGTCGACGACGCGAGCGATCGCGATGCGGTGACCGGCACGTCGCCAGCGATCGATGTCTTCGAGCAGGTCGTGCATGTGCAGCTCCTCAACCTCGTTGGTCGTCCGGGGCTGCTCAGCCCTGGGCGATCACCCTGGTCAGTTCTTCCATGGCGGCCAGCGAGTGGCCTTCCACGAAGTGGTCAACATACGGCAGGGCCGCAGCCATTCCCCGTGCCAACGGCGCGTAGCCGGGCGTCACCTTCAGCGGGTTGACCCAGATCAGGCGATGGGTGATTCGCTGCAGCCGCTCCATCTCGGCGCGGAGTTCTTCGGGCTCACCGCGATCCCAGCCGTCGGACAGGATCACGACGATCGAGTTGCGGGCGAGACCGCGCACACCCCATTCGTCGTTGAACTGGCGCAGTCCGGTGCCCAATCGGGTGCCGCCACTCCAGTCGGCGACGCGCTCCCCGGCAGCGCGAACGGCGATGTCGGGGTCTCGGCTGGTGAGTTCACGTGTGATGCGGGTGAGGCGGGTGCCGAGCGTGAACGCCTCGACCTTCTGTCGCCCGGCGACCGCGGCGTGGACGAACCGGAGGAGGGCGCGCGCGTAGGGCTCCATCGATCCGCTCACGTCGAGCAGCAGGACGAGGCGTCGCAGCCTGGGAGTCGGCGCGAGGTGATGGCGTTCGATCGGTTCGCCACCGGCGCGGATGGCGGAGCGCACGGTGCGGCGGATGTCGGGCGTCGACGTGCGCCGCGTCGTGGGTCCGCGGCGCAGGGAGGCACGTGGAGCACCGATCAGGCGGAGGTGGCTCATCAACTCCTGGGCCTGGGCGAGTTCGTCGGGGGAGTAGTCGGCGAAATCCTTGTGGCGCAGGACCTCGGTGGCCGAGAAGCGCAATTCGATGACGTCCTCGTCGGCGGCGTCACCGTCGTCGTCACCGTCGCCCGAGTCGTCGTCGGTGTCGACGGCGATCGTGATCGAGAGCGGCTCGTCGACGGCCTCGTCGATCCCGTTCGATCGGCGCCCCTCGAAGAACACGGCGAAGGCACGGTCGTACAGGGCGATGTCCTCCATTCGCCGCACGAGCGTGGAGCGGCCGACCCAGTAGGTGGTGTCGCGGTCGTCGAGCCCGGTTTCGCAGAGGGCGGCAGCGAACGTGTGGGTACAGCTCGTCGGCACGCTCAGGCCGAGGCCGCGCAGGATCTGGCTGAACGCCACGGCGATGTCGGCAGGCGACGCGGCGACGTCCGGCTGGCTCACGTGTCGTCGATGGTGAGCTGGCCGGGAGTTTCGCGATGGGCCCGTCCGGCGGCGATGGCTTGCTGGACGAGTTCGCCCACGCCGTGCTGCTCGACGCGCTGGTTGTCTTCTCGGTACTTCACGACCGTGCCCAACGTGTTCGTCACCATCTGTTCGGTGAGTTCGGTGGCGCCGAGACGTCCCAGCGCCGTGGCCCAGTCGATGGTCTCGGCGACGCCCGGGGGCTTGTACAGCGACAGGCCGCGCAGCGCCTCGACGGCGCCTGCGACCTGGCGGGCGAGTTCGGCGTCGATGTCGGGCACGCGCAGCCTGACGATGGCCACTTCGCGCTCGAACCCGGGATGCTCGACCCAGTGGTAGAGACAGCGCCGCTTGAGTGCGTCGTGGACGTCACGGGTGCGGTTCGAGGTGAGGATCACGATCGGCGGCCGATCGGCACGGAACTCGCCGACTTCGGGGATCGTGATCTGGAAGTCGGACAGGACCTCGAGCAGGTACGCCTCGAACTCGTCGTCGGCGCGGTCGATCTCGTCGATCAGCAGCACCGGTGGCGGCCCCTCGACGGGTTCGATGGCTCGAAGCAGTGCTCGCTTGATGAGGAACCGCTCGCCGTAGAGTTCGGCTTCGAGCTCGTCGGCGGTGCGAGTGGTCGACTCGCCGGTGGCTTCGGTGGCCCGGAGGTGCAGCAGCTGGCGGGCATAGTCCCAGTCGTAGACGGCCTGTGACACGTCGATGCCCTCGTAGCACTGCAAGCGGATCAGTTGTCCGCCGGTAGCGGCCGCCAACGTCTTGGCCAATTCGGTCTTGCCGACGCCCGCCTCGCCTTCGAGCAGCAGCGGTCGGTGCAGCGTCATCGCCAGGAACACCGCCGTCGAGATCCCCTCGTCGGGTAGGTAGCCGTGACGCGACAGCGCCCCGGCGACGGTGTTGGGTGTCATTTCGCCGACGCTACCGGAGGTGCCGGTGCGACGTCTGCCTCGGCCGCACGTTGGTGACACTGTCATCGGGATGGAGTGCAGATGGCGCAGTTCTCGGGCATCATGTGCGAGTGGGTGGGACGAGCCGACGAGATGATGGCGCACGCATGGACGCACCCGCCGAAGTTCTCGAGACAGAGATCGAGACCGGGTCGTTCGACATCGCCATTCACACCTCCGGCATCCGCTCGGTGCAAGTGCGAGTCGATGGTGGTCCGAGAATTGCTCTCGAGCGCGACACGCTGACCGGAGACTGGTTCGGTCAGGTTCCCGCTGGCGCTCGCTATGTGGTGGCAGTCGACGGCGACCACCTCGCGCTCGACCCGCGTGCAACCGAGGTGTGGTTCCCGGCCGGTCACTCGCGTCAGGGCAACAAGCGTGCGGGCACGATCGACCCGGCCGACTTCCCCCGCGCAGTTGCCGCTCGGTGGCCCCAGCGCCGCCCGCAGCACCGCACCTCTCGGCCGCTCGTGGTGTACGAGGCACACGTACGAGGCCTCACCGCCTGCCGCCGTCACACCGACGCAGGGACCTACCGGGCGGCGATCGACGAGCTTCCCCGCCTCGCCGATCTCGGAGTGTCGGTCCTCGAGCTCCTCCCCGTCCACCAATTCGATCCTGACGAAGGCAACTACTGGGGCTACATGCCGCTGGTGTTCGGTGCGGTCCATCGCCAGTACGCGGCCGGCGACCGTCCCGCCGAGGAACTCGCCGATCTCGTGTCCGCCGCTCACGACCGAGACATCGAGGTGTGGCTCGACGTGGTGGTCAACCACACCACTGAGTCCGACCGGTCAGGCCCGTATTACTCGCTGCGCATCCTCGACGAGCGCGAGTACTACGTGGTGCAACCCGACGGTACGTACCTCGACGACTCAGGCACCGGGAACATCATCGATGCATACTCGCCGCAGTCGCGGCGCTTGATCATGGAGGCGCTCGACCGTCTCGCCGACCTCGGTGTCGACGGATTCCGGTTCGATCTCGCCGCAGTGCTCGCCCGCGACCCGGACTTCGTTCGCGCCATCGGCGACTGGGGCGAACGTCGCGGGGTTCGACTGATCGCCGAGCCGTGGGACATGGCGCGCTATCTCCTCGGGCCGGATTTTCCCGACCAACGCTGGATGCAGTGGAACGGCGAGTTCCGCGACGACGTCCGTGGATTCCTGCGCGGCGAGCCCGGGATGGTGCCGCGGATGGTGAAGCGCCTGGCTGGCAGCGCCGACCTGTTCTCCACGCCGATGTGCTCGCTGAACTTCCTGACTGCCCACGACGGCTTCACGATGTACGACCTGGTCGCCTACGACCATCGGCACAACGAGGCCAACGGCTGGGACAACACCGACGGACACCACCACAATCGTTCATGGAACTGCGGCTGGGAGGGCGACGTCGATGTGCCCGACGACGTGGTGTCGTTGCGGCGCCGCCAGCTCCGCAATGCGGTGTGTCTGCTGCTGCTCAGCCACGGCGTGCCGATGTTCGTCGCCGGTGACGAGTTCGCCCGTACGCAGGGGGGCAACAACAACGCGTACAACCAGGACAACGCAACCTCGTGGCTCGACTGGGAACGTGCGGCCGAGTGGGCCGACCACGAACGGTTCGTGCGCGAGGTGATCGCCCTACGGGCAGCGCACCCCGTGCTGTGGGATCCCGAACGTTGGGGGAGTCGGCTCACGACATTGGGCGCGATGGGCGAGCCCGACATGGGCCACGAGTCGCGTTCGATCGCGTGGGCCGTCGACGGCCTCTACATGATGGCGAACATGTGGTGGGAGCCGGTCGAGTTCGAGATCCAGGTGCCCGGCGACTGGCGCGTCACCATCGACACCAGCCTCGAATCGGGCGGTGCCACCGGCTCGCCTGCCGCTGGGTCGATCACCGTCGGACCCCGCTCGATCGTGGTCTTGACGCGCTGAACAGCTACGAGTCGAAGCCGAGGCCCATCCGGTCGAGGGTTCGCAGCCAGGCGTTGCGTTTGCCGGTCTTGTCCTCGCGGTCGAGCGACCAGCGTGTCGCCTGGATGCCGACGAACCGGAACGGTTCGGGTGGGAACGGCAGCGGCTTGTCCTTCACGAAGTCGGTCTTGGTGGCGATCGACTTGCGACCTGCGAGCAACTCCAGCATCGTCGATGCTGCGAATCGGGTGGCGGCCACACCGAGCCCGGTGTAGCCGACGGCGTACGCCACCCGGTTCGACAGTGCGGAGCCGAAGAACACCGAGAACCTCGTGCTGGTGTCGATCGCCCCACCCCACGTATGGGTGAACTTCACGTCGTCGAGTTGCGGGAACGTGTCGAAGAAGTGCCCGGACAGCTTGGCCCACGTCTCCGGGCGGCTCTCGAGTTCGGTCGACACCTTCGAGCCCCAGAAGTAGATGGCGTCGTAGCCGCCCCACAGGATCCGGTTGTCGGACGTGAGCCGGTAGTAGTGGAACTGGTTGGTGATGTCGGACAGCCCCTGACGGTGCGCCCAACCGACACTGTCGAGCTGCGCGTCGGAGAGCGGTTCGGTGACCAGGCAGTAGTCGTACACCGGCACCATGAACTGGCTGATTCGCTTCAGCAACGGCTTGTCGGCATTGGTGCCGAGCACAGCGTTCGCGCAGCGAATGGTGCCGAGCGGGGTGACGACCGCGACGCCTGTACCATCCTTGTCGACCGAGGTTGCCTTGGTGTGCTCGTAGATCCGCACTCCCAGTTCTTCGGCCACCCGTTTCAGTTCCCACGCCAGCTTCGCCGGGTCGACGAGTGCCGCACGGCCCATCCGGAACAGCCCGCCCGTGTAGGTGGGGGAGTTGACCTCGGCACGCATCGCGTCCTGGTCGAGCCATTGCACCCGCTGGCCCATCGACCGCAGCACGTCGTGTTCCTCGCGCAACTCGTCGAGGTACGACGGCGGATGGTTGACGTGGGCGACGTCGATCACACCATTGCGTTCGTAGTCGCAGTCCATCGAGTACCGCTCGATCGCGGCTTCGATCTCGTTGAGGTTGCGCAGTCCGAGTTCTTCGAGCGTGTCGATCTCGTCGGCGTGACGGTCCATGCCATTACCGACACCGTGGGTGAGCGACGCCTCCATGAACCCTCCGTTGCGCCCGCTGGCAGCGCCGCCGACCTCGCCCTTGTCGATCAACACGACGTCGCGTGATGGATCGCGCTCCTTCGCGATGACGGCCGTCCACAACCCGGTGTAGCCGCCACCGACGATGCACAGGTCGCAGTGTTCGTCGCGGACCAGTGTCGGGTTCGACTCGGGAATGTCGGCACTTTCGAGCCAGAACGGATACGGCTCGGCGTCTGCAATCGCGTCGAGGGCTCGCTGGTCATACGGGGCATCGCCGTTACCGGATTGGTCGCTCATGATCTCACTGACCGAGATGGTACTGGTCTGCCCGTGGCGTCGCCGCCGAAGCTGGTGAGGTCGTACGGTGGAGTCCATGGATCTGGGCATCAGTGGGCGGCGGGCCGCCGTGGCAGCGGGCACGTCGGGACTCGGGCTCGCGTCGGCGAAGGCTCTCGCCGCAGAGGGCGTGCACGTGGCGATCTGCGGGCGCGACCCGCAACGTCTCGCCGATGCTGCCGCCGAGATCGGAAGCGGATGCGTCGGCATCATCGCCGACGTGTCGACGCCGGCGGGTGCCGCCGGGTTCGTGATCGACGCTGCCGAGGCGCTCGGTGCCGTCGACATCCTCGTGGCCAACGCCGGTGGGCCGCCTCCGGGCAACTTCGCGTCGACGCCGGTCGAGGCGTATCCCGCTGCGATCGATCTGAACCTGATGTCGGTGGTGGCGATGTGCAAGGCCGCCGTGCCGGGCATGCAGGAACGGCGTTGGGGTCGCGTGGTCGCGATCACCTCGCTCGCGGTGCGCCAGCCGATGGCGCAGCTCATCTTGTCGAATACGGCACGAGCTGGGGCGACGGCGTTCCTCAAGACGCTCGCACTGGAGGTCGCCAGCGACGGCGTGACCGTGAACAGCGTGCAGCCGGGCCTCCATCGAACGCCCCGGGTCGAACAGCTCTACACCGACGAGCAGCAGCACTCGATGCGGATGGGCGATGCCGACGACTTCGGCCAGGTCGTCGCGTTCCTCTGCGGTGAGCCCGCCAGGTTCACCACCGGCGTGCAACTCCACGTCGACGGTGGCGCCTACCTCGGCCTGCTGTAGCCGCTCCGCGATGAGCGAACCGCCCGAATGCCGGCGGCGCTTCGCTCATCGGTCGGGCACGAGACATTCAGGCGGCGTCGCCCGGATGCTCTGCGAGGTACGTGGCACTGTCGATGGGGGCGGTCTCGGAGTAGCCGATCGGGAGGCGTACCGTGCCGACCGACGTTCCGAAGAACACCTGGAAGGCGTGATAGCCGGTGTACAGCTCGGGTTCGTCGCGGAGGCTCTCGGCGTAGGCGGTCACCACTGCCACGTAGCCGTCGTTGGGGTTGTACTGGTACACCGCGGCTGCCATGTCGTCGGGGCCTCCGCTCTGGGCGAGATACGTGCCGGCACCGATGATCGCATCGCGTGTCACGGTGGGGTCGCCTGTGCAGCACACATCCCACGTCGTCGGCAGGAACTGCATCGGGCCGACCGCACCGGCGGACGACACGCCCACGATTCGTCCCATTCGTGTCTCCTGGAGATGGATCGCGGCGAGCCAGTACCACGGGATCCCGGTCAGGCTCTCGGCCTCGCGGTAGTCGTCGAGGAGCACGTCGATCGGTTCGGGTGCGACGATCGTCCACGCCGGAAGTTCGTCGGGCGGTGGCTGAGGTGAGGGACGCGACGCGCTCCGCTCCTGGAGGAACTGGCGCGCCCTGACGCTCTGTTCCACCGCCGGGCGGGCGGACGGATCGATGTCGTCGAGCACGACCTCGTCGAGGTCGGAACGGTCGGCGAGTTCTCGGAGCACCAGTTGGTACTCGACACCGGCTCGTTCGCGGGCGTCTGCCGACGCGGAGACGTCGATCATCGTGGCGTGGACGGCCGACAGTCGAGTGGCGAACTCGTTCGCATCACCGTCGATGTCGACCCGCGCCGGCGGCCCCGTGGCTGACGTCGGGTTCGTTGTCGTCGTGGTCCCAGCGGCGGCTGTGTCCGAGGTGGTGCTCGAGGTGGTGTCCGAGGTGGTGGTCGCTTGGGGCTCGGTGGTGGAATCCATCGTGGTCGACGAGGTGTCTGCTGCGTCGTCGGTCGTGGCGCATCCACCGACGAACAACGCAACGACGGTCGCCACGACGCCGGCGGTGGTGGTGGTCGATCGCATCACTCGGCGGCTGGGGTGTCGCCGTAGTCGGCGCGCGACGTGTCGCCGTAGTCGGCGCGCGACGCCCGCAGGCGGAGGTCTTCGAGCACCCGACGGTTCGATGCCTGGAGATCGGCGAGGAACGCCACCGCCCAGAGCTGTGCTGCGACCACGATCAGGCCGATCCCGCCGAGCAGGCTCGGCAGCCGACTGGTGTACTCGTCTTCGAACAGGTACAGGCCGAGCCACCGAAGCATCACCAGCACGCCGAGCGCGAACGGAACCAGCCCGATCAGGAAGAAGAATCGGAACGGCTTGTACAGCGCGAAACTGCGGATGATCGCCTGGGCCGACCGCCACACGTACCGTGCACTGCTCTTGACCAGACGCGAGTCGCGCGTCTTGGGGTTCACGTTGATCGGTACCGACTCGATGGCGATCCCGTTCCAGCCCGCCTGGACGATGGTCTCCATCGTGTAGGTGTACTTCCCGAACACCTGGACCCGCATCGCGGCATCGCGTGTGTAGGCGCGGAAGCCGCTCGCAGCATCCTTCACTCCGGTGCCCGAGAAGCGTCGCACGACCGAACTGCCCAAGCGTTGCAGCACCTTCTTCGTACGCGAAAAGTCGTCGATGTCGGCAATCGGTCGTTCGCCGACCACCATGTCGGCCCGTCCAGCGAGCACGGGCGCTACGAGATCGGGGATCGACGAACCCTGGTACTGGTTGTCGGCGTCGGTGTTCACGATCACGTCGGCCCCGGCCCGGAGGCACGCGTCGATTCCCGTCATGAACGCCGCCGCCAGCCCGCGATTGCGACCGTGCGACACGACGTGGTCGACACCCAACTCGCGCGCCACCTCGACGGTACGGTCGGTGCTGCCGTCGTCGATCACCAACCACTCGACGACGTCGATGCCCGGTACCTCACGGGGCAGGTCGGCGACGGTCATCGGCAGGGTGTCTTCCTCGTTGAGGCAGGGGATCTGGATGATCAGCTTGAGTCGGCCCGTCGCGTGGCGACCTGGGACATCACCGGCGTTCGACATCACGGGGCAGCGTAACGGTCGGTGGTGGCCTGATCGCCTCGCCCGTCGTCGGCCGTCGACGGATCGGTGCGGGCGATCGGCACCGAGACGGCAGCGCCCGCGAGGTCGACGGCGATCGACACCACCCGGCTGAGCACGGCGGCCGACACGGCGACTCCGGCGCCGAGGGGCGCTGTGGTCATCGAGATGAAGACCGTCTCGCGCACGCCGATCCCTCCCGGTACACCGACCACGACGAAGCCCGCCATCCACGAGACACAGGTCGCGAAGACCAGGGTGACGACGAGCGAGCCGTCGAGGTCGGAGCCCAATGCCACCACCGCGAAGATGTTCATCCCGGCAAACGACAACCACACCGGTACGTGTCGAACGACCAGGAGGCCGAACCACCGGGGGTCGGGGAGACCGAGCTCGCGCCTGGTCGCCCGACGGGCGAGCCGATCGAGTGCCGACCGGGCGGCGGGTATCGCCAACACGGCGAACGCCACCACGAGCGCACAGGCGATGACCGAAGGCAGCAGACGACCATCGGACGGCGAGATCAGTCCGGCGACTGCGGCGACGGTGGCAGCACCCAGGAAGGTGGCCACCATCGACATCGCCGTCGAGAAGTAGGCGGCGCCACGTGGGGTGGCGCCCCGGTGCGCCAGCTCGGCCTGGCCGACGATCGGCCAGATCCCGCCGGGCACGTACTTGCCGAGTTGGCCGACGAAGAACCACGACATCCCCCGTCGCCATGGGGCGGCTGCGCCCGTGTGGCGAAGGATCAGCAGCCAGTTCACCCCGATCAGCGCCATCGCGAACAGGCCGGCGATACCACCGACGACGAGCCACGCCAGGTTGGCCGTCGAGAGCGCATCGGCGATCTCCGAACGGTCACGAACGACCCGGCGGACGACGAATGCGATGCCGGCGACGCCGATCGCGATGCCGATGATGTTGACCAGCCGCGACCGGTTCATCGCTCAGGCCGAGCGGTCGATGGCGCTGGTGCCCGCGGTGGCCAGGACCATCGACCACGGCAGCGGCGTGGCGCGGTCGACGACGTCGAAGTGCTCGGCCACGAGCTTGGTGAACCCGCGGTGTGTCCAATGGTTGATGTGGCCCGGCGTATTGCCCAGCTCGCGGAGATACCGACCGCGGGCCATGTTGCCGGCACGCCAGATCGGCTCGAAGGGCACCGAGGCGATGAGCGAACCCGAACACACCCTGGCCAGTTCGGCCATCGCTGCGGTGGGGTCGGGGAGGTGCTCGAACACCTCGATCGCCATCACCAGATCGAAGGCGTCATCCGGGAACGGCAGATGGGACGCGTCGCCGAATACGCACGAGAGATCTCGCGATTGCCACTGTGCGGCAAGTTCCTCGTCGGGCAGGTCGACGCCGATCACCGCAACGCCGGCGAAGCGTTCGATCACCCGGCTCGTGATGATCCCTTCGCCCACGCCGATCTCGAGGATGCGGCGGGGTTGCGTGGTCTCGAGAAATCGGTCGAAGGCGGCGAAGAACCCGCGCATCATCCGCTGTTCGATCGGATTGGTCGAGCCGTACTTGTCGTAGGTGTTCCCGGTGGGGATCGAAGTGTCGTCAGGAGTGGTCATCGGTACTCGTCGGTGCTCGTTGCTGCTCGGCGCGGGAGCGTATCGACCGCGGCGGGACAACACGGGTCCGACCCGTGTTGTCCCGTCAGGGGGTGTCGGGGAGGCGCCACAGGATCCAGCGCTGGTCCGACCAGACCTCGTCGAATCCCGCTGCCCGGGCCTCGCTGGCGTCGAGGTCGGGCTGCCAATAGGTGGAGTTGCGTCGCTCGGCGTAGTAGTCGGCCCGCTCGACGATCCGGTCGAGCTG
>CAJDUH010000004.1_pt1 | contig 14304 bp, 11 predicted proteins | sample 7389931 | NCBI WGS metagenome assembly CAJDUH01 (sample SAMEA7055663, study PRJEB34461) | soil metagenome | biome: terrestrial ecosystem; feature: Peninsula; material: soil | place: Antarctica | collected 2016 | reverse complement strand
CCTTGATCCGCCAAGCATCGCGCTCCGGTGACAGGCCGTCCGCACGCACTGCCTGCATCACTCGGACGGCGCTGACCAGCAGCCCGTCGATCCCTCGCGCGAGCGAGGTCGGTGAGTATGGCGTGACCGACAGCGCCTCGACCTGCGCGTAGAACGTCTCGTGGTAGTGCCGGAACTGCTCAAAATGCGCCAGATCACGTGGACGCGCCCAGTTCCCGAGGGCCACCACGAGTCCGGGCCGGTCCGTTGAATCTCGTCCGACGCGCGACGATGCTTGGATGTATTCCGCCGTGTTCTTCGGTTGCCCGACCACCAGCATGAGGCCGAGCCGCTGGACGTCGACACCCACCTGCAGCATCGACGTCGCCAGCACGACATCGAAAGGCATGTCGCTCCGAGCGGGCGCCTTCTTCCCTGCGTCCTGTGCCGCGAGCCTGGCCCGAAACGCCGCGGTGCTGTCGTACCCGGCGTCGAACTCCAACCCAAGCCGGTCCAAGGTTCGACCGATCTCAGCCGACGCGATCCGGGAGGTTAGCTCGCCAATGTGCAGCTGGCCGAAAGTGGCTCCGAGCCGAGACGGAAAACCCGAGTCCTTGCGAGGTCGCTTGACCCTGCTCTGCACGTCGTCAGCCATGTAGCGGGCCATACCCGCGAGCTCACGGGTTGCGTTGAAGTAACCGACCAGCGTCATGTACGGATCCGCTGCGGCACCAGCAAGATCGAACAGCAACTGACCGGACGAGAGGAGTACTTCGGCGACGCGAATCTCCGCACTGGACAGGCGCACACCCTGGGCGCTCACTCCCGATCGCACCAGCGCGAAGCGACTGCCCAGTCGAGCGGCGAAGAGCCCGTCTGTCTCAGGGCGGTCGCCGACCATCAGCACACGATCGGGAGCGAACGGCTCGGACGGGCGGGCGAGCATCGAGGCGACCAACGCCGCCATCGGCTGGTGTGGCTTGCCGGCGATGATGGGATCAACCCCCGACGCCGACGCGATCGCGGCGAGAATCGAGCCACCTCCGGGCTGCAGACCCTGCGGAGTGGGATAGGTGCTGTCTGCGTTGGTGCCGATCAGGCGCCCGCAGGCGCGTGCAGCACTCGAGGCCACGGTGAGGCGGTCGTAGTCGAAGTCGCGATGCAGCCCCACGACGACCGCATCGAACTCGGCACCGGTCGGTCGCCCATCGTTCACCACGACCTCGGCACCGGCGTGCTCCACCGCCTCGACGACGCCAGGCCCTGCAGCGATCAACACACGTTCGCCCGGCTGGATCATCTGCGTCACCGCCATCGCCGAGCTGACCACGTCGCCGCTGGCGGAGATCCCGACGATCCCCAGCGCTGCTTCGTGCTCGGCGAGGGTGGCGGCGGAGTTGTTGGTGACGAACACCACCCGCCGCCCGGAGGCGCGCAACGCAGCGATCGCATCGACGGAGCCCACGATGGGCTCATGGGCCAGCCAGATGACCCCGTCGAGGTCGCACAGGACCGTATCGATCGCTCCCGTCCAGTCGTCCACGGCCTCGATCGTTGCAGTCGCGCCGCCGAGCCGTGACATCCTGTCGTCGTGCCTCGTTTCACCCCATTCCCCGCCCTGCGCTACTGCGACCCTCGGATCGATGATCTGATTGCGCCGCCCTACGACGTGTTGTCCGAGTCGGACCTCGATGAACTCGGTGACCGCAGTCGCTGGAACATCACCCACGTCGACGTACCGCGCGAATCCGCCGGCGCTGGGCGCTACGACGCTGCCGCCGCCACGCTGCGCGAGTGGATCGAGGCCGGCGTGATGTCCTACGACGACGTCCCGACGTTCACGATCTACCGGATGCGCTTCACCGACGCTTCCGGCACCGCACGCGATATCGCCGGCGTGTTGGGTGGATTGGAGGTGGTCGACGAGGGTGCCGGTGGCGTGCTCCCTCATGAACGCGTGACACCGAAAGCATCCACGGATCGACTCGACCTCACGCGAGCTACACAGGCCAATCTCTCGCCCGTGTGGGGGCTTTCGTTGGCGAACGGACTCACGGCGCTGCTCGCCGAACCCGGCGAGCACGTTGCGTCGGTCACCGTCGATGGCGTGGACCATGTCGTCGAGCGGGTCTCCGATCCCGACCGAGTACGGGCAATCGCCGACAAGATCGGCTCCGACGACGTGCTGATCGCGGACGGCCACCACCGCTACGGCATCAGCCGCACCTACCGCGACGAGGTTCGAGCCCGCAACGGCAACCAACCGAACTCAGCTGACGAGACGTTGTCCTTCATCAACGAACTCGTCGCCGACCAACTCTCGGTCGAGGCCATCCACCGGCTCTACCACGACGTGACCTTCGACGATCTCGTCGCAGCGCTCGACGGCTGCTTCGAACGCAGCGATGCGGGAACGCCCGACGGCCACACCCTCGCGACGATGGATGACGACGGTGTGCTGTGCCTGGTGGGCCCCGACGGCACCGCACAATTCCTCCGTCCCCGACCCGGAGTGTTCGATGACGTGCGGTCGCTCGACGGCGCGTGGCTCGAGCACGCGTTGGCCGATCTGGCCCACACCGTCACGTATCAGCACGGTGTCGACCACGTCGTCGACGTCGTGACGTCGGGGGCGGCTGCCGGCGCGGTGCTGATCCGCCCGGTCAGCGTCGCCGAGATCGAGCGCACCGCCCGCGAAGGTGCGCTGATGCCGCCGAAGTCGACGTTCTTCACCCCGAAGTTGCGCACCGGCCTGGTGGTGCGCAGCCTCGTCTGAGTCGGCACGGATCGAGGTCTGGCCGCGTCAGGCGGCCAGGTCGAGTATCCGGTCGGCGGCATCGCGCAGCGCAGCGGCGACCCCCTTGTGCCGTCGGACCGGGATCACCGCGTCGGCGACGACCTCCGTACGGCTCTGGGTTGCGCCTCCGACGCGGAAGAAACGCCGCCGCACCGTGCCGACGACGACCAGCTCGGCCCCGGGAACGACGACACCGAGTTGCGCTGGTGTCGGATCGTTCCAGGCGATCGGCACCGAGACGTTCGCATCGCGCCCGTTGGTCTCGATTCTGGTGGTCACGTCGAAGTGCACGACCATCCCGCCCGCGGGGAGATTTCGGTTCTGAGGTTCGGCGGGAACCGTCCCGCGGATGATCGCGAGATTGCTCAGCGTCGCGAGCTCGTTGCTGTTCGTCATGGTTGCTCCTTCAGGTCGTGAATCCGTCGGGAGGAGTCGGTCACCCACCACCATAGAGATGAGCTGTCACAGAGTTGCCGGGAGACGGGTCGTGATCGCTGACGAACGGATTGCTACGTTCCGGCGATGAGCAAAGTCTCCGACACGAGCGGCCTCCGGTGGGGCATTGCCGCCACCGGTTCGATCGCTGCCAGCATGTGCGAGGCGTTGCGCACCCTGCCCGACACCGAGATCGTGGCGGTCGGTTCACGCACCCGAGAAGCCGCCGACGCGTTCGCGCAACGCTTCGGAATCCCACGCGCGCACGGCAGTTACGAGGCACTGTGGGCCGACGATGGCGTCGACATCGTCTACGTCGCGTCACCGCACAGCCAGCACCACGCCATGACGATTGCGGCGCTCGATGCCGGCAAACACGTGCTGTGCGAGAAGGCGTTCGCCGTCAATGCCGCCCAGGCCCGCGAGATGGTCGAGGCAGCGCGACGCAACGACCGGTTCCTGATGGAAGCGATGTGGACCTGGTTCATCCCCGCTGTGGTCGACGTCCGCCAACGGGTGCTCGACGGCGAGATCGGCGAGCTGAAGGTCATCGAAGCAAACTTCGGCATCCCGGTGACCGACCCCGACGGTCGGCATCGACGCATCGACCTCGCGGGTGGTGCGATGCTCGACATCGGTATCTACCCGGTCACCTTCGCCCGGTACCTGGCCGGCGACCCGATCGATGCGAAGGTCAGTGGCAGCTTGGGCGACACCGGCGTCGACGCGACTGTCGGCGGTGTCGTCACCTACTCCAGCGGGGCGCTCGGTGTGTTCCACACATCGCTCGACATGATGACCAGCCTCGGCGCCTCGGTGTATGGCACCCTGGGGCGCATCGACGTCGACGCACCGTTCTGGTTTCCGAACGGCTTCACCGTTCGCCTCACCGGCCAGGACCCGGTGCACGTCGACATGCCACACCATGGCTTGGCCCACGAAGCCGCGCATGCGATGCAACGCATCCGCGACGGCCATCTGGAGAGCGATGTGATCCCGCTCGCCACCACCGTGTCGACGATGGAACTCCTCGATGACATCCGCGCCCAGCTCGGCGTGATCTACCCAGAAGAACGCTGATCGTGGTCCCCCCTGCCCAGGGCATCGGGAACCACGATCGGATCAGGAGGGGTAGTCGGCGAAGGAGGCTTTGAAGACGCCTTGGTGGAGCAGCACGGTGGCCGCGTGGGCGCCGGTCTCGGCGTCGGTGATGGTCGACTCGGTCCAGTACGACTCGACCCGCTTGGTCTGGCCGACGCCAACCAGCGTGTGTTCGACCAGGTACGGCTGACCGACGAACACCGGACCGTCGACGAATCGCACTTCGAGGTCGATGAACAGCCCAATCGCTGGGCCCCGCACGGGGAAGTGGGCGTTCGACTGGTGCGCGATCACACTGATCATCTCGGTCGGCACGATCGGCCGTCCCCACGGGCTGTCGCCGTCGGGCAGGTACCACGACGACCGTTCGGTGATGCGGTCCAGCTTCTGCTGCAGCGTGAACGGGTACAGGTTCCCATTGTGGTCGTCGAAACCCATGGTCACCGTCTCCGGCACGCTCTCGCGCATCCCGATCTCGAGCTGGTCCACGATGTACAGCTGGCCGGGGTCGCCCAGGCCACGCTGCCGGCGCTCGTCGAGTTCGGTTGCGTCATCGCGTCCGATCGAGGCCGTCCCGGTCAGTACCGGTGTGCCGTCGGCCTTCTCGGCGCTGATCCGGGCGAGTGAGCCAGACACGGGTTCGAGCGCCGTTCGCACCTGTTCGCCCTCGACCACCATGTTCAAGAAGTGCGAGCTCACACATCCACGCTCGAACCACGTCTGGCCCCATCGTTCGACAGCCAGCGGGTCGATCTGGCTGAAGTGCGTCGGCCCTTCGATCGGGGCACCCGCCAAACCGAGCTTCGCCGCCGTCTCATCGTCGTGGACGCTGGTGTGGCCGGCATATTCCTGCTCGGCCAGCATCTGCGCCGGGATCCGCAGTGGGCCGCTCAGCGCGTCACCGTTGCGGGTGATCTTGGTCTCGAAGCTCATCGCTGCAATCTCAGGTGGCGGGCGGGAGGATCTTGAGGCCGAGCTCGGCCATTGCCTTCGGGTCGCCGGGGATCGGTGAGTTGGTCATCGGATCCTGACCTGACTGGGTCTTCGGGAACGCGATCACCTCGCGGATGTTCTCCTCACCCGCCAGGATCGCCACCAAACGGTCGAGTCCCAGGCCGAACCCGCCGTGCGGCGGCGCTCCGTAGTCGAACGGGTTGAGGAAGAAGCCGAACTTGCGCTCGGCTTCTTCGTCGGAGATCCCGAGTGCCTTGAACACGCGCCGCTGCAGTTCGGGCTCGTGGATTCGAATCGAGCCCGACCCGAGCTCCCAGCCGTTGAGCACGAGGTCGTAGGCGATCGAACGAACCGACAATGGGTCGGTCTCGATCTTGTCGATGTCGTCAGGATGCGGTGTGGTGAACGGGTGGTGGCCAGGCTTCGGACGACCCGACTCCTTGTCGACGCCGACGAACAGCGGGAACTCCACGACCCACACGTAGCGGTACGGGCCTTCGTGCACCGGCGGTCGGGCGATGTCGTTGCGCAGTGTGCCGAGCACCTCGCAGGTGGTCATCCACTCGTCGGCGACGATCAGGATCAGGTCGCCCGTCTCCGCCTCCATCGTCGAGCGGACACTCGCCGCCTCGTCGTCGGACAGGAATTTCGCCACCGGCGAATCGAAGCCGACCCCCTCGGAGGCATCGGTGACCTTCAACCACACGAGGCCCTTGGCACCGAGCGACTTGGCACGGTCGGTGAGCTTGTCGAGCTGGTTGCGGCCGTACTCGGAAGCGGCCCCTGGTACCCGGATGCCCTTGATCGAGCCTGCACCGGCAAACGCCTTGAACTCGGTCGAGGAGAACAGCGGCGTCAGCTCGACGAGTTCGAGACCGAAGCGGAGATCGGGCTTGTCGATGCCGTAGCGGTCCATCGCCTCGTGCCAGGTGATCCTTTCGATCGCCGGGGGGCGCTCGCCTGTCGCCACCTCGGCAGCGTCGAGCACGGCCTCACTGACCGCGTCGAGCACGTCGTCCTGGGTGACAAAGCTCATCTCCATGTCGAGCTGCATGAACTCGTATTGGCGATCGGCGCGCAGGTCTTCGTCGCGCAGGCAACGCGCCATCTGGTAGTAGCGATCGACACCGCCGACCATCAGCAACTGCTTGAACAGCTGCGGCGACTGGGGCAGAGCGTAGAACGACCCGGGCTCCTTACGCGACGGCACGAGGAACTCGCGGGCACCCTCGGGCGTGGACGGCACCAGCATCGGTGTCTCGACCTCGACGAAACCCTGACGCTCCATGCCGGCGCGAACCGCAGCGTTGATCGCTGCACGTACCCGCAGGTTCTTCTGCATCCGCTCGCGGCGCAGGTCGAGGTAGCGGTGCTGCAGACGGATGTTCTCGTCGACGTTGTCGGCGCGGGCGTCGATCGGGAACGGCGGCGGGTCAGCCTTGCGCAGCACCTCGACCTGACATTCCCCCAGCTCGACCTGACCGGTCGGCAGGTGCTCGTTGACGGTGCCCTCCGGCCGCTCGCGCACCACACCGGTGATGCGCAGCACGTACTCGCTGCGCACGTCGACGTCGTCGTTGATCACGCACTGGACGATGCCCGAGTAGTCGCGCAGGTCGACGAAGGCCAAGTGCTCACCGTGCTCACGCCGACGACCGACCCAGCCGCAGACGCTGACGGTCTGGCCGATGTGCTCGGGGCGCAGCTCGCCACACAGATGCGTGCGCATGCTGGTGGCCTGCGTCGATGACGTTGGAGAATGCGTGGGGGTGGTGGAATCGCTCATGGCTGGATCAATTCTGTCGGAGGCGGGTGGCGAGTTCGGTGGCGAGATGGGCGGAGATTTCGGATCGGGCGACCGCGAGCTGTTCGCCGCCGCCCTGCATCGGTTTGACGACCACGGTGCCCGCGGCGAGTTCGTCGTCGCCGACGATCAGCGCGAACCGGGCACCGCTGCGGTTGGCGAGCTTCATCTGGGCCTTCATCGACCGATTGTCATAGCCGCGATCGACGGCGAACCCGGCGGCGCGGAGCTCCGCGGTGATCGCACTGGCCTGGATGCCGCCCGTGACGTCGACGACGAAGGCATCGAGAACCACCGGCTCCGCCGAGAACACGCCCTCGTCGTCGCAGGCCAGCAGCGTCCGGTCGACACCGAGGGCGAAGCCGACACCGGGCGTGGCCGGACCGCCGAGCGCCTCGACCAGGCCGTCGTAGCGGCCACCACCGCCGAGCGCGTTCTGCGCTGAATCGAGTGTTCCGCCCTGGAACTCGAAAATCGTGCGGCGGTAGTAGTCGAGACCGCGAACGAGCTTCGGTTCGATGGCGAACGGGATGTCGAGCGCTCGGAGGCCCGCGAGCACCGCCTGGAAGTGCGCCGCAGCCTCGTCGCTGTGGAAGTCACTGATCTGGGGCGCGGCAGCGATGTGAGGCTGGTCAGCCTCACGCTTCGAGTCGAGCACCCGCAGTGGATTGCGTTCCAGCGTCGTTCGGCTCTGCTCGCTCAGCCCATCACCAGCCGCGACGAGGTGCGTTCGAAGCGCCTCGACGTAGCGGGAGCGGTCGTCGGGTTCACCGAGGCTGTTGACGATCAACTTCACCTGCCGCAGGCCCAGCCGGGCGTAGAACTCCCAGGCCAGGGCGATGATCTCGACATCGAGGTTCGGGTCGTCGGCGCCCAACACTTCGATGCCGACCTGGTCGAACTGGCGATACCGGCCTCGCTGAGGCTTCTCGTACCGGAAGTTCGATCCCGAGTAGAACACCTTCCACGGCGTGGTCGGCCGATGCTCGGCGAAGGCACGACAGACGCTGGCGGTCATCTCGGGGCGGAGCGCGATGTGACGGTCGCCCTTGTCGACGAAGTCGTACATCTCCTTGGTGACCACGTCGGTGGCATCTCCGATACGGGTGAACACGCCCAGATCTTCGAGCAGCGGGGTGATCAGCTGGCCGTAGCCCGCTCGTTCGACCACGTCGGCGAACACATCCGTGAAACGACGCCAGCGACCGCTCTCGGGCGGGAGGATGTCCCGCATGCCGGGACTGGTCTGGAACGCTGGCACGGCCCGCAAGGGTATCTGCCGCAGATCGGGCCGGGGGGCTCGATTCGTGGAGGACCCCGCGAGCCGGCCGTCGCTGCTCAGGAGACCGGTGTGACAGCCCCGGGGATCAGGCGATACGCGTCGTACACCGAGTCGACGGACTTGATCGTGCGGATCACGGCGTCGAGGTAGCCGGGGTTGGCGAACTCGAACTCGAAGCGCATCTTGGCGACGCGGTCGGTGCCGGTGACGGTCTGGCAGGACAGGATGTTGACGTGGTGGTCAGCCAGCGCGTGGGTGACGTCGCGCAACAGCCGTGAGCGATCGAGCGCCACGACCTCGACGCCGGCGACGAAGGTCCGCCCGGGTCGTTCACCGCCCTCCCATTCGACCTCGATCATCCGGGTGGCCTGCTCGGCGGTGAGCGACGCCGCATTGGCACAGTCGGAACGATGCACGCTGACCCCCCGCCCGCGTGTGACGAACCCGATGATCGAGTCGCCGGGGACCGGGGTGCAGCAGTTGGCCAGGCGGACCAGGACATCGTCGAGGCCTTCGACGTGCACGCCGATCGGTGTCTGGTGGCCGTCGCGCCGCTCTCGGCGCGGCGTCGCGACCGTTGACGGCAATTGCTCACCGGCATCGCCGTGGAACGCCCTGGCGAGGCGTTGGGCGATGGACTTCGCGGAGACGTGGTGTTCGCCGACCGCTGCCAGCAAGGCGTCGAGGTCGACGTAGCTGAGCTCGGTGACGACCGCTTCGAGTTCGGACGACTTCCACACCTGCTGCACGGGCAGCCGTTCGCGCCGCAGCTCGGAGGTGAGGTCGTCGCGACCGGCTTCAACCATGTCGACGCGCCGTTCCCGGCTGAACCACTGGCGGATCTTGTTACGCGCCCGCGGCGACACCACGAACGACAGCCAATCCTGCGAGGGGCCGGCCGTCTCGACTTTCGAGGTGAAGATCTCGACGTTGTCGCCGCTGGCCAGCACGTGGTCGAGCGAGACCAACCGCCCGTTGACCTTCGATCCGATGCAGGCGTGGCCGACCTCGGTGTGCACGGCATAGGCGAAGTCGACGGTGGTCGAGCCGACCGGCAATGTGATCACACGCCCCTTCGGGGTGAACACGAACACCTCGTCCTGTTCGAGGTCGGTCTTCAGGCTCTGCATGAACTGAGCGGGGTCGGACAATTCCTCCTGCCAGTCGATGATTCGGCTCAGCCAGTCGATCTCGGCGGGATGCTCGTTGCCCTCCTTGTAGGCCCAGTGCGCGGCGACACCCCATTCGGCTCGCTGATGCATCTCGAACGTGCGGATCTGGACCTCGATCGGCTTGCCGGCGGGTCCGATCACCGTGGTGTGCAAGCTCTGGTACAGGTTGAACTTCGGCATTGCGATGTAGTCCTTGAACCGCCCGACGACGGGTCGCCAGCGGCCGTGAATCGACCCCAGTGCGGCGTAGCAGTCCTTCATCGAATCGACGACGACGCGGATCGCGATGAGGTCGAAGATCTCGTCGAATTCGCGTCCCTTCACCACCATCTTCTCGTAGATGCTCCAGAGGTGCTTTCCGCGCCCGGTGACCTCGGCGTGGATCCCGAGTTCGTCGAGCCGGGCTCTGACCTCGGCCAGGGTCTTGGCGAGGTACAGGTCTCGTTCCGGGGTCCGACTGGACACGAGGTGGTCGAGTTCGGCAAATCGTTTCGGGTGCAACGAGGCGAACGCCAAGTCTTCGAGCTGCTGCTTCATCTCCTGCATGCCGAGGCGGTGAGCGAGCGGCGCGTAGATGTCGAGGGTCTCCTGGGCGATGCGCTGCTGCTTCTCCAACGGCATCGCCGCGATGGTGCGCATGTTGTGGAGACGGTCGGCCAATTTGATGACCAGTACCCGGAGGTCCTTGGCCATGGCGACCAGCATCTTGCGCATGCTGGCCGCCTGCTGCTCCTCGCGCGAATCGAAGCGGATCCGCTCGAGCTTGGTGACGCCATCGACGATCGCAGCCACCTCGCTGCCGAAGTCGCGTTCGACATCAGCAACCGTGATCTCGGTGTCCTCCACGGCGTCGTGGAGCAGCGCGGCGGTGACCGAGACCTCGTCGAGGCCGAGGTCGGCCACGATCTGGGCGACGGCAAGCGGATGGTTGATGTAGCTCTCGCCACTCGATCGCATCTGCGACTGATGGGCGTCGGCGGCCACCCGGTAGGCCCGACTGATCGTGGACACCGGCGACTTCGGATGCCGACGGCGGTACGAAGCGAGCAGCGGCGTCAGTTCGGAGTTCGCGACCTCGACGTGTTGTCGTCGCCACGGCAACACACGGTCGACGGTCCCCACCCCAGTGCCCTCAGTAGTGAAGGAGCGACTTCACGAGGCGCTCCCCCATGTGGGCCCGTCCGCCCAGGTCGTCGAGTTCTATCACGAATCCGAGCCCTGCGATCACCCCGCCGAGGGTCTCCACGAGGCGGGCGGTCGCCGCTGCGGTACCGCCCGTGGCGAGCACATCATCGATGATCAAGATCCGCTCGCCGGGATGGATGGCGTCGCGGTGGATCTCGAGCTTGTCGGAGCCGTATTCGAGGTCGTACTCCTCGCGGACCACCGCCCATGGCAGTTTGCCTGCCTTGCGCACCGGCACCAGACCTGCCCTGATTCGATACGCCACCGCCGAGGCGAAGATGAACCCGCGGGCTTCGACGCCGACGACGCGGTCGACGGGTGAATCGGAGAACTGCTCGACGAGCCCGTCGACAGCGGCTGCGAAAGCCCCCGCGTCGCCGAGCAGCGGGGTGATGTCACGGAAGGTCACGCCGTCGGTCGGGTAGTCCTGGATCTCGCGCACGAAGCTGCGGAGTCCCCGATCCTCGCCGAGACGGTCGGCAGTGGGGTCACCTGTCATGGTCGGAGGTTACCGCCCCTGGCTGCAGTCGATGATGACGGGCTCGTGCTCGATCAACGACGCTTTTTCTTGCGCGGCCGCGGAGGATGCGTCAAGAGACGGTCGGCCTGCGCTGGAGCGGTCGGTCCCGACGCGACCCCGGCGGCAACCGGCTGTCGTTCGTCGTCGCCCACGTGGTCGTCGGCGTGCGGCGAGTCCTGCAGGATCCGACCGGTCACTCCTGCCCCCATCACCGCTGCGCGCAGATCGTCGCCCCGCAAACGCTGACGTCGCGCGGTTCGTCCAGTCTTCGACTTCAGCACGGCGAGCAACGGCGTGGCGATGAAAATCGACGAGTAGACACCCGAGATCATGCCGACGAGCAGTGCGAGTGCGAACTCGCGCAACGAAACAGCGCCGAGTAGACCCGAGCCGAGGATCAACAGCGAGATCACCGGAAGGATCGACGAGAAGCTGGTCAGCAGCGAGCGCACCATCACCTGGTTCATCGAGATGTTCACGATGTCCTCGTACGGCATCTTCGTGCCGGCGTAACGGCCCTCGTTCTCTTTGACCCGGTCGAACACGACGATCGTGTCGTAGAGCGAATACCCCAGGATCGTGAGGAACGCGATCACGGTGGCCGGGGTCACCTCGAACCGGAAGACCGAGTAGACGCCGACGGCAACGATCACGTCGTTCGCCATCGCCGCGATGGCAGCCACCGCCATCCGCCATTCGAATCGCAGCGAGATGAACGCCGCCACGACGAGCAGGAAGATCAGCAACGCCCGTATCGCCTTGTCGGTGATCTCGGCGCCCCACGTGGAGCTGGTGAACGAAAAGCTGACCTCGTCGAACGACACGCCCGCAGCGTCGGCGAAATCGGCGGTGACCACATCGGCTTTCTCGCGCGTCAGCTCCTCGACCTGCACGGTGACGACGTCGGAGGTCTCCGAACTGCGCAGCTGAATTCGTGCGCCACTGGTGGACACATCGTTGGCCGAGAGCACCGCGATGGCCTCGTCGACGCCGAACGTCTCGCTCGCCGGGATGTCCCAGGCGTCGCCACCTTCGAAGTCGAGCCCGAGGTTGAGACCCTGAGCGAACAGCGATCCGACGGTGACGACAATCGCGAGGACAGCGAGGATCAAGCCGACCTTGCGCTTGCCGTAGAAGTCGATCGCCGTCTGGCCGCGGAAGACCCGGCCGAGTCCTGTACTGGAGACGCTGGTGTCGAGTGTCATGCCGTCGCCACTTTCATGCCGAGCAGGGTCTCCTGTTTCGCCATCAGCTTGCTCTTGCTCAAGAGCAGCACCGCCGGCCGAGTGAAGAAGTAGCACACCAGGAGATCACAGATGGTGGTGAGACCCAGGTACAGGGCGAAGCCACGCACCGAGCCGACGCTGAGCGAGAACAGGATCCCCGCGGCGATCAGCGACACGACGTCGGCTGACCAGATGGTCCGCCAGGTCATCTTGAAGCTGCGCGGCGCCGCATTCTTGATGGTGCGGCCGTTACGCAACTCGTCCTTGATTCGTTCGAAGAACACGATGTAGGTGTCGACCGTGACGCCAATGGCCACGATGATGCCGGTCACACCGGCGAGGCTGAGGGCATAGTTGGTCCAGCCGGACACGAACGACGCCATCGAGAAGACCATGCCGGCCCACACGATGATCCCGCCGACGATGACCAGTGCCAACCACCGGTAGTAGATGACGAGGAAGGCGAGCACCAGGCCGAGCCCGACGAGCCCGGCGATGATGGCCGCCTGCAACGAGTCGGAACCAGCCGACGGCGACACCGTACGCGCCTCTTGAGCCTGGACCTCGACAGGGAACGCACCGCGGTTGAGCACCGACGCGAGGTCGTCTGCCTCTGCCTGGGTGAAGCTGCCCGTGATCGACACCGAATCCTGGAAGTTGGGTTCCTGCACGGTCGGCGCGGACTGCACGACACTGTCGAGCACGATCGCGAGTCGTTGGGTCGGGCAGGTCGGCGCCAGGCTGTAGCACTGGCTGGCCAGGTTGTTCCAGGTGTCACGACCGTCGCCACCGCGCAGGTTGACGGCGACGCCCCAACCCTGTGAGGGGTCGAGCGTCGGGGCGGCGCTCCCGCGTTCGAACACCTCACCGGTGCCCTGAGCAGGCCCGACGCATTCGGCGCTGCCGTCACGCGTTGGGAGGATCTCGGCGCCTGGCGTCACGGTCTGGTTCAGGGTCGGGGTTGGGATCGGATCGTTCACGACGACCGGCGGAATCGAATCGGCCGGAATCGAATCGGCCGGAATCGAGTCGGTCGGGATCGTGTCGGTCGGGATGGTGTCGGTCGGTGCGGCTGGTCGGCGCAGCCCCTGCGGTTCGCTGCCGCCGGTCGGCACGCTGGTATCGGTGGAGCCACCGACCACGGGACCCACTGGCGGGGTGGTGTCGATGGTCTGACAGCTCGCGGGGTCGAGCACCGGGCGGAGTTCGACAACACCGGAGACGTCCACGGCGCTGAGCGCCTCTTGCTGGTCTTTCACCCCGGGGAGGTCGACCACACACGGACGTCGGGTTCGGCAATGCCCTGGCGTTCGAGTTCGGACCGGATCTGATCGCGGATCACCGTGAGCTCTTCCGCTGACGCCGGCTCGATCGGGGCAAGGATCACCGAGACGCCGCCCTGCAGGTCGAGACCGAGGATCGGGGTGTTGTCGGTGGCGATGTTGAAGCCGAGTGTGATGACCACGATCAGCACAACGCCGATCAACGATGTCCAGAGGCGACGCTTCATGACGTCAGCTCAGTCGTCGTCGTCAGCGTTTGCCGACACCGTGTTGTCGGAATCGGCATCTTCGGCATCTTCGTCGCCAATCGACGACTTGCCCGAGATCGCCGCGCGGGCGATGCGGATCTGCACGTCGTCGTCGATCTCGAGCCAGAAGCGGCTGTCGCCGTCTTCGCCGGTGATGATGCCGTAGACGCCCGACGTGGTGATCACTTCGTCGCCCACCTGGATCGAACGCTGCAGTTCCTGGGTTTCACGCATCCGACGACGTTGCGGTCGGATCATGAAGAAGTACATGGCGAACGGGATCAGCAGCAGGATCCCGAGCTGGATGATGGCGCCACT
>CAJDUH010000025.1_pt1 | contig 14425 bp, 13 predicted proteins | sample 7389931 | NCBI WGS metagenome assembly CAJDUH01 (sample SAMEA7055663, study PRJEB34461) | soil metagenome | biome: terrestrial ecosystem; feature: Peninsula; material: soil | place: Antarctica | collected 2016 | reverse complement strand
CTGCTCGACGCGGCGACCCGCTTCGACGGGAAGGGCACCGCCGCCGTCGATCCCGCCGCCGCCGAGTGGCGTTCGTGGGACGTGGAGCGGCGTATCGACCACGCGCTCGTCAACGGCATCACCGTCTTCATCGAAGACGACGTCGAAGAGGCGCGGGCCGCAGCGAGCCGTGCTGTCGAAGTGATCGAAGGGCCGCTGATGAGCGGCATGAACACCGTCGGCGACCTGTTCGGCGCCGGCAAGATGTTCCTCCCGCAGGTGGTCAAGTCGGCCCGCGTGATGAAGCAGGCCGTTGCCTACCTCACCCCGTTCATCGAGGCCGAGGGCGAAGACGGTGCCGCGTCGAAGGCGGGCACCGTGCTGCTCGCCACGGTGAAGGGTGACGTCCACGACATCGGCAAGAACATCGTCGGCGTCGTCCTCGGCTGCTCGAATTACGAAGTGATCGACCTCGGCGTCATGGTGCCCGCCCAGACGATTCTCGACAAGGCGAAGGAACACGACGCCGACATCATCGGTCTGTCCGGCTTGATCACACCGTCGCTCGACGAAATGGTGCGCGTCGCCGCCGAGATGGAGCGCCTCGGGTTCACCACGCCACTGCTGATCGGTGGGGCTACGACCAGTCGATTGCACACCAGCTTGAGGATCGACCCCGCCTATCACGGCCCGGTCGTGCATGTCGGCGACGCCAGCCGCGCCTCCGGCGTGATCTCGGCCCTGCTGTCGAACACCCAGCGCGAGGGGTTCCTCGCCGACCTCGAGACCGAGTACGCCCGCGTCGTCGAGTCGCACGCTCGTGCGACCGTCGAGCGCGATCGGGTGACGCTCGACGTCGCCCGCGCCAACCGGCCCGACCTCGTCTTCGACCACACCACGATCACCGAGCCGACGTTCATCGGCACGCGTGTGTTCGACGACTACGACGTCGCCGAACTGGTGCCCTACATCGACTGGACGCCGTTCTTCCGCACGTGGGGTATCCGTAGCAAGTTCCCCGAGGTGCTCACCGATCCCGAGTTCGCCGACGCCGCCAAGCCGCTCTATGACGACGCCATTGCGATGCTCGAGCGGATCGTGTCCGAGCACTGGTTCCGTCCCAAGGCGGTCGTCGGGTTCTGGCCCGCCCACGCCGACGGTGACGACGTCGTCGTGTACACCGACGAAACCCGCAGCGCCGAACGCGCTCGCATGCACGGAATCCGCCAGCAGGCCACCAAGACCGACGGTCGCCCGAACCTTTCTCTGAGCGATTTCGTCGCTCCCGTTGCATCGGATGTTGCCGACTGGGTGGGTGGCTTCGTGGTCACCGCCGGGCCTGAGGAGATTGCGATCGCCGAGCGGTTCGAAGCCGCCAACGACGACTATTCGTCGATCCTGCTCAAGGCGCTCGCCGACCGCATCGCCGAGGCGTTCGCCGAGCGGATGCACGAACGGGTCCGCACCGAACTGTGGGCCTACGCCCCCGACGAATCGTTCTCGCCAACCGAGCTCCTGAAGGAAACGTTCCAAGGCATCCGCCCCGCACCCGGCTACCCGAGCCAGCCGGACCACACCGAGAAGGCCGCCCTGTTCGATCTGCTCGACGCAACGAACGCGGTCGGCGTCGAGTTGACCGAGTCGTTCGCGATGTGGCCCGGGTCGTCGGTTTCAGGGTTGTACTTCGCGCATCCTGACGCCAAGTACTTCGGCGTCGGCAAGATCAAGCGCGACCAGCTCGCCGACTACGCCTCCCGCAAGGGCTGGACCATCGAAGAGGGCGAACAGCACCTCGCCCCGGTCCTCGACGGCAACTGATCCCTCGACGAGCTGGGCCAGGCGATGAGGGAACGGCCGGTATTCGGTCCGTTGGCTCATCGCCTCGACGGACGTCCGGGTCCGACGGCGAACAGCACGGCGAGTGCGAGTGCCAACCCCACGCCGACGTGGAGGGCGAGGAACGTGGACGTGGCGCCGAACAGCGCGGCGGCGCCCAACGGGCCGACCGTCTGGCCCAGACGGGCCGCCCCGACGTACACAGCGACGACCGCCCCGCGGTGCTCGGGCGGCGACAACTCGACCGCTTGGTCCTGCAACGTCGGGATCAGTGCGCCCTCACCGATGCCGTAGACGATGCAACCGAGCACGATGAGCGCCACTGCCTCGCTCGCCCCGATCAGCGCGAATCCCGCCGCGAATGCGAGCGAACACATCACCAGCAGCGTCCGTGCCGACACGCGCTCGCGAACTCGCTGGAGGTTGAACGCCACCAGTGTCGACGGGATGGCCGGGAGTGCGAGGAAGAGCCCGCGAACCGATGCGCCGTAGCCGAACTCGTTCTCGAGGTGGATCGGCAGCGTCGACAGGAACACGCCGAAGATCATCACGAACGAGGCCGCTCCACCGACGAGGATCAGCAGCACAGGCGGTTGTCTGATCACGTCGCCGATTCCGCCCAGTTGTTCGCGCACCGACACCGTCGCATCGGGTCGATCGGGTGGCAGCATCCGCCAGGCCACGATCGCCGTCAGCATGGCGAGGCTGTACGGGGCGAGGGCCAATCGCCACGTGCCGAGATCGGTGAGGAGGCCACCGATCGGCGGCATCAGAGCCAGACACACGGTGAGGAAGGCGGCGTTGCGGCCGATGAGTCGGGTGCGGTCCTCGGGTCCCCAGTGGTCGCCGATCAGCACGACGGCCAGGTTGATCAACCCGGCGGCCCCGATGCCCATCCCGAACCGGGCAGCGAGGAGCCACGCGAACGACGGGGCGAGGGCCGCTGCCGTTCCGAACACGCCGAACGTCGCCAGGCACGGGACGAGCACGCGCCGCCGCCCCAGTCGGTCGGCGAGGACGCCCATCACCGGCGCCATGAAGATCCCGGGAAACGACGTCGCCGCGATCAGCAACCCGGCCCCGGCATCGCTGACACCGAACTCGTCCAGGATGTCGGGGATCGCCGGTGCGAGCAGCGTGTTGCCCATGATCCCCGTGCCGGTGATCGCGAGGATCAGCACGAACAGCGATCGGCGGTCCGTCATCGGCGGCGACGGTACCGACGTCTGGGCGGTGACGGTTTGGTCACGCACCTGGCAGTTCGGCTGTCATACGATTCGGTCCACCGTGGCAACCGACACGGCCGAGGGAAGAAACGGGGACACACAGCCATGAACGACAACATCCGAATTCCGATTGCCGAGGCACTGGGGACTGCGGTTCTGGTGATCGGCGGACCGGGTACTGCCATCTTCGCCACTGGCGGGTTCAACGAAGGCCTCAACGTCGGGGCGCTCGGTGTCTCGCTCGCCTTCGGGTTCAGCCTCTTGTGCATGGCCTACCTGATCGGCCGGATCTCCGGCTGCCACATCAACCCTGCTGTCACGATCGGCATGATCATCGCCAAGAAGATCGATGCTGCGAAGTCGGCGCCGTATTTCATCGGCCAGTTCGTCGGCGGCATCATCGGCGCCGGCATCATTGCGTTGATCCTCAGCGGCACCGACGGCTACCTGTCGGCGGCGCAGGACGCGGGGTTCGCATCGAACGGTTTCGGTGAGCACTCGCCAGGCGGCTTCGGTCTGCTGTCGGTGGCGATCACCGAGATCGTCGTCACGGCGATCTTCGTGCTGATCGTGCTCGGCACGACGACGACCAAGGGCGTGCCGACCGGGTTCGGACCGATCGCTGCCGGTCTGGGTCTGACGCTCGTCCACCTCATCTCGATCCCGGTGTCGAACACCTCGGTCAACCCCGCCCGTTCGCTCGCCACCGCTGTGTTCCAGGGCGACTGGGCGCTCGGCCAGGTGTGGGCATTCATCGTGTTCCCGGCGATCGGTGCTGCGCTCGCCGGCGCGTTGTGGATGGTCGTCGGCGAACCCGAGGCAACCGACGGCGAGTTCCTCTGATCCCCTGATCCGGCCCACCCCGGGCTGTGAGCGATGCACGCACCATTTGCGTGCATCGCTCACAGCAGGCACATTTGGGTCAGAATTCCCACCCCCTGATAGCTTCTCGACCCGATGTCGGTGTTCCTGCGCGATTACTTGACCGTGGTCTGGTTCGGCCTCGCCGCCTTGGCGATCGGTGGAATCCTCCTCGGATTGGCGGCCCTCGTTCGGCCTTCGCGGCCCAACTACGACAAGGGCATCGCCTACGAATCCGGTGTCGACCCGGTGGGGATCGGCTGGTCACAGAGCCAGATCCGCTACTACGTCTTCGCCCTGCTGTTCGTGATCTTCGACGTGGAAGCGGTGTTCCTGTTCCCGTGGGCGGCCAACATCGAGCGCTACGGCACCTTCGGACTGGTCGCCATGTTGATCTTCATCGTGCTGCTGCTCGATGGTCTCGTCTATGCCTGGAAGAGAGGACTGTTGCGATGGGTCTAGTCGACCGTGGCCGCATGCCGGCCCCCCTGACCAAGTTGTTCAACATGAGCCGCTCGTACTCGTTGTGGGTATACCAGTGGGGCCTCGCCTGCTGCGCGATCGAGATGGGCGCCGCCTTCGGTTCGCCCCGCTACGACGTGATGCGCCTCGGCGTCATCCCGCTGCCCGCCAGCCCACGCCAGGCCGACTTCGTGTGCATCTCCGGCACGGTCACCGACAAGATGGCGCCCGCCGTGCGCCGCCTGTGGGAGCAGATGCCCGAGCCGAAGTACGCGATCTCGATGGGGTCGTGCGCCAACTGTGGCGGCCCGTACTGGGACAGCTACTCGGTCACCAAGGGCGTCGACCAGATCATCCCGATCGACGTCTACGTCCCGGGCTGCCCGCCCCGGCCCGAGGCGCTGCTCGAAGGCATCGTGCTGCTCCAGCAGCGCATCAAGAACGAAGACATGGCCGCCAAGTGGCGCGGCGACGAGTTCACCACCCAGCAGGCCACCCGTGAGCGTGAGCGTGTCGCTGCTGCCCCTGCGATCGCTGCGCCGACGACGCCCGATCGCGAGCCCATCGTGGTGGGCGGTGGCCCCATTGAGTGACGCCACCGACACCGAAGAAACACCCCCAGCACTGCCGGGAGATGGTTTGCGCGAGGGGATCATCGACGACCTCCGACGCCGCATCGGCGACGGGGTGGTCGACACCCACATCACCCCGAACGACGATCTCTGGATCCGGGTGCGGACCGATGCGTGGCGGCACACCGCGGAAGCGCTGAAGGCCGCCGGGTTCACGCATTTCAGCTTCATCTCGGGTCTCGACTGGATGCCGTCGCCGTTCGGCAAGGGCGAAGAGGACCCGACCGCCGAACCAAAGGAGCCCGACACCGAGATCCGCCAGGGTGTCACCGGTGGCGAGACCCGCTTCCAGGTGTTCGCCCGCCTGGTCGACCTCGACCGCCACGTCGGTGTCACCATCAAAGCCGACGTGCCCGACGAACCGTTCGCCGTCGATTCGTGGTCCTCGGTGTTCGCCGGTGCGAACTGGCACGAACGCGAATGTCACGAGATGTTCGGCATCGGTTTCAACGGTCACCCCGACCTGCGCAACATGTACTTGCCCACCGACTTCGAGGGCTACCCCCTCCGCAAGGACTTCCCCTTGCTCGCACGCATGATCAAGCCCTGGCCCGGCATCGTCGACGTCGAACCGATGCCCGTCCAGGACGAACCTGAAGCCGCCGAGACCCCCGGTGACGGCGCAGTCGAATCGGGTGAAACGAAGTGACGAATCTCTCCGATCGTCAGCAGCTCAGCTACATCGCCAGCCAGGCCGCCGACGCGCGCCTCAACGTCGAGCTCGAGACCGAGGGCATGACCCTCAACATCGGCCCGCAGCACCCCGCCACCCACGGCACGCTGCGCATCATCTGCCGCCTCGACGGCGAGCAGGTCGTGTGGGCCGAGCCGTCGTGCGGCTACATGCACCGCGGCTACGAGAAGCTCACCGAGGTCCGCACGTTCCCGCAGGTGACCACCCTGGTCAACCGCATCGACTGGCTCGGCAGCTTCGCCAACGAGGTGCCATTCATCCTCGCCGCCGAGAAGTTGATGGAGATCGAGGCGCCGCCGCGCGCCCAGGTGATCCGCACGATCTTGTTCGAGCTGTCTCGCATCGCCAACGTCACGCTGTTCCTCGGCGACCTCGGCGTGCAGATGGGCGCGATCACCCCGGTGTTCCTGGCCTTCCGTGACCGCGAGTACGTGCTCAACCTCATCGAAGGCGCGACCGGCGGCCGCTTCCACCCGAACTTCGACCGCATCGGCGGGCTCAAGGACGACCTGCCGAAAGGTTGGATCGACGAGACCCGCCAGACGATGGTGAAGCTCCGCGAGTTCTGCGACATCATCGAGGACCTCCTGTTCGGCAACGAGATCTTCCAGAGCCGGATGCGCGGCATCGGTATCATCCCCGCCGACATCGCCAAGGACTACGGCCTGACGGGCGCCAACCTGCGCGCCAGCGGCGTCGACTACGACCTGCGTCGAGATCAGGACATCGCGTTGTCGTACGACAAGGTCGATTTCAAGGTCTGGACGCATCCCGACGGAGACAGCTGGGCCCGATGCTGGGTGCGCTTGCAGGAGACTCGCGAGGCGTGCAAGATCGTCGAGCAACTCCTCGACCAGGTCCCCGCCGGCCCGATCATGACCAAGGTGCCGCGCATCATCAAGGTGCCAGCCGGCGAAGCCTGGGTGTCGACCGAGAACCCGCTCGGCGAGATGGGTTACTACGTGGTGTCCAAGGGCGACCTCGGACCGTTCCGCGTCAAGATCCGCTCGGCGAGCTTCAACAACATCTCGATCGTTCCGTGGGCGCTCAAGGGCGTCTACGTGCCCGACATCATCACGATCCTCGCCAGCCTCTACTTCATCCTGGGTGACATCGACCGATGATCCAGCTCGCCGTCACACAACTCGGGATAGAAATTCCGTACTGGGGGCAGTCGCTGTTGCGTGTGCTCGGTGGACTGGTCGCGGTACTGCTGCCTGCGGGCGTCATCGTGTACCTGTTCCTGTTCAAGATGATGTCGTTCATGCAGAGCCGCCTCGGCCCGATGGAGGCCGGTCCGTACGGCACGCTGCAGCTCGTTGCCGAAGTCGGCAAGTGGATGCAGAAGGAAGACCTCGCTCCCGACGCCGCCGACAAGAGCATCTTCAAGATTGCGCCGCTCGTCGTCCTGCTGTCGACGTTCCTGCTCGTCGTCATCGTCCCGTTCGGGCCCGACGCATTGTTCACGAACTTCGAGGTGGGCATCTTCTACGGCCTGGCCGTCGCGTCGGTCAGCGTGCTCGGCATCTTGATTGCCGGGTGGGCGAGCGCCAACAAGTACTCGCTGCTCGGTGGCTTGCGCGCCGCCGGTCAGCTGATCGCCTACGAACTCCCGATGGTGCTCGCCACCCTCGGAGTGGTCATCCAGGCCGGTTCGATGAACCTGCAGCAGATCGTGGTCGCCCAGAACACCGGCGAGATCTTCGGCTTCGGCGGTATCGGCAACCCGTACATCCTCACCCAGTTCATCGGGTTCATGATCTTCATGATCGCCGTGCAGGCCGAACTGACGCAGGCACCGTTCGACATGCCGATCGCCGAGTCGGAGCTCGTGTCGGGCTACATGACCGAGTACTCGGGCTTCCGGTTCCTGATCTTCTTCATCGCCGAGTTCGCCACCGCCGGCGTGTTCGCCCTGATCGCCTCGGTGCTGTTCCTCGGTGGCTGGGGCATCCCGTTCGACTGGTTCGGCTGGACCACGATCGACAGCGTCGACAACTGGATGAACCTTGCCGGCCCGCTGATCATGTTCACCAAGATGTTGGTGCTCACCTTCATCATCATGTGGGTGCGTTTCAGCTTCCCCCGTTTCCGTGAGGACCAGCTGCAGACCTTCGCCTGGAAGGTGCTCATCCCGCTGGCCCTCGCCAACACGGCCCTCACCGCGATCTTGAAGGTGGCGTTCTGATGCCCGAGAAGCCCAAAGTGCCTGGTCTGTTCAAGGGGCTCGGCGTCACGTTCGGGATCCTCAAGGACACCGTCGTCAACGGTGCCAACACCGTGCAGTACCCGCACGAGAAAGAGGCACCGCCGATCCGCGCCCGTGGCGTGATCGCCCTGCACGAGGACAACTGCACGGCCTGCATGCTGTGCGCGCGCTCGTGCCCCGACTGGTGCATCTACATCGAGGGCCACAAGCAGCTCGCTCCGGCTCGCCGCGCCGGCGGCAAGCCGCGCCAGGTCAACCACCTCGATCGCTTCGACATCGACTACGCCCTGTGCATGTACTGCGGTATCTGCGTCGAGGTGTGTCCGTTCGACGCGCTGTTCTGGAGCCCCGAGTACGAGTACTCCGAGCCGAAGATCGCCGACCTGCTCCACGACAAGGAGAAGCTCGGCGAGTGGATGGAAACGGTGCCCGAGGCGCCGGAGCTCGAAGCGGGAGCGCAGAAGAAATGAGCGGGCAGAAGTGAGTGCCGTCATCCTCGCCGCCGATGGCGTGAACGTCGCGCAGAACGTCGGGTTCGGCGTCATCGCCGCGATCATGATTTTCGCCGCCCTCAACGTGGTCACCACCAAGAACGTCGTGCACGCGGCGCTCTGGCTGGTCGTCGTGCTGTCGGGTGTCGCCGCCCAGTACATCCTCGCCGCGGCCGAGTTCGTCGCGATCTCGCAGGTGCTCGTCTACATCGGCGCCGTGATGGTGCTGTTCCTGTTCGGCATCATGCTCACCCGCGCCCAGATCGGCAAGGAAGCCGGGCTCAACAACAAGGGATGGGCGCTCGGCATCCCGGTTGGACTGGTGCTGTTCGGTCTGCTCGCCTACGTGATCCTCGACGCGTTCGGCGACGACGTGCTGCCCGATCGTGGTCCGGCGCCGACGGTGATGTTGAGCGATCAGTTCCTGTCGATCTACCTCGTGCCGTTCCTGGCGATCTCGTTCGTCCTGCTCGCCGCCGCCATTGGCGCCATCGTCCTGGCCCGAAAAGACTGATGGAAGATCTCATCTGATGCTGGCTGTCAACTTCCTTCTCCTCGCTGCAGCGCTGTTCGCCATCGGCGTCTACGGCGTCATCGCCCGCCGCAACGCCGTGATGGTGCTGATGTCGATCGAACTGATCCTCAACGCCGTGAGTCTCAACCTCGTGGCGTTCTCGCTGATGACCGGTGCCATCGACGGCCAGGTCTTCGCCCTCTACGTGATCGCGATCGCCGCCGCCGAGGTCGGTGTCGGTCTGGCGATGGTGCTGATGATCTACCGCAACCGCAGGACGATCGCGCTCGACGAACTCTCGGAAATGAAGGGCTGAGATGTTCGCAGCAGAAGTTCTCGAACTCAGCTCCGGATGGTTCCTGGAGAACGCCTGGCTCGTCGGGCTGATCCCGGTGATCGGCTTCGCCATCATCTTGTTCTTCGGCAAGAAGCTGCCGATGAAGGGCGCCGAGGTGGGCCTCGCATCGATGGCGGCGTCGCTGGTGGTCTCCGTCGGCGCCTGCATCGAGTGGATGCAGCGCACGAACTCCGCCGAGACCCACAGCGAACAAGCTGTCGGTCTCGTCCAGGCGTTCGGTCGCTCGCTGCCTCGCGCCGCCGAGGGTGGCGAGGCGGAACCGTTCATCGAGCCGGTCGTGAGGACCTGGGTGTGGTGGCAGAACTCGGGTCTCGAGTTCGGCATCGGGTCGAGCATCGATGGCCTGGCAGCAGTGATTCTGGCGCTCGTCGCCTTCATCGCGCTGCTGGTGATGGTGTTCAGCGTCGACTACGTCCGCGACGACCGTCGGTACACGCACTTCTTCGCCGCGATCACGTTGTTCGCCGGCGGCATGTTGATCATGGTGATGGCCGAGAACATGGTGCAGGTCATCTTGGGCTGGGAAATCATGGGCCTCACCTCGTTCATGCTGATCGGGCACTGGTGGGAAGAAGAGGCCAACAGCCGCGCCGCGCTCAAGGCGTTCTTCACCGTGCGCGTCGGCGACGTCGGACTCCTCGTCGGCACTGCCATCATCTTCTTCGGCGCCAACCAGTGGGCGGTCGACAACCTCGACTCGAACGGTTTCAACATCGCCGCCATCCAGGCCTGGGCGCTGTCAGGCGAGGCCAACACCCAGTTCCTGCTGTGGGGTGCGGTTGCGCTGTTCATCGCCTGCATTGGCAAGTCTGGCCAATTCCCACGCCCGTGTCGTCGTTGCTGCACAGCTCGACGATGGTCGTGGCCGGCGTGTTCCTCGTGGCCCGGATCTACCCGGTCTTCTGGGAAGGCTTCAACATCGGTACCGGCGGGCTGTCGTTCATCGCGATCATCGGTGCGATCACCATCGTGATCGCCGCCCTCTTGGCCTTCGTGCAGGACGACATCAAGAAGGTGCTCGCCTACTCCACGGTGTCACAGCTCGGCTACATGATGCTCGGCCTCGGCACGGGCGCCTGGCTGCCCGCTGTGTTCCACATCATCACCCACGCCTTCTTCAAGTGTGCGTTGTTCCTGTGCGCCGGCTCGGTGAGCCACTCCGGTTCGCATCACTCGTTCGACATGAAGAAGGACATGGGCGGGCTGCGCAAGAAGATGCCGATCACGTTCACGGCGTGGATCGTGTCGACGCTCGCGCTGACAGGCGTCTTCCCGTTCGCGGGCTTCTGGTCGAAGGACGAGATCATCGACAACGTCGGCGCCAACGGATACAGCTTCTTGATGTGGGTTGCCTTGTTCGGCGCTGCGCTGACGGCCATGTACATGACCCGGGCCACGTACCTCACGTTCTTCGGTGAGCCCCGCGGCGCAGCGGCCGGCCACGGCCACGACGACGTACACGGCGAGGAGCACGAGATGGAGCACATCTCGGTCGGCGCCCCCGAGCCCCGCTCGCTCGGCGCCGCCGCCAACGCCCACGCCGACGATCATCATGACGATCATGCCGGCCCACACGAGAGCGGTCCGCTGATCCTCGTCCCGATCGTCATCCTGGCGTTCTTCGCACTGTTCGGGGGGCTTGCCAACCCCACTCCGCTCGCATCGCGCTTCGGCGAGGGCGTCGAACTGCTCAAGAAGTACGTCGAACCGCGTGCCACGCCCGTGGTGACCGAGGAGTTCCTCGCTTCGGGGCCCGGCGAGTCGATCGTGCTCGTCGACGGCGTCGCGTACACGTCCGCATCAGGGGCGGCTGCCCCCGCTGCCGAAGGCGGCGAAGAGGGTGCCAAGAAGTCGGGCTGCGGATTCGACGCTCCCGAGGCGGGCACCGTTTGCTTCTTCCCGGGCGTCAGCCACGCTCAGCCGACCTTTGCCAAGATCATGCTGTCGCTCGGCGTCGTCGCCATCGCCTACGCATTGGCGATCGGGTTCTGTGTGCTGTTCTACGGCCGCCGCGACCCCCGACTCGTCGGGCTGACCGAACGCAACAAGGCCCTGCGCGCTGGCTTCCTCTTCCTGGAGAACAAGTACTACCTCGACCGTCTCTACGAGAACGTCATCGTCCATGCCGTCGCCCACCCAATCGCCAAGATGGTGTACTGGACCAACCAGAACGTCCTCGATGCGACCGTCGACGGCGTCGGCAACAGCACCCGCAAGGCCGGTGAGTGGGTGTACGACAACATCGACCAGAAGCTGGTCGACGGTGCCGTCAACGGATCCGGTTGGGCCGCCTCCGAGGCCGGCCACGCCATGCAACCCACCCAGTCGGGCAAGGTCAGCCAGTACGGCGCACTGCTCTTCGGTGCTGCCACGGTCGGCGCCATTGTCCTCGTCCTCGTCAACGTGAGCTGAAAGCAACTCTGAACCCATGGAAACTCTCACCGATCAGAATTGGCTGCTGAGCGTCGGCACCTTCCTGCCGCTCGTCGGCGTGCTCGTGATGATGTTCATCCCGCGCAGCGAAGAGGCCACACACAAGCTCGTCGGCATCGTCACCGCCGGTGCCACACTCGCCGTCGGCGTCGTGACGATGTTCGCGTTCGACTACGGCCAGTCGGCGAAGCTGCAGTTCTTCGTCGACGCCGAGTGGATCCCGGTGATCCACTCGAACTACACGGTCGGCCTCGACGGCATCAGCCTGCCGCTGTACTTCCTGTCGATGTGCGTCACGTTCCTGGTGATGATCTACACCTGGGACAACATGCCTGACGCCGGCAACCCGAAGGCGTTCTACATGCTGATGCTGGTGCTCCAGACCGGCATGGCGGGCACGTTCATCGCCCAGGACCTGATCTTGTTCTTCGTGTTCTTCGAAGTGGTGCTGTTGCCGATGTTCTTCATGATCGGTGTGTGGGGCGGCGAGCAGCGCAAGTACGCGTCACTCAAGTTCTTCCTGTACACCATGTTCGGTTCGGCGTTCATGCTGGTGGCGTTCCTGGCGCTGTTCTTCCAGACCGGTGGTGACAGCTTCGGCTTCGCCCATCTGATCGAGATGGGCGCCGGCATCGACAAGAACGTGCAGATCTGGATCTTCGCCGGCATGTTCCTCGGCTTCGCCGTCAAGGTGCCGATGTTCCCGTTCCACACCTGGCTGCCCGACGCCCACACGCAGGCGCCCACCCAAGGTTCGGTCATCCTGGCCGCGATCCTGCTGAAGCTCGGTACGTACGGATTCGTGCGCATCGCCATCCCGATGCTGCCCGAAGGGGCCAAGGCATGGGCGCCGGCGATCGGCATCCTTGCGGTGATCGGCATCATCTACGGCGCGCTCGGCTGCCTCGCTCAGACCGACATGAAGCGACTGATCGCGTTCTCGTCGGTGGCGCACATGGGCTTCGTGATGCTCGGCATCTCGACGCTCACCACGTTCGGTATCAACGCCGCACTGTTCGGCATGGTGGCTCACGGCCTGATCACCGGCATGCTCTTCTTTGTCGCCGGGTCGGTCAAACACCGCTATCACACGCTGGAAATCAAGCGGCTGTCCGGCATGCTCATCCAGGCGCCTCGCCTCGGTTGGATCATGGGCTTCGCCGCGATGGCGTCGCTCGGTCTGCCCGGGCTTGCCGGATTCTGGGGCGAGTTCCCGGCAATCCTGGCCGCCTACAGCCCGGGCTTCGGGTTGAGCACTGCCCTGTTCCGCACGCTGATGGTGATTGCGGCGATCGGTACCGTGCTCGCGGCCGGCTACCTGCTGTGGCTGTACCAGCGCACCGCCTTCGGTGAGCCCACAGAAGAGTTCTCCGGCCACGGTGGCGGACATGCCGGTGGCGTCGCCCACTCGCTCAGCTCGGCCGCCAACGACCATGACGATCACGACGAGATCCATGACGTCACCCTGATCGAGTGGATTGCGTGGACGCCGTTCCTGATCGCCATCGTGGTGTTCGGTGTGTATCCGCAGCTGATGTTCAAGGTGATGGACCCGGCGGTCACCGAAATGGTGCGCCGCCTCGGAGAGTCGTTGGGCTGATGCTCGCCATGTTCCTTGCCCAAGCCGGCGACTGGGTGTCGCCCACGATCGACTGGCATGCCGTCGCGCCCGAGCTCGTGCTGGCGATCGGGATCAACCTGATCTTGGCCCTCGACCTGCAGTTGCCAGAGACCAAGAAGTGGATGATCTCCACGATCACCGGCTTCGTGCTCCTCGCGGCGTTCGTTCCGGTCGTCACGCTGGCAGTGATCGGTGATGACACCCGTTCGCTGTTCGACGGTCGCTATGTGATCGACGACTACGCGCTCGTGCTCAAGGGACTGTTCCTGCTCGCCGCGTACGTCGTGGTGCTGATGAGTCAGACCGAACTCGAAGAGGGCGGCTACTACCAGGGCGAGTTCTACGTGCTGATGCTGTGCAGCGTGCTCGGCATGGTGATGATGGCCTCGTCTCGCGATCTGGTGAGCATCTTCGTGGCGCTCGAGCTGCTGTCGATCCCCGGCTACATGATGGCCGCCTGGAACAAGCGCAACCGCAAGTCGAACGAAGCGGGCATCAAGTACTACCTGATGGGTGTCTTCGCGTCGGCGGTGCTGCTGTACGGCATGAGCCTGCTGTTCGGTGTGACGGGCTCGACGCTGCTCACCGACATCGGTGCTTCGCTGGCTGACGGTGACCTGATCGGCCTCGAGGTCGTGGCTGTCGTGTTCGTGATCTGTGGTTTCGCGTTCAAGGTCTCCGCGGTGCCGTTCCACCAGTGGGCACCCGACACCTACGAAGGGGCCCCGACGCCTGTCACCGCCTTTTTCTCGGTGGCGTCGAAGTCGGCTGGTTTCGTGGCCTTGATGACACTGATCTTCGTCGCCTTCCCCGGCGCCGACGAGGTGTACGAGCCGCTGTTGTGGGTGATGGCGGCGCTCACGATGACGATCGGCAACGTGCTCGCACTGCGCCAGACCAACATCGTGCGCATGCTCGCCTACTCCTCGATCAGCCAGGGCGGATTCATCCTGATGCCGCTCGCGTTCGCCGGTAACCCTGATGCCACCGGCTCGGCGATGAACGCCGTGATGGTGTACCTGCTGGTCTACGCCTTCATGAACCTCGGTGCGTTCGCGATCGTGATCGCGGTGTCGCGCAAGACTCGAAGCGGCGAGATCTCGTCGTTC
>CAJDUH010000047.1_pt1 | contig 14624 bp, 14 predicted proteins | sample 7389931 | NCBI WGS metagenome assembly CAJDUH01 (sample SAMEA7055663, study PRJEB34461) | soil metagenome | biome: terrestrial ecosystem; feature: Peninsula; material: soil | place: Antarctica | collected 2016 | reverse complement strand
CTGCTCGGCGAGCGTGAACGCTGCGGAATCCCCGAAGAGCAACAGACGGCGTGGCTCGGTCGCATCGCCGGACGGGACCGTGGTGGAGACTGCAACCGTTTCGTCGACGGTGGTCGCGGAAGGCGATGGAAGCTGGTCGAGCTGAGGAAAAGTCGCGTCGGATTGTCCCAGATCGCGGCTGGCGGGCGGGGTGAGCCACACGAATCCGGCGACGCCGATCGCGAGCGCACCGGCGCTCCAGGCAATGACGGAGCGCGCAGGTGGAGCGGTCGATCGGCGTACCGGTGTCTCGATCAGGCGGTAGCTGAGTTCGGTGAGGGCCAGCGTGACGGCGATCTGCAGTGCGATCAGTGACGATCGTCCCAGCTCACCACCGGTGGCCGGGTCCATGAACACGATCACGGGCCAGTGCCACAGATAGATGCCGTAGCTGCGGCGGCCGATCCAGACGAGCGGCGCCGCGCCCAACCACGCCAGGCCTGTTCCCGGTGCGCTGGTGGTGCCGAGCACGACAATCGCGGCGACCAGCGACACCATCAGCAGGCCCCCTCGATAGAGCCAGGCCGAGTCGTCCCGCACGAGCACGGCCACCGCCACGAGAAACACCAGCGCGACGACGAATGGTGTCCGGGATCGACGCGACGATGCGACCACGCCGACCTGTGGTGCGGCATGCAGCAACCACGCGAGCGCGGCGCCGATCAGCAGCTGCTGGGCGCGCGTATCGGTGCCGAAATACACGCGAGAAGGATCCGACGGATCGAACAGGGCCGCCATCAACACCGCCGACGAGACCGCCGCTGCGGCCACGATCATCACGACGACGCCCGTCGTGCGCTGACGCTCACCAGGATGTCGGCTGACCCACACGCACAGCCCGACCATCACGATCGGCCACAAGAGGTACCACTGCTCCTCGACGGCCAGCGACCACGTGTGCCGCAACGGGCTCGGCCCGAGCGAGGCATCGAAGTACGACTGCCCGTCGACCACGAAGCGCCAGTTGGCGACGTAGCCGATCGCTGACAGGGCATCGATCCGGATCGAGCGCCACTGCTCCGGCAGCCCCCAGCGATGGCTGGCCAGCAGCGTGGCAGCGATCATCGCCACCATCGCCGGCACGAGGCGTCGGAACCTCCTGGTCCAGAAGTTCGCCAGACCGATACGTCCGTGATCGCTGTGTTCGTCGAGCAACAGTCGGGTGATCAGGTAGCCGGAGATCACGAAGAACACGTCGACACCCAGGAATCCGCCCGCCGCCCACCCGAACTCGAGGTGATACGCGAACACCATGAGCACAGCGATTGCGCGCAGCCCGTCGAGGGCGGGGAGGTAGGGGAGTCGGCGGGGCATCGTTTCGGCTTCGTGAAATCGTCGCGCGTCCACACCGCGCCGCTTGACAGTTTGTACAGTCACCCGGCATGGCTGTCCATTTGCCTGACACCGTTGCCAGGGCGGTCGACCGTCTGGCCGCCGAGCCGACGGCGACCGTGCTCGCTGGGGGCACCGACCTGATGGTCGAGGTCAACGATGGCCACAGGCGTCCAAACGCTTCGGTGGTGGTGGTGAACCGCATCCCCGAACTGCGGTCGTGGAGGCATGATCCGCAGACGGCGTCGGTCACGATCGGCGCGGCGGTGAGCTACCGCGAGATGCTCGATGGGCCCTTGGCGACCATGGTGCCGGCATTGGCCCAGGCCGCCCGCACGGTCGGGTCGCCACAGATCCGCAATGCCGGAACCCTCGGCGGCAACCTCGGCACCTGCTCGCCGGCCGGCGACGGGCTCCCTGTGCTCAGCGCACTCGACGCAGTGGTCGAGTTGGCCTCGGTCGCCGGACGGCGTTCCGTGCGCGTCGGCGACTTCATGGTCGGCGTCAAGCGGACATCCTTGGAGCCCGGAGAACTGATCGTGTCGGTCACGTTGCCGGTGATCGACGGCTGGCAGGGCTACGCGAAAGTCGGGGTGCGCAATGCCATGGTGATCGCCGTCGCGAGTGCATGTGTGGTCATCGATCGGTCCCATCAGCGTGTCGCCGTTGCGCTCGGGTCGGTCGGGCCGACGATCCTGCGCTGCCCCGAGGCCGAGGAGCACCTCGCTGGAGCACTCGACTGGTCGACGCTCGCCACGGCACCGGGCGACCTCGATCGATTCGCCGAACTCGTGTCGGCGGCGAGTCGGCCGATCAGCGACCACCGATCGAGCGCCGACTATCGGCGACACGCGGTTGGCGTGCTCGCCAAGCGGCTGGCTCGACGGGCCGCCTCGAGCGCCGAGGAGGCGGCATGAGCGAGAACGAGATGAGCCACGACACCGATCACTACGTGTTGCACGTCAACGGCGGCGAACGGGAGGTCGTCGATTCGTGGTTGGGCGAGAGCCTGCTCGATGTCCTGCGAGATCGTCTCGGTCTCCTCGGCGCCAAGGGCGCGTGCGAGCAGGGCGAGTGCGGGTCGTGCAGCGTGATGGTCGACGAGGTCCTCGTCTGCTCGTGCCTGGTGATGGCAGCGTCAGCGATCGGACAGGCGATCGTCACCATCGAGGGCATCGCCGCACTCGGCTCGCCCAGCGACGTGCAGGCGGCCTTCGTCGATGCGGGTGCCGTGCAGTGCGGGTTCTGTACACCAGGCCTGATCATGGCGACACACGACCTGCTCGAACGGGTCCCCGCACCGACCGAGACCCAGATCCGTGAGGAGTTGGCCGGCAACGTGTGTCGCTGCACCGGCTACGGCCGGATCATCGATGCCGTGCAGCAGGTCGCCGTCGCTCGCCGAGGCGTCGCGTCATGACCGTTGTCGAGCAGGTGACCACGCCGACCGAGTCTGCTCGTCCCGGCACGATCGGCACGTCGCCGACCCGCCCGGATGGCATCGCCAAGGTCCAGGGAAGCTTCGAGTTCTCGTCCGACCTGTCCGCCGACGGCTGCCTGTGGGGCGCCACGTTGAGATCGCCGCACCCGTACGCCCGCATCGTGTCGATCGACCTGAGTGCGGCGTGGAAGATCGACGGCGTCGAGACCATCATCACGGCCGACGATGTGCCGGGGGCGATGAACTACGGCTTGATTTCACACGACCAGCCGGTGTTCGCCGCTGACGTGGTCCGATACGTGGGCGAGCCCGTCGCCGCAGTCGCGGGCGATCATCCCGAAACGTGCCGGCGTGCGCTCGAAGCGATCGTGGTCGACTACGAGGTGCTCGAACCCTTGGTCGATCCCGAACGAGCGATCGACGGCAGCCACGCTCCGATCCACCCCGACGGCAACCTGATCCGGCATCAACGCATCGTCTGTGGCGACACCTCCATCGTGGGTGACGTCGTCGTCGAGGGCACCTACGAGATCGGCATGCAGGACCAGGCGTTCCTCGGCCTCGAAGCGGCGCTGGCGGTACCCGATCCGGGTGGCAAGGGCGTCGAGCTCCACGTGGCGACGCAGTGGCTGCACGAAGACCGAGCCCAGATTGCTGCATGCCTCGACCTGCCGGTCGAGTCGGTCCGGCTGGTTCTGGGGGGCGTCGGGGGCGCTTTCGGGGCCCGCGAGGACATCAGCCTGCAGGTGCACACCTGCCTGCTCGCACTGCGACTCGGGCGGCCGGTACGCATTGCGTACAGCCGTGCGGAGAGCTTCCTCGGCCACGTCCACCGACATCCGGCCACGATCTGGATGCGCCACCACGCCACCGCCGACGGCGAGATCGTCAAGATCGAGTCGCGGATGGTGTTCGACGGCGGTGCGTACGCATCGACCTCGTCAGCGGTGCTGATCAACGCGGTGACGCACACCCAGGGTCCATATCGGTGCGCCAACGCCGTTGTCGACGGGTACGCCGTGCGGACGAACCACCTGCCGTGTGGGGCGATGCGCGGCTTCGGGGTGGTTCAGGCGTGTTTCGCCCACGAGTCGCAGATGGACAAGCTCGCGTTGGCGTGTGGGCTCGATCCGGTCGCCATCCGGCTGCGTAATGCGATGCGCACGGGCGACACGCTGATCACCGGGCAGCCGGTGTTGAACGTCGCCCCGGTCGAGCGCTGCATTCTCGATACGGCGGCGATCCCGTTGCCGGACATGCCGGTCGGCGGGCTGCCGATGGCCGACGGCGGCGTCGACGTGATGCGGCTTCCGGGCGGCGCCGGTCGCACCGCTGATCGCGGCGACATCGTGCGAGGCATCGGCTGGGGTGTCGCGATCAAGAACCTGATGTACTCCGAAGGCTTCGACGACTACTCGACCGCACGCTGCCGTCTCGCCGACGGTGTTGTCACGCTCAAGTTCGCGACATCCGAGGTCGGACAGGGCTTCGTCACGATCGCACCACAGATCGCCCGCACGATCCTCGGCGTCGACGACGTGCAACTCGACCGCATCGACACCCAGGTCGGTTCGGCCGGCTCGACGTCGGCGTCTCGTCAGACCTGGATGAGCGGGGGAGCGGTCGATGCAGCGTGCCGCACCGTGCGCGAACGATTCTTCGAACACATCGGTCGTGTCCACGATCTCGATCCGCTGCGGCTGGCGGTCGACGGCATCGACGTCGTCGACACCGTGTCGGGCTGGCGGATCTCGGTCGCCGAAGCGAGCGCCGGGATCGTGATCGACGAAACGGTCGAGTACCGGCACCCGGCCACGGAGGATCTCGACGAGAACGGTCAGGGCAACTGCCACACGGCCTTCGCGTTCGTCGCCCACCGCGCGGTCGTCGACGTCGATCCCGAGTTGGGTCTGGTCAAGGTCGTGCAGATCGCGACGGCTCAGGACGTCGGACGTGCGCTGAATCCGTTGTCGGTGCTGGGTCAGATCGAAGGTGGCATCGCCCAGGGGCTCGGCCTCGCCGTGATGGAGGAGATCATCCAGGTCGACGGCGTGATCCGCAACGGCAACTTCACCGATTACCTGTTGCCCACGTTCCTCGACATGCCCGACGTGGTGGCGACGCTGATCGAAGAGCCGGACCCCCATGCGCCGCTCGGGGCGAAAGGCGTCGGCGAGCCGCCGTGCATTTCCTCGACCCCGGCGGTGGTCGCAGCGATCCGCGACGCGCTGCGCCAGGTCGACGGCGTCGGCAAGGCCCTCGATCGGGTCCCGGTCCGCCCCAGCGACATCTGCCTCTGACTGTTCGCGATGTGCCCGGCACATCGCGAACAGCGGCGCGATCCGGCTAAGTTCCGAGCGCATGTCTGACGAGCGCGAGATCATGACCTGGGACATCTTCGGAACGGCGTCGAGGGCGCTGGCCCAGATGGTCGCCGACGACGACTACGAGCCCGACATGGTGCTCGCCATCGCTCGAGGCGGACTGCTGATCGGCGGTGCGATCGGCTACGCGCTGTCGGTGAAGAACGTGTACACGATGAACGTCGAGTTCTACACCGGCGTCGACGAACGCCTCGAAGTGCCACGCATCCTGCCGCCGGCACCTGACTTCGTCGACGTCTCAGACGCTCGGATCCTGATCGTCGACGACGTCGCCGACACCGGACACACATTGCGCTCGGTGCAGGAATTCTGCGACGGCAAAGTCCCGAGGTGCGCAGCGCGGTGCTGTACGAGAAGTCGCATTCGGTCGTGAAGTGCGACTACATCTGGAAGCGCACCGACAAGTGGATCAATTTCCCGTGGAGCGATCAGGATCCCGTCGCCAAGCGCGACTGGACGGTCAAAGACGCCTGATCAGATACCGGCAGTGTTCGGGAACGCCCGACGCTGTGCCTGCTTCAGTCGTTCCTCGAGGCGTTTGGGGTGCACGATGCCGAGCAGCTCGCCGTCATTCCAGACGGTCACGACCGGCCGGAGGGGATTCAGGCGGGGGAGCACGGTGGACAGGTCCTCGTCGAGCGTCGCCCTCGCCAAATTGGTGAAGGGCACCATGAGCTGCGTCAACATCACCAACGGACGATTCTCGGACGGCACTGCCCAGAGCTGATCTTCGAGCACCAGTCCGTCGAGTTCACCGTCGTCGCCGACCACGACGACCGCTCCGGCGGCACCGAGCCGCTGGCGTTGGTCGATCATCGAATCGGTGTCCATGTCGGTGCCGGCCTGTGCGATCCCGAAGAACGTGAGGTCGCGGACCTTCACGCCGTCGAGTTGCTCCGCCACGTAGGACGTCATGATCTCGGCGCGAGCGTTGAGGGCGATGAACAGTCCGGTGATCATCAAGAAGATCCCGAACTGGCCATTGAGCATCATCACGAACCCGAGACCGACCATGCCCCAGCCGAGCACCCGGCCGGCGTTGCCGGCATCTCGCATGGCCCGGTACGAACCCGACCCAGAAGAGCACGGTCGACTGCAGTGCGATGCTGGCGCCGACGGCGGTGACGCCGATCAGCAGGCTGACAGCGGGGCCGGCGATGGCGATCAGGCCCTCGGCTCGGGGGCTGGGCGACTCGCGATCGAGCCGTGCCACGCCGCCGAGCGCCCACAGATCGATCGATTGGGTGTTCACGCCGTAGCGGCGCGCCACCATGGCGTGGCCGAACTCGTGAGCGAGGATCGAGGCGAAGAACGCCACCGTGGCGACGACGCCGCCGACGACACCGAGGTCGGCTGACAGGAGGACACCGAACCACACAGCGACAAACGCCATGCTCCAGTGCGCTCGCACCGGAATGCCGGCGTAGGTGCCGAGACGGATCGAACCGGGGGTCATGGTGGGGGAGTGCTCCTTTCGAGCGAACACGTGTTTTGTCAGTCTACGGACTGCAACGACCCCGGTGCCCGCGGTATTCCTGCACGTCACACGCGAAGCGACCGACCAGATAGCGGCGTTCCGCTCATCGCTCGGGGTCAGGCCCGCTGTTCGAGGATCACAGTGGCGCAGTTGCGGCCGCTGGCACCCCACACCCCGGCGCCGGGGAAGGTGGCGGCACCCGTGAGGTACAGGCCGTCGACGGCGGTCTCGTAGTTCGTGAGCTCGGGGTTCTGATTGCGAAAGGCCGCCAGCGGGCCGCCGGCGAAGCTCGTAGCGTGCCCGGCCGGCAGGTGGAAGTCACGTTCGTAGACATCGGGGGTCATCGCCCGCCACTCGACGATCGAGTCGAGGAAGCCAGGCTCACACAGTTCGGCGAACGCTTCGAGCCAGCGGCGCGGTTCGTCCGAGTTCTCCCAACCGTCCGTGAAGCCGAACGGCGTGTAGAGCGCCTCGAGCGAGAGGACGTGACGTCCGTCGGGCGCCATCGTCGGGTCGAGCATCGTGGGGACGTTCACCAACAGACCTGGCCGGTCCAGGATCCGGCCATCGGCCATCATCGCGGCGCCACGATCGATGTCAGCGAGGCCCGGTGCGATCGCCGAGGTCGGCCCGAGCGGTCGATCGAAGCCGCGCAGTACGGGCGGGGCCGAGAGCACGGCGTCGATCTTCGACTCGTATCCCTCGTCGTGACGAACGTTGCGCCACCGGCGCAGCAGATCATTCGCCGACGAGGGTGGATGCTGCAGCCAGCGCAGGAACGTGTCGTGTGGATTGCACGCCGACACCACGATCGGGGCGGAGATCTCGGTGCCGTCGACGAGGGCGATCCCGCTCACCCGATCGCTGCTGCACGTGATCGTGTCGACCGGGCTCTTGGTGCGCAGCGTGCCCCCAGCGGCCTCGAACGCAGCAAGCAAGGTCGCCGGTACCTGACCGCTGCCACCGACGGGTCGCCCGACCTTGGCGACATGGCGCATCGCATGGGTCAACGCGCCGAGGCCGCTGCCCGGCAGTTCCGGGCTGATGCCCCACACCATCGGCCCGGTCAACGCGGCCGGTCCCATGATCGCGTCGTCGTCGAAGAATGAACGCAGGACGTCGGCGGCGCTGCGGCGCGACCAACGCATCAGCGTGGTCGCCCCGCTGAAACGACGGCGCAGTGCCAGTTTGGTGAGGCCTGCAACGGTTGGCGGCTCGGCGGCCGCTTCGAAGATCATGCGGACGGCGGGCGAAGCCGTCTTGACGTACCGGCGGTAGCCGTCGACCTGGGTGGGGAAGTGGCGGCCGATGTCGTCGAGGGTGGCGTCGAGGTCGTGGTGGTGCGACCAGCCCTTGCCGTCGGTGGCGCTGGCCCACGAGAAGTTGTGCTGGGCCGGCTCGAGGTCGATGTACTCCAGGCCGTGCGCGCTCAATCCGAGTTCCTCGATCACCGGCGTGGTGCGGAACGTCAGGTGGTCGCAGTTGCAGATGTTGACCGTTGCGCCAGCGAACTGCTCGCTCGCTGCCGTGCCACCGACCTCGGCGCGTGCCTCGACGAGCAGCGTCGACATGCCAGCACGGGCAAGATACGCGGCCGTGACCAAGCCGTTGTGTCCGGCTCCGATCACGATGGCGTCGTAGTCCATCGGTGGCTGCGGTGAGGCACTGATCACCGGGACAGTCTCTCGCGGTTCGGTGTCGACGGCGTAACGTGGCCACGTGGTTTCTGGTACCCGCAACCTGGCCGAACTCCGGGCTCCCGACGTGGCCCGTCTGGTCACCGAGCGCAGCATTTTCGTGCAGCCGCTCGGCGCCGTCGAGCAGCATGGCCCGCACCTGCCGTTCAACACCGATCTGCTGATCGCCGACCGAATTTCGGAGATGGCGGTCGAACGCGTGGGCGTCGACCTCGACGTGTGGCTGTTGCCGCCGCTCGCTTACACGAAGTCGAACGAACACGCGTGGTCGTCCGGGACGATCTGGTTGTCGGCGACGACGCTCCTGGCAGTGCTCGACGACATCGGACGCTGCGTGGCGACCACAGCGGCCCGCAAGCTGGTGTTCTTCAACGGGCACGGCGGCAACTCTGCACTCGTCGGCGTGGCCAACCGCGAGATCCGCCTGGCGCACGGCCTGATGACGTTCCTCGCCCATCCTGGCGTCCCACCTGACCAGGGCGGCGTCTCGGCGCCGGACGAACTCGGCATGGGCATCCACGGCGGCACCGACGAGACCTCGATCATGTTGCACCTCGCACCCGACCTCGTCGACATGAGCACCGCCACCCGCAATGTGCCCGAGGAACTTGCCGACAATCGGTACGTGCGATTTGGTGGATCCGTCGGCTTCGGGTGGCTGTCGAGCGATTTCGGACCGGACGGCCACATCGGTGACCCGACGCCGGCAACGGCTGAGCGGGGTGAGGCACTGGTCGCACAGGCGGTCGACGCCTTCTGCGAAGCACTCGCCGAAGTGGCGGCGTTCGAGCTGCCGGTGCGCTGAGATGGACTCGGCGATGGATCCCGAATTGGCCGACCTGCGCATCGACACGGTTCGACTGCTCGCCCGGATCGACGAACTCGGCCAGATCGGGCGCATCGACGGCCCGAACGGTGAGTGGGGCAACGCTCGACTCGCGCTGACCGACGCGGACCATGCCGGACGCGATCTGGTGGTCGACTGGATGCGCGACCTCGGCCTCGACGTGGCAATCGACGCGATCGGCAATGTCGTTGCCACCCGAGCGGGCCTCGACGACACCCTGGCGCCGGTGATGGTCGGTTCGCACATCGACACCGTCGGCACCGGTGGCCGCTTCGACGGCAACCTGGGCGTCCTCGCCGGTCTCGAGATCGTCGAGACGCTCGCGCAGGCCGGCGTGGTCACGAAGCGGCCCCTCCAGGTGGCGTTCTTCACCGACGAGGAGGGCGCGCGGTTCGCCCCGGACATGCTCGGGAGCCTGGTGTTCGTCGGGGGGCTGCCGCTCGAGCAGGCGCTCGACCTGGCCGCTGCCGACGACGGGGCCCGCCTCGGCGACGAGCTCGCACGAATCGGCTACGCCGGTCCGGTCCCGTGTCCGACGGCGACTCCGCCGCACTCGTATGTCGAACTCCACATCGAGCAGGGCCCGGTGCTCGAAGCCGAGGGCGTCACCATCGGGGTCGTCGAAGGAGTGCAGGGCATTTCCTGGACCGAGATCGTGATCGTCGGGCAGTCAGCGCACGCGGGAACCACCCCGATGCGGCTCCGCCACGACCCCGCCTACTGTGCCGCAGTGATCGCCACCTACGTTCGCGACCTCACCGGTCACCTCGGACCTGACCAGGTCGGCACGGTTGGCCGCATCGACGTGTATCCGAACCTCGTCAACGTCGTCCCTGCCCGTGTGGTGCTGACCGTCGACCTTCGCAACACCGACGACCGGATCCTCCAAGAGGCCGAGGCGCGGCTCGCGACGTTGCTCGAGGAACTGGCCGAGATGGAAGGTGTCGCGATCACGACCAACTCACTCGCCCGGTTCGAGCCGGTGGATTTCGATGGGGCAATGGTCGATCTCGTCCAGGACACCGCCGAGCGGCTCGGTCACTCGACCAAGCGGATGCCGAGCGGGGCTGGCCACGATGCTCAGATGCTGGCCCGTATCTGCCCGACGGCGATGGTGTTCACCCCGAGTGTCAACGGCCTCAGCCACAACATCGCCGAATTCACCGAAGCTGTCGACATCGAAGCGGGGGCCAATGTGCTGCTCCAGGTCGTGCTGCAACTTGCGTCTGCGGACGCAACAGGCTGACGAGATGGCGGCGGGTTTCGACCTGGTCACGATGGACTCACCGGCCACTGACGCCATCGCTGCGTTTTGGGCGGAGGTGTTGGGTCTGCACGAGGTCGAACGCGAGGACGGCAATCGCTGGATCGTGCTCGCCGACGCTGACGGCACGCGACGGATCGGCGTACAAGCCGGAAGCACCCGCCCAGGTTCCATGCATCTCGACCTGGCGTGCTCGCCGGCTGAATTCGACGGTGAGCTGGTCCGAATCGTCGCGCTCGGAGCAGTGCAGCTCGGTCCCGTTCGCTGTGAGCCGTACGGGTCGATCGTCAATCTCGTCGACCCGGACGGCAACGCCTTCGACTTGTGTACGTATCACTGACCGGTGAGCCCGTACACGCGAGACGGGGCGCTCCTCTCGGAGCGCCCCGTCTCGATGTCGCCGGGAATCCGGCAGCTGGTTCAGTTGTCGGTCAGAGACCGATCGAGATGTCGATGAACTGGTTCGTCACGACGTCCTCGGGGGTGACACCCTCCTTGGGTGTCGCGCCCTGGGCGGTGTAGATCGGCACCGCCAGTTCGATGAGTCCGGCCACGCGGTCCATGTCGAACTGGCCGACGACGCCCTCAGGGCTGTTGGCGATGAGGCCGTCCTCGATGATCTTGGCGACGCCGAAGTCAGCAGCACCTGCGGTGTAGGCCCATCCGAAGTCCGCACCGAACTGGTCGACGGCATCCAGGATGATCGCGTTCGTGCGAGCGGGGTCGGCCAAGTAGTCGACACTGGCCTGCTGGATGATCGGAACGAGCTTGGTGAAGCACGCTGCGTACGTCTCGATGTTCTCGGGCTTGGTCGCGATCGACTGCGCGTACTGCTCCCAACCGATGTCGTTGATGTACTCGTACGCAACGGGCTTGCCCCAGTCGGTCAGCTCGTTCTCGTACAGGTACGGCTCGGCGGAAGCGAATCCCTGCTGGGCAGCGCTTCCCTCATCGGCGATGAACAAGCTCGGGTCACCTGTGTACGAACCGTCGACCTGATCGGCCGAGAGGATGCCGGAGCCCGTGAGGTAGTCCATGTAGGCCGCGCCACCGAAGTAGCGAACCGTGACACCCTCGGTGCCGAGATCGGCGATGCCGGTGACATCGGGATACGTTTCCGGATCCCACATGATCATCTGCGGGTTCTTCTCGTAGCCCGACTCGATGGCAATGGTCGGGAAGTCGCCCGAGAACTGGATTGCCTCATCGGTGTACACGAAGCCCAGGAGGACGTCGTCGTTCGAGTACATGATCTGTGTGACCGGCGAGAAGTTCTGGGCCGCGCCACCAGAACGGATCTGGATGTCGACGCCGGTGTCGTTGCCGCCGGCGTCGATCAGCGGACCGGTCACGTAGGCGTTGCCTGCGTCGACCTCGTAGCCCTCGCCGATCATCTGGTAGAGGAAGCCGTGCTCTGCTTCGGGCATCCAGTCGAGTTGGATGGCGACGGTCTCGGGGCAGTCGCCGGCGAGCGACACGCCGTCGCCCTCGGTCATCGCGTCGGTGGACTCGGTGGCGGTGGTGTCGCTCGCTGAGGTGTCCGAGGAACCGCTGTCGTCGTCACTGCCGCATGCTGCGACGACGAGTCCGGCGGCGAGGGTGATGCCGAGCAGCTTGGCGCTGCGGGTGGTTTTCATGGGTTGCTCCTTGTGGGGGTTCACGCTGGTTGGGATCGGGGAACCATGAAGGTTCCGGTGGTTGGAGAATGTGGATCGGGCGGAGGATCACGACGATTCGTCGTACCAGCGGCCGATGGCGATCTTGCGGAGTGCACCGAAGGCAAAGAACACTGCGATACCGAGGACCGCGGCGACCATCAAGCCCCCGTACACCTGCGGGAAGCGCGCCTTCTGGCGGAACTGTTCGATGACGACTCCGATTCCGGGTTTCTGACCGGCACGGAAGAACTGTTCGCCGACGATTGCGCCGATCACGCTGAGACCGGCAGAGATCCGGAACCCGATGAAAATCGACGGCATGGCGGCAGGGAACTGCAGCTTGCGGAGACGGGTGCTGCGTGAGACGCCGCGCAGTGTGAACAGCTCGTGCAGCGAGGTTTCCACCGAGGTGAGACCGAACAGCGTGTTGGTCACGATGGGGAAGATCGAGATCATCACGCACACGAAGATCCGGGCGCCGATTCCACCGCCGAACACCGAGCCGATCAACGGCACCACAGCGAGCACAGGGAGGGCCTGGGCGGCCACGAGGTACGGGTACATCGACCGCTCGAGCCAGCGGGCCTGGGCCATCAACACCGCCAGCGTGATGCCGAGCAGGACGCTGATCGCCAAGCCGGTGAGTGCGGTGAACGTGGTCCACGCCAGCCCGGTGATCATCTGTTGGCGAACGATGGAATCGAGGAACGACTGGTCGATCACGGTCACCGACGACGGCAGGAGGAAACCGGGCTTGTCGAACAACCGGCGCATGCCATCGAGGTGCATGTATTCCCACAACACCAGGAACACCGCGAGGAACACCAGCGGTCCGACGATCGAGCTGACGAGGTGCTTCCTGGTCGGGCGTCCGGATGGGCCGGGCTCGCCGACGAGGCTGTCGTCCGCGCCCAGTCCGATGAGCGACACCTCGGTTCCGGATTCGAGGCTGGCGGTCATGAGTGGGCTCCGCGTAGGGCGTGGGAGATCTCGCCGCACAGCTCGGCGAAGTGGGAGTCGAAGCGCAGCTCGGGGTCGCGGGGATACTCGAACGGTACGTGGAACTCGCCGACGATCGAGCCGGGCCGCCCGCTCATCACGAGGATGCGCGTCGACAGGAACACGGCTTCGCTGATCGAGTGGGTGATGAACAGCCCGGCGAACTTCTTGCGCATGAACAGCGAGATCACTTCGTCGTTGAGACGCTCACGGGTGATTTCGTCGACTGCCCCGAACGGTTCGTCGAACAGGAAGACGGTTGGATCGAGCACGAGGCTGCGTGCGAGCGATGCTCGCATCTTCATGCCGCCCGACATCTGCTTCGGATACTTCTGTTCGTGGCCGCTCAGCCCGACGAGTTCGATGCTCTCCAGCGCTCGGCGACGACGCTCGTCCTTCGCCAATCCGTCGAGTTCGGCGAGCAGCTCGACGTTCTGTTGGACGGTGCGCCACGGCAGCAGCGTTGCGTCCTGGAACACGTAGCCGAGGCTCGACTGGTCGACCTGCACCGAGCCGGTCGTCGGCGTGGTCAGACCGGATGCGATTCGCAGCAGGGTCGACTTCCCACAACCAGATGGCCCGACGACGGTCACGAACTCGCCTGCGACGACCTCGAAGGAGGTCCGAGCGAGAGCGCGCGTTCCATCGGGAAATGTCATCGAGATGTCGTCGAAGGTCACGGCGACGTCGGTGGTGACGGGTGGGTTCGGAATGGTGTCGGTCATCAGGGCCTCAGTGCATGATCATTCCACCGGTGACGTTCAACGCCTGCCCGGTGCAGTAGTCGGCGTCGCTGGAGGCGAGGAAGAGCGCCATCGCCGCAACGTCGGAGGTTTCGGCGAGTCGACCGAGTGGTGACTGCGCCGACCACTGGGCAACCTGCTCGCTCGTGCGGGTCGCTGCGCCCATCTCGGTCAGCACATAGCCCGGGCAGACCGAATTGACGTTCACGCCGTGGGGGCCGAGCTCTGCTGCTGACACCTGAGTGAGCGAGATCACCGCCGCCTTCGAGGCTGCGTAATGGGCCTGGCCGGCGGCACCCACCTTGCCGCCCATGCTCGCCATGTTGATGATCTTGCCACCCCCGCGCTCGATCATCGAACGCGCAGCGATCTGGGTGGTCACGAGCATCGCACGCACGTTGATGCTGAACACCCAGTCCCATTCCTCGGCCGAGATGTCGAGCAGCGGTGTGATCCGGAACACTCCAGCATTGTTGACGAGGACGTCGACCCCTCCGAGTTCGTCGATCGCCCGATCCATGGCAGCAGTCGTCGAGATCGGGTCGGCCAGGTCGACGGCTACATGGAGGCCGCCGATCTCATTGGCCAGTGCCGCCGCCTCGTCGGCGAGTTGATCGAGGACGGCCACCGAAGCTCCTTCGGAAGCGAACGATCGCGCGATGTTGGCGCCGATTCCGCGCGCTCCGCCGCTCACGATGACGTTGCGACCGTCGAATCGCTGACGTGCTGGTGCAGGGCGTCCT
>CAJDUH010000007.1_pt1 | contig 15207 bp, 14 predicted proteins | sample 7389931 | NCBI WGS metagenome assembly CAJDUH01 (sample SAMEA7055663, study PRJEB34461) | soil metagenome | biome: terrestrial ecosystem; feature: Peninsula; material: soil | place: Antarctica | collected 2016 | reverse complement strand
CGGTGTTGAAGTTGATGCTCGACGCCATCACCGCGATGTACACCTCGTCGGGTGCGATCTCGGGCGTCGCCACCTCGTCGACGTGCAGCGACTTGCGCGGATCCTTGTCCCACGAATCGACGCCTTCGAACATCGCGGTCTCGTCACGCTTGACGAACGCGGCCCGATAGCTCTCGGGAAGGGGAAGGTTCGCGATGTCGTCGCCGCTGGCACCGGACTGGATGGCCTCGAGGATCTCCTGCATGGCGCGTGACGTTACCGATCGGTAATCGCCCCCGACAAAGCGGGCCAGATCGCCCCCCTTCCCCCGAAATGGCGCGCACACGTTGCGCTCAGCGCAACGGTCGCGACATTTTTCGGGATGTGGGGGGTGGAGTAGCGTCGGAGCATGGCTTCAACTGGTTCGTACCTCGTCGCTGGCGCTCGCACGCCGATCGGCAAGATGAGCGGCGCGCTCGCGTCGTTCTCTGCCGCGGAACTCGGTGGGTTCGCCATCGCTGCCGCACTCGAGCGCGCCGGCGTGGCGCCCGAGGACGTCGAGCATGTCATCATGGGCCAGGTGCTCATGGCCGGCCAGGGCCAGGTGCCCAGCCGCCAGGCGGCCGTCAAGGCGGGCATCCCGATGAGCGTTCCGTCGGTGAACGTCAACAAGGTGTGCTTGTCCGGGCTGAACACCGTGTATCTCGCGAACCAGATGATCGCTGCGGGCGAAGCCGACATCGTCGTGGCCGGCGGCATGGAGTCGATGACCAACGCGCCGTACCTCGCAGACGGCGCCCGTGGTGGGTTCCGCTACGGCAACACCGAGTTGCGCGACGCGATCATCGCTGACGGCCTGTGGTGCGCCTTCGATGCATGCCTGATGGGTCTCGGCACCGATCGATACACCGGCGACAGCATCACCCGCGAGCAGCAGGACGAGTTCGCCGCCCGCTCGAACGAGCTGGCCGCCAATGCGATCAAGGACGGCAAGTTCGCCGACGAGATCGTGCCGGTCGAGGTGCCACAGCGCAAGGGCGACCCGATCCTCGTCGAGCACGACGAAGGGGTGCGCCCGGGCACGACGGTGGAGACGCTGGCCGCGATGCGTCCGGCATTCGACAAGGACGGCACGATCACTGCCGCGAACGCCTCGCAGCTCTCGGACGGCGCCAGCGCCATCGTGCTGATGAGCAGGGCCGAGGCCGAGCGTCGTGGCGTCAATCCGCTCGGCGAGTTCGTGTCGTACGGGATGGTCGCCGGTCCCGACAACGCGTCGCTGCTCCACCAGCCGAGCCGAGCCGTGATGAAGGCGGCCGAGCGCGCCGGCATCGCCGTCGGCGACCTCGATTTGTTCGAGCTCAACGAGGCCTTCGCCGCTGTCGGCATCGCCTCGACCGCCGAACTCGGCGTCGATCCCGACAAGGTGAACGTCAACGGCGGAGCGATCGCCCTTGGCCACCCGATCGGCATGAGTGGCAACCGTCTCGCACTGACCCTGCTGCACGAGCTCAAGCGGCGTGGCGGCGGGACCGGCGCCGTTGCGCTCTGTGGCGGCGGTGGCCAAGGCGACGCCGCCATCTTGCGCACCGTCTGAGCGACCGCTGCGTCGAGCGCCTCCATCACGCTGGGTGATTGACAGCCCACCTCCAGTGGGTATACTGACATCGGCAACGACTTGTGTGACGAATGGTTGACGAATCGTCGCTCATTCCGTAATGTATCCGTAACAACTGATCGAGCGAATCGTCATCCGGTTCGCCACCCTTCTGGGGCATCATCGAAACGAATCGGCCCGTCCGCCCGCAACCGATTCGTGGAGATGGTGCCCCAGTTCAGTTTTCCGCCGATCACAGAGCCTGATCAGAGCCTGATCACCGAGCCGGCCACCAACCGGTCAGTCGACGGCTCGGCGCCCTTCGAGGGCCCGACCCAGGGTGAGTTCGTCGGCGTACTCCAGATCGCCTCCCACCGGGAGCCCACTGGCGATGCGCGTGATCGTCAGCCCGATCGGCTTCAACAACCTGGCGAGATACATCGCGGTGACTTCGCCTTCGGTGTTCGGGTTCGTGCACAGGATGATCTCCTGCACTCCCTCGGGATCGATGCGGGCGACCAGCTCACGGATCTTGAGCTGCTCGGGTCCGATGCCTTCGAGCGGACTCATCGCGCCGAGCAGCACGTGATACCGCCCTCTGAACTCGCCGGTCCGCTCGATGGCCACGATGTCACGCGATTCCTCCACCACGCACAGCACCGACGAATCACGGGCATCGTCGTTGCAGATTGGGCACAACACGTCGTCGGCGATGTGGAAGCAACGCTCACAGAACCGCACGCGGGCCTTTGCTTCGGTGATCGCGTGGGCGAGGCGAGTTGCGTCCTCGGTCGGCACCTTGAGGAGGTGGAAGGCAATGCGCTGCGCCGACTTCGGGCCGATGCCCGGGAGACGACCGAGTTCGTCGATCAGCGACTGGACGGGAGGGGTGTAGTTGCCGGCCATCCGATGCGTCAGCCAGCTTCTTCGATCAGTTCGGAGCCCGGAAATGCCTCAGCGAGGCGATCGATCGGCGACTTCACGGACTCCGGCGGAGCATCGACCAGGTCGTCGAGGTCGACGTCGTCGTCATCGGGTAAGTCGGCAACCAGGATCACGGGCTGGTCGTCGATCGTGCCGCCCGACTGGCCGATCGCGGCGGCGGTTGCCAGCCCTCGCTCCCTGGGTGACGTCGACTCGACTACTGCGTCAGCCTCGCGGCCACTGTCGTTGCTCGGGGGACCTGATGGAGCCTGCGAGGCTGATGGCGGCGATGCAGCAGCTTGGCCCGAACCATTGTCGGCGGTCTGCGGGCCGCCTCCGCTGCCTCCGTCGCCGCCCCCGTCGAGCAACTCGATCGTCACTGGAGCCCCGGTGAACTTCGCGAGCGCCGCCTCGACCACCGATCGTTGCTCGTCGCACTTGGCCCGGTGGACGGCGTTCGGCACCGACAACGTGAGCGTCGAGTCGGTACTGCGAACGAAGCTCGCGGGCGCATACACCGCCCGAGCCATTCCCTTCAACGCCGGACGGATCGTGTTCTCCCACAGCTCCGAGGTGATCGACGTCGTGGACGCCGCGCTCGATTCCGCAGACATCCGCTCGGGTGTTGCAGGTGCTCCCTCGACGGCGGGCGTCGTTGACGGTGCGTGTGGCACAGCCGTCGGCTCCGCACCGCCGCCGGTCACGGCAGGCTCGCTCTCGGGAGCCGGCGCTGCGGTCGGAGCCGTGCGGGCGCGCCCGCCGAGGGCAGCGCGGCCGGTCGCCGAGTCGACGGGCGGCTTCGGGTCGTCGGCCGGTGGCGTGACTCCGGCGGCGATCTGACGCTCCAGTCGCTCGATGCGTTGTAGCAACGCACCGGTGTCGGCGCCCACGCTGTCAGCGGTGAGTTGCACCGTGGCCACGTCGAGCAACACCCGTGGATCGGGGGCATGACGCATCTCGGCCAGCGCGGTGCCGAGGATCTCGATGCCACGAACGAGCCCGGCCGCACCCAGCCGCTGCGCCTGAGCGGCGAGAGCATCGAGGCGATTCGACGGCACCTGCACGAGTTCCGGCGCCATCAGCGCAAGGAACCCGTTGCGCAGGAACGCGATGAGCTCCTCGGTGAGCGTGCGTGGGTCCATCCCGCTCGTGATCGCATGTGCGATGACGGTGAGCCCGCGGCCCGAGTCGCGGTCGATCATGGCCTCGACGAACTCGTCGAGCGGCACGACCTGCATTCCTTCGTCGCCCGTGCTGGCGAGCAACTCCAGCGCCGACAGCGTGTCGCGTGCCGATCCGCCGCCACGACTCAATGCCTGCTCGAACGCTGCTTCGCTCACGTCGAGGCCTGCGTCGGCTGCAACCCACCGAACGTGTTCGGCCAGCGTGTCGGCAGGCAGGAGATGGAACTGCAGGTGTTGGGTGCGGCTGCGGATGGTGTCGGACATCTTCTGCGGGTCGGTCGTTGCCAGCACGAACACCACGTGCGGTGGCGGTTCCTCCAACGTCTTCAGCAGCGCTGCCTCGGCTGCCCGCGACAGCATGTGGACCTCGTCGAGGATGTACACCTTGTGCCGACCGGGCGTGCCGAGCGACGCCTTCTCGATCAGGTCGCGCATCGCGTCGACGCCGTTGTTGCTCGCCGCGTCGAGTTCGTGCACGTCGTAGCTGACACCCCGTTCGACGGCGAGGCACGACTCGCACTCGCAACACGGCTCGCCGTCCTGGGGGTTCTCGCAATTGAGCACCTTCGCGAGAATGCGCGCCGAGGTGGTCTTGCCGGTACCGCGTGGACCCGAGAACAGGTAGGCCTGGCCCTCACGACCCTCGGCGACCGAAGTACGCAAGGCGCGCACCACGTGATCCTGGCCCTTCACCTCGCTGAAGCGGCGGGGCCGGTAGCGACGGTAGAGCGACTGGGTGGCCATCGCGGCCACGATAGCGATACGAGGTCAGCGACGGAGTCCGACCGTCACTCCAACTGCTCCTCCAACCATTTCCCAGTCGGCAAGATGCGGGCATCTCTCAGCAGGATCACTCCGGGCTTCGTGTTCGGCGGTGGGTAGCCAGGTGGGTACACCACCGCCGGGAACTCCGGGTCGACGGTGACCGACAACGTGACACCTGCCTGGATGTCGGAGAGCGCCACGTTGAAAACGGTCCAGAACACGGTCTGGCGGATCGCCTCAGCGCCAGCGGTTCGCGTGACGTCGAGTTCGACCTCGTACACCTCGGAGTGACTGTTGACATCTTGCGAGGTGTGCGTGGTCTGCCAGCCGCCCACGACGGTGGCCGTTGCCGGAACTGCGCGATCGAGCGACGCTTGGTACGGATCGAACTTCGGTTCCTTGTTACGTCGCAACAGCGCCATGGCGGAACTCTACGCTCGCCTGAAATGGCCATCGCGCCGATGATCTCCTCCGTAGCATCACGCGATGTCCAAGAGCGCAACATGCACGATGCTGATCGTTCTGATCGGCCTTGCCACATCGTGCAGCAGCGAACCGGTCGCGGTCACCCGTGCCGACTACATCGACTCGCTCGAGACGGTGTGTGCCGAGACCACCGCCACGCTCGCAGCGCTCCCGCGCCCACCCGAGCAGATCACCGTCGCCGAATTCGCCACGAGTGCAGCGAGCGCGCTCGACGACGAATCCGAACGGGCGCGCGCCCTCGACGCACCCACCGAGATCGGCGACGATCATCGTGCATTCATCCGCAACACCGACGAACAGGGCGCCACGTGGCGCTCGATCGCGACTGCCAGCGAGGACCAGCTCGGTGAGCTCACCGTTCGCGTCGGCGAGTTGATCCGCGGTCGCAACGATCTCGTCGACGAGATGGGGGCACCCGGATGCCGACGCGGCGAGGTCTGACCAGACCGGACCACGCGGTCGGCAACCGTGCAACCACGAGGCCGACTGCCGGGGTGCCCCGGCTGATGGGCCGACGGGCAACTAGCCTCGGGCGATCGTGAACGAGCGAACACCACTTCGAGCCGCCGGGCGGTTCAGCCGCGTCATCGCTGGGGCCGCACTCGCCGTCATCGGCGTGGTCGGCCTGCTCCCGGGCAGCGCCTTCGCAGAGAACTCGCTCGTGTCGTCCGATCCGGCCGATGGCACCGCACTCTCCCAATCGCCCGCCACGATCTCGTTCACGTTCAGCGAACCGCTCGGCGACGTCAACACCATCACCTTGACGTGCACCGACCTGTACACCGTGGGCCCGCGCCAGGTCAGCGACGACGGCCTCACCATGACCGCCGAGGTCATCGACCCACTCCCGAAGGGCGCGTGCGTCGCCGCCTACGTGGTCAGCGACTCCGAAGGCTCTCCCAACGGTCAGGGCAACGTCACGTTCACGATCGAGAACGACCCGGTCAGCGCAGTGACCACACCGACATCCGAGCCGACCACGGGCGCAACGACCCCGACGGACACGACCTCGACGTCGACGACCGGCACCGGCGACATCGCCAAGCTGTCCGACGTCGACACGGGCCAGGGCCCGCTCTGGCTGGGCCGCCTCATCTCGGTGTTCGGCCTCGCCGTGCTGTTCGGGTCGCTCGTGCTGATCGCCGCGGCATGGCCCGAAGGGGTCGAGTACCTCGTGACCATCCGGTTCATCCGCGCGGTCTGGATCATCGCGTTCGTCGGCAGCTTGTTGTACGTCGCTGCCGCCACCGCAGCGGTGTCCGGCTCAGGACTCGGCAGCGGGTTCAATCCGGCGAACTGGGTCGACCTCTTCGATGCCGGCATCCCGGGGATCGCTGCGGTGGCGCGGTTCGTGCTCGTGATCGCCTGCGCGTGGGTCGCGTTCCGTCCCGATCGCGTGATCGATCCGGTCACCCAGATGGCCGCCCTCGGCATCCCGGCACTCGCCGTCGCCACGATCGGTTTCAGCCGCACGAACATGGACATGCCGATCATCGGCGTGCCGGTGTCGATCATCCACGTGCTCGCAATGTCGATCTGGCTGGGCGGCGTGGTGCTGCTCGCTCGAGTCGTGCTCGCCGGGCCCGGTGAGGAGGACCTCGTGCACGCCGTACGCGGGTTCGGCCGCCTGTCGAACCTCGCCATCGGTACCACGATCGTGACCGGCATCATCCAGATGATCCTGCTCGACGGTGGCGATCTGTTCGGTACCTCGCACGGCCGCGTGATCCTGCTGAAGACCCTGGCCGTGGCGGTGATGATCTTCGTGGCCGTCTCGGCCCGCCAGTTCGTCAACCAACGTCTGGCGCGCGCCAATGAGATGACCGTGCCGATGGCCGACCGCCTGCGCCGTGCGTTCGGCGTGGAGGCAGTAGCGGGTGTCATCGTGCTCGCGATGAGTGCCTGGCTGCTCTCGCTGGCGCCGCCGAACGTCGCCACGGGTCCGGACATCGACTACGCGATCGCCGTGACCGTCGACGCTCCCGAGGCCGACTTCGACGTCACGGTGCGCCTCACCCGAGATCGCGTGGGTTTGTCGGGAATGGCGGTCGAGGTCGACGCTCCCGACGACGGCCTGTCCGGGCTCGAGGTGGTGCTGACCGCTCCGACGAACGACACCATCGGCACGATCACCCAGCCGGTCCCGCTCACCGGAGTCGGGCTGGCCGTGCTGCCCGCGGGCGAGCAGGGTCTGCCGCTGACCGTCGCCGGCGACTGGACGTTGGTGGTCAATGCAGTCACCCCGACCGGCGTGTTCACCAGTCCGCCGCAGGGCTTCACGATCCTGAACACCGACGGCACCGAGCCGGTCGCCCAGCTGACCACGCCCCCCGTGGTGACGATCCCGCCGATCACCCAGCCGTAACGAAGTCGCGGAACGACACCGGATCGGCCACGTCGAGTTGGTCGTAGGTGCACGACTCGGGAGTGCGATCTGGTCGCCAGCGCAGGAACCCGACACCGTGGCGGAACCGGCGACCCTCCAGCTGGCCGAACGAGACCTCGGCCACCAGCCCCATCCGGATCGGGACGAACGACAGGTCCTTTCCGGCGTTCCACCGACTGCCACCGCTGGTCGCCGTGCCAGCGGCGTCACCGTCGCGCTCGGCCCACTGGCGCCACGGATGACCGTCGAGTGAGTCGTGGGTCTGTGGTTCGAGCTCGGCGAGCAACTCGGCGCGCCGCTTGGCCGAGAACGAAGCGGCCACACCAACGGAGTGCATGTCGCCGTCGGCGTCGAACAGTCCGAGCAGGAGCGAACCGACCCCTTGGCCGTCCTTGTGGATGCGGTACCCGGCAACCGCACAGTCGGCGGTGCGTTGGTGCTTCACCTTGATCAGCGCCCGCTTGCCCGGCTGATAGGTGCCATCCAGTGGCTTGGCGACGATGCCGTCGAGGCCCGCTCCTTCGAACCGGTGGAACCAGTCGTCGGCAACCACCTGGTCGGTCGTGGCCGGGGTCACGTGCACCACGTCGTTCTCGGTGACTGCGGCGACGAGCGCGGAGCGACGGTCGGCCAGTGGTTCGTCGAGCAGTGAGTTGACGTCGACAGCGAGCAGATCGAACGCGACGAACGCCGCCGGCGTCTCGGCGGTCAGCCTGTTGATGCGGGATTCGGCGGGATGGATGCGTTGCAGCAACGCGTCGAAGTCGAGCCCGTTCCCGTCGGACCTGGCGACGACGATCTCACCGTCGACCACGCAACGCTCCGGCAGGGCCGAGCGGAGTGGTTCGAGCAACTCAGGGAAGTAGCGGCCGAGTGGTCGGAGCTTTCGGGAGATCAGCTCGATGCGATCGCCGTCGCGGAACACGATGCAGCGGAAGCCGTCCCACTTGGGCTCGAACAACCAACCGTCACCCTCCGGAATCGATCGCGCCAGCTTCGCGAGCATTGGCTCGAGCGGAGGCTGGAACGGCAGCCGCATGGCAGCGACGGGCGGGGTCGGAGGAGCATCTGCCATGCATGCAGTCTGGTCGATCTACCGAGAGCGGCCGACAGCCAGTAACTTGCGAGGCGTGACGAACCCGATGCAGGAGAAGCTCGCCGACCTGGCCGAACGACGTGAACAGGCCATTCACGCCGGTTCGCAGCGCTCGGTCGACCGTCAGCACGACAAGGGCAAGATGCTCGCCCGTGAGCGGCTCGACTACTTCCTCGACGAGGGCTCGTTCCACGAACTCGACATGCTTGCCCGCCACCGCGCGCTGGCGTCGGGCCTCGAGGACCGCCCGTACACCGATGGCGTGATCACGGGTTGGGGCACCGTCGATGGTCGCAAAGTCTTCGTCTTCTCGCAGGACTTCACCGTGTTCGGCGGTGCCCTCGGCGAAGTGTTCGCCGAGAAGATCCACAAGCTGATGGACCTCGCACTCAAGGTCGGCGCACCGGTGATCGGCCTCAACGACGGTGCCGGAGCGCGCATCCAAGAAGGCGTGGTCAGCCTGGCCTCCTACGGCGGGATCTTCCACCGCAACGTGCTGTCGTCCGGCGTCGTGCCGCAGATCTCGGTGATCCTCGGCCCGTGTGCCGGCGGCGCGGTGTACAGCCCGGCGATGACCGACTTCATCTTCATGGTGCGCGAGTCGAGCCACATGTTCATCACCGGCCCCGACGTGGTGAAGACCGTGACGGGCGAAGACGTCACGCTCGAAGAACTCGGCGGCGCAATGAGCCACGCCACCAAGTCGGGTGTCGCCACGTTCGTGTCGGCCGACGAGAAGTCGTGCCTCGACGACGTGCGCTTCCTGCTGTCGTTCCTGCCGTCGAACAACCTCGAAGAGCCACCGGTCGAAGACCTGGGCGACGACCCCGACCGGCTGTGTCCGGAACTGCGCGACATACTGCCGCCCAGCCCCAACCTGCCGTACGACATGACCGAGGTGATCCGCCACGTCGTCGACGACGGCGAGTTCTTCGAGTACTTCCCGCACTGGGCGAAGTCGATCGTGTGCGGGTTCTCTCGCATCGACGGTCGGCCCGTCGGCATCGTCGGCAACCAACCCAAGGTGCTGGCCGGAGTGCTCGACATCGAGTCGTCCGAGAAGGCCGCAAGGTTCGTTCGTACCTGCGACTCCTTCAACATCCCGTTGATCACCTTCGTCGACGTGCCCGGCTTCCTACCCGGCGTCGACCAGGAGTACGGCGGCATCATCCGCCACGGCGCCAAGCTGCTCTACGCCTACTGCGAGTCGACCGTGCCGCGCATCCAGGTGATCACCCGCAAGGCCTACGGCGGCGCCTACGTCGTGATGAACTCCAAGTCGATCGGCGCCGACCTCGCCTTCGCATGGCCGACCGCCGAGCTCGCCGTGATGGGGCCGCAAGGCGCTGTCGAGATCGTCTACCGCCGCGAACTGCAGCAGGCCGCCGATCCGGTCGCCCGCCGCGCCGAGCTGGTGCAGGAATACACCGACAAGTACGCCTCGCCCTATGCCGCTGCCGAGCGCGGCTACATCGACGACGTGATCGACCCGGCCGAGACCCGCCAGAAGCTGGTTGCCGGGCTGCGAATGTTGGCCACCAAGCGTGAGGAACTGCCGCGGCGCAAGCACGGCAACGTCCCGCTGTGACCGGACGCGACCGACGATGAGCGACGGCCCGTCGGTGCCAGGACAGCCTCCCCTGGCCGGCGCCCCCACGCAACCGCCAGGCGCGCCGCCACCTCCGCCGCCGCCACCTGCTTCTCCGCCGCCGCCACCTGCTTCTCCGCCGCCGCCTCCCCCGCCTCCCCCGCCTCCGTCGGGGTCGACGTCGGCCGCCACCGACGACGACCTCGCTGCGCTGTTGTCGAAGATCACCGACGACGCCAACGCGCCGGTCGTGGGCGCGGCACTCACGAAGCCAACCGACGTCGATCGCCCCGAACGAGCCGAGGTGACCCACATCGAGTCAGACGGAGGCATCGACTTCGACCCCGCACTCGCCTCGTTCGGTGCGCGCTTGGGCGGACTCGTGATCGACACCATCGTCGTGGCGCTCTGTCTGCTGCCGGGGGTGGCCTTGATCCTCGTCGGTTCGACGCCGTTGATCATCCTCGGCTTGCTGCTGATGGTCGCCGGCTTCGGTGGGTCCACCGTGTTGTACGCGCGGGCGGTGTCGTCGACCGGGCAGTGGATCGGCAACCGTGTCACGAACACCACGGTGGTCGACGCCCGAAACGGCCGCATGGTCACGGGAGGCGACGGTGGTCTGCGATTCATTCTGCGCTACCTGGTGTCATCGATCTTCCTGATCGGTTTCCTCATGGCGCTCGGCAACTCGCAACGGCGGACGTTCCACGACAACGTTGCCGGCACCGTGGTCACCCGGCCACCCCGCGCCACCTGGTCGATCGACGACGAGGTCGCCGGTGGCTGAAGCGCCTATCGTGCACTCCATGTCCGGGATCACCGACGTGTCACCGATGCCGAGCGACGATGAGGTCGTCGCGATCATGGCCGGCGTCGAAGCCCTCTGGCCGAAACCCGTCGTCGCCCTCGATGCGACGCCGCAGCGGAGCACCGCCTGGCGCTTCAGCGGCCGCTGGTGGGCCAAGCCGGTGTCCGCCCGTCGCGACCGCCCCTTCCGCTGACCGCTTCCCGGCAATCGCCGATCGGGAACCCGGCGACGTGGCAAACTCAGCCCATGGCAATGCCACCGCCCCCGCCACCCCCCGGACAGGGCTCGACGCCGCCACCTCCACCGCCTCCCGCCTTCGGCTCGTCCCCGCCACCCGGATTCGCCACCCCACCACCCCCGCCGGGTGCCGTCGCCACGGCGCCGGGGTACCCGCCCTACGGGTACGCCGCTCCACCTGTCGGTGGTGAGCGAGCCGGATTCGGCATCCGACTCGGGGCGTTCCTGCTCGACGGGCTGCTGTACGGCCTGTTGAGCCTGGTGTTCATCATCCCGTCGATCATTGTCGGATTCACCGCCTTCAACGGCTGCGAGTTCCGCACCGTTGGCGACAACACCAGCGAGTTGTTCTGCCCTGCGGGCAAGCCGAGCGGTGGCGTCCTTGCTGCAGCGATCGCGATCGGCGTTCTTGGTTACCTGATCGTCGCGTTCATCTACCTGCGGGCGCTCGGCAACGGCCAGACCTGGGGCTGTCGGATCGTCGGTATCAAGGTGATCGGCGAGACCACCGGCGAACCGATCGGATTCGGTCGGGCGCTCGGACGACAACTGTTCGCCGGCTTCATCTCGGCGCAGATTCTCTACCTCGGCTACCTCTGGATGCTCTGGGACGACAAGAAGCAGACCTGGCAGGACAAGGTCGTCAACTCGATCGTCGTCAAGGTCTGACCGGCTCGCTCGGTCGCTGAACGAATCGACGTACCAACGTGGACATCACCACCGTCGCCGACGACCTCGTCGTGATCCACGACGGTCTCGACGTACGCCGCTATGACGCACTGGCACCAGACACCGCGCACGACCTCGACGGCGTCACGGTCCACACGCTCGCTCGGCCCGACGGTGAGCTGCTGTGCCGGTTCGCCACGGTCAACGACGTGCACTTCGGCGAAGTCGAGGCCGGCCGGATCGACGATCTGCGCGAGGGTCCGATCCGACGCGCCGAGCCCGGTGCGCAGCCCTATCCGGAAGTGATGAACCTGGCCGCGGCCGACGAGATGGCAGCCATCGATCCGGTAGCGGTGATCGTCAAGGGTGACCTCACCGCCGAGGGGACCCGCGGCGAATGGGACGCCTTCGAGGCCTGCTATCGCACGGCGTTCGGCCCCCTCCTCCACGTGGTGCGCGGCAACCACGACGCGTATCAGCACCAGGCTGAGTACGCGGGCGATCACTGGATCGAACTACCCGGCGTGGCCGTTGCCCTGCTCGACACGGCGATCCCCGGCGCCACGACCGGCACGATCACCGCCGAACAGATCGACTGGCTCGAAACGCAGCGACGACTACTTCGGTCTCCACCCCGACGCGAGCGATGCACTCGACGCGCTCGCCGCCCGCCGAGCCGGCATCGTCGCCTATGCAGCAGGACACACCCATCGCCATCGGGTGCGCTCGATGACCAGTTCTGGTGTGCCGTCGATCGAAATCGGTTGCACGAAAGACTTCCCGGGCACCTGGGCCGAGTACCGGGTGTACGAGGGTGGGATCATGCAGGTGGTGCACCGGATGTCAACGCCGAAGGCACTGGCATGGAGCGAGTCGTGTCGTCGTCTGTACTCCGACTTCGGCATCGACTACGAGACCTACGCGCTCGGCACACTCGCCGATCGGTGTTTCACCATCCCGATTCGCTGACGGCTTGATCATCCCTGACCGGATCGGTCCAAGTCTCGCCGATGTCGATCACCACTGCCGTTCCACACCGACGGGCAGGGGGCTGGGCCGTTCCTTCGGGAGACCGCAAGCTACCGACCTCGATCCCCGCGTTCATCGCGGGCACGATGATCATCTACACCATCGGTGCCGGCTGGCCGGCCTCCGACCTCGGCCTGCGGCTCGAATACCGCCGCTCGAGTTCGGTGTATCCGCGAACTCTGTGGCACCCCCACGTCATCATGGGACGCATGGAGATCGCATTGCTCATTGTCGCTGTCGTGCTGGCCGTCGGGGCCGCCGTCGGCGGGTACCTGTTCGCTGTTCGCCGCACCGAGGCCGATGTGGCGGCGCACGCCGACGAGCGCGCCGCTACTGCTGAATCACTGCAGTACGCGGTCGATGCCGCAGTTCACAACGCCGTTGCCCAGGTTCGCGACCAGGCGACTGCCGAACGTGACGCCGCCGTCGCCGCCGCGCTGGAGCAGACGGCAATCCTGCAGCGCGAGCAGTTCGGGGCGATGGCGCTCGCCGCACGAGAGCAGACCAGCGCCGAACTCACTTCGAAGAAGGACGTCATCGATTCGCGTCTCGACCAGGTCCACGCGGAGATGCGCGCCGAACTCACCAAGTTGAGCGAGATGGTCACCACGCTCGGACGCTCCAGTGCCGAGAACTTCGGGCAGGTCACCAACTCGTTGCAAGCTCACGCCGAGATCGCCAACACGTTGGCCGACTCCACCCGGGCGTTGCGCGAGGCATTGGCCAATCCGCAGGCTCGCGGGCAATGGGGCGAGCGGATGGCCGAAGACGTCCTGCGCCTCGCCGGGTTCATCGAGAACCTCAACTACGTCAAACAGACCCAGATCGAAGGCGGCACCGGCCGACCCGACTACACGTTCCCGATGCCCAAGGGCCATGCGCTGTACATGGACGTCAAGTTTCCAATGGCCTCGTACCTGCGCTACCTCGAAGTCGACACCAACGCCGAGCGCGACGTGCACCTCAAGCGCTTCCTCGCGGATGTGCGACTGCGGGTGAGGGAACTCGCCAAGCGCGACTACTCGGGCGAGAGCGACACTCCGTCGGTCGACTACGTCCTGTTGTTCATCCCCAACGAGCAACTCACGGGGTTCATCCACGAACACGACGCCAGCCTGCTCGACGAAGCGATGGGCCAGAAGGTCGTGCTGTGTTCGCCGCTCACGCTGTTCGCGTTCCTCGGGGTGATCCGCCAGGCGTTCGACAACTTCATGATCGAGCAGACCAGCGACGACATCCTGCAGCTGCTCGGCACGTTCAGCGCCCAATGGCGCAAGTACAACGAGCAGGTCGACTCGGTCAAGAAGAAGTTCGACCAGGTCGACCGCGCTTTCGAGCAGCTCACCGGCCCTCGACGTCGTCAGCTCGAAAAGCCCCTCCGTCAGCTCGACGAACTCCGCCTGCAACGCAACCTCCCCGTCGACGGGGAGCTCTTCGCGACGACCATCGCCAGCGATGACGTCGCCGATGACGACACCGACACGCCACCAGGCGGAATCGTTCGGATGCTTGGCGCATGACGCACCGTGCACCACGATCGAATCACCGTCGGCGGTCATCGACTGATTGAATCGGGCCCGTGAGCCAGCCCGCGTTCGACTTCGGCGACGACGAACTCGACGACGGAGCGAACCCCACCTACTCGGTTGGTGAACTCGCCGACGCGATCAACGACACGCTGCGTCGAGGGTTCTCCGACGGCGTCTGGGTTCGCGGCGAGATCACCGGGTGGAGCGATCGCGGGCAGCACGCTTACTTCACGCTCGTCGACGACGCCGACACATCCGAGCCCGACAGCCACCGACGCAGCGGAAACGGGCGAGGCAAGGCGGTCGTCAACGTCCAGTTCTTCGCCAACGCACGCATGCGGCTGCGTCCGATGCTCCAGAAACACCGGCTCCGTCTCGCGGACGGCATGAAGGTGCGGGTGTTCGGCTACCTCGACTACTACGCGCCGAATGGTCGGATCGGCCTGAAGATGACCGGCATCGACCCGAAGTACACACTCGGCGACATCGCTGCGTCGCGCGACGAGGTGATCCGACGGCTCGTCGCCGAGGGTCTGCTCGACGCCAACAAACGACGAGCGCTGTCGCCCATCCCGCTGCGAGTCGGCGTGGTCACCAGCGTCGGCACGGCGGCGTGGCACGACTTCCACGACGAGCTCAAACGCAGTGCGATGGGGTTCTCACTCACCGTGATCGACACCCGGGTGCAGGGTGAATTCGCCGAGGTAACGGTCGCCGCCGCGCTCATCACACTGTCTCGACGAACCGACCTCGACGCACTGGTCGTCATCCGCGGCGGCGGCGCCCGCAACGAGCTGGCCGTGTTCGACGCCGAACGCATCGCACGAGCCATCGCGTCGTCGCCGATCCCCGTACTCACCGGGCTCGGGCACGAAGTCGACCGCAGCGTCGCCGACGAGGTCGCCCACACCACGCTCAAGACCCCCACCG
>CAJDUH010000022.1_pt1 | contig 15533 bp, 15 predicted proteins | sample 7389931 | NCBI WGS metagenome assembly CAJDUH01 (sample SAMEA7055663, study PRJEB34461) | soil metagenome | biome: terrestrial ecosystem; feature: Peninsula; material: soil | place: Antarctica | collected 2016 | reverse complement strand
GACTTCGGCACCTACACGATGCTCTCGCACGTAGGGCCCGATCATCCCGATGGCGCGTGGCTGCGTGACGTGTTCGGCACCGAGCGCGTCGAGTGCACCTCGTCGCCCGATGCCACCACCGGGCCCAAGCACGGCCAGATCGCAAGTGGTCTCGCCGACGTCGTGCCCGGCGCGATGTGGCGCACGGTGACCATGGAGCTCGGCACGATCTCCGACACGCGGATGATCATCAACGAACGCGCCGAACACTGGGTGCACTTTCAAGGTGACCGATCGATACCCGAACACGCGCAGATCGTCTGGGATCACCGCTGCGGCTCGACCCCCGACGATGTCGAATGGGAGCGGTCGGCTCGGGCCCATGGGCCCTCGTTCATCGACGACCAGGGTCACGTATCTGGGCCGTTCGTGAACTCGTGCGGTACGGTCGGGTCACTCTCCACAACATGAAAGGGGTCTCTCAATGGGATTCATCGATTCGATCAAGTCCAAGCTGGGCGGCAGCAAGTCACAGGTCAAGGGTGGCATCGACAAGGCGGCTGACGCCATCGGCGACAAGGCCGGCGCGAATGCCGACAAGGTCGACAAGGCCGCTGAGGTGGCCAAGGACGCCGTCGACAAACTCCCTGACGCCTGACCCGATCGTGGGCGTCGCGCTGGTTCTCGGCACCACTGCGACGTCCACCTCGTAGGATCGTTGCGATGAGCGCCGCGGCCGAGCGTCAGCGACCCCCGTCGGTCGACACGCTCGCGCGGTCATTGGCGGCATCGGGCCTACCGCACCCGGTACTGGTCGACATCGCACGTGAAGCGATCGAGGCCAACGACGTCGAGTCGGCCCCCCGTCGCGCCGAGGCATTCCGACGAACGCTGCTGACTCCCGTGGTCAATGCGACCGGCGTGCTGTTGCACACCAATCTCGGCCGTGCGCCGCTGCGTCATCACCAAGAGGCCGTGGCGCAGAGCGTCGAGTTCGACCTCGCAACCGGTGCCCGCGGGTCGCGCCAGCGCGCCGTCGGCCAGTTGCTGGCACGGCTGTGCGGCACCGAGTCGGCCATCGTGGTCAACAACAACGCTGCTGCCGTCATGCTCGTGCTCGCCGCCCTCGCCGAGGGTCGTGACGTTCCCGTGAGCCGTGGCGAGAGCGTCGAGATCGGTGGCTCGTTCCGAGTGCCGGACGTGATGGAGCAGTCCGGCGCTCGTCTCGTCGACGTCGGCACCACCAACCGCACCCGCCTCNGACGTCGGCACCACCAACCGCACCCGCCTCGACGACTATCGCCGTGCACTCGACAAGCCCGGCGTCGACGCGGCGCTCGTGCTCAAGGTGCATCCGAGCAACTACCGCGTCGAAGGTTTCGTGGAAGAGACCTCCGTCCGTGAGCTCGCAACGCTCGGGGTGCCCGTCGTCGCCGACATCGGCAGCGGTCTGATCGACGCCAACTGCCCGTGGCTCCCCGGCGCCCCTCCGGCGTGGCTTGCCGGCGAACCGGCTGCACTGCAGACGCTCGCCGACGGAGCGGCGCTCGTCACCTTCAGCGGCGACAAGCTGCTCGGTGGGCCCCAGGCGGGCATCATCGCCGGTCGTGCCGATCTGGTCGAACGCTGCCAGCGCCATCCGTTGGCCCGAGCGCTCCGACCTGGGGGCCTGGTGCTCGCAGCATTGCAGGACACGGCGTTGGCGTACCTCGACAAGCGCGCCGCCACCGACATTGCGTTTTGGGCGATGGTCGCCACCCCGGTCGCGACACTTCAGGCGCGCGCCGACACGATCGTCTCGGCGGTGGCGCACACGCACCCGTCGGCCGTGGCGACCGCCATGGAATCGTTGCCCGGAGCCGGATCGGCGCCCGGGGTGACCATGGCGTCGTTCGGGCTGACCATCGATGGCGACCTGCTCGCCGATCTCCGCCGCCACGAACCGCCGGTGATCGCTCGGTCGCGCGATGACCGCACGATGCTCGACCTCCGATCGGTGGCTCCGTCGGACGACGCCGTCGTCGTCGGTGCGCTGACCGCCCCGAGCACCGCACCGCCCGTCGACTCGTGACCGTCGTCGCCACGGCCGGCCACGTCGACCACGGCAAGTCGTCGTTGGTCCTCGCCCTCACGGGGACTGATCCCGATCGGTTCGAGGAAGAGAAGCGTCGCGGCCTCACGATCGATCTCGGCTTCGCCCACACGACGCTGCCGTCGGGCGAGGAACTGAGCTTCATCGACGTGCCCGGCCATGTGAAGTTCCTGCGCAACATGCTCGCCGGTGTCGGCGGGGTGACCGCCTGCGTGTTCGTGGTCGCGGCCACCGAGGGATGGAAGCCGCAGTCCGAAGAGCATCTGCGCATCCTCGAACTGCTCGGCATCGGCTCGGGACTGATCGCGCTCACCAAGTGCGACCTCGTCGACGACGACCTACTGGAGTTGGCGCGGATGGATGTCGCGGATCACGTCGTCGGCACCTTCCTCGCCGATGCACCGGTGGTTGCGGTGTCGGCAACCACCGGTGCCGGCCTCGACGAACTCCGAGCTGAACTCGACAGCCTCGTCGCTCGTTCCACTCGGGCGAACGACGCTGGGCGCCCTCGTTTGTGGATCGACCGGGTCTTCGCTGCGAAGGGGAGCGGCACCGTCATCACGGGCACCCTGACCGGGGGCCGACTGGCGATCGATCAGAACGTGGTCGTCGAGGGGCGCGAGGCGCGGATTCGCGGCGTACAGACCGCCGGCCGATCCGTCGCCGAGATCGGTCCCGGCAACCGGGTTGCGGTCAACCTCGCCGGCGTCGACCACCACGACCTGGCACGCGGCGACGCCCTCGTGATCCCGGGGCAGTGGCGCCGGACCGATCGCATCGACGCATCGGTGCACGTCCTCGCGGCGCTCGATCACGACCTGTCGCGGCGCGGGGCGTTCGTTGCCTACATCGGTTCTGGCGAACACTCCGTGCGTTTGCGGGTGCTCGGTGACGAGACCGTGGCCCCGGGCGGCGACGGCTTCGTGCGGCTCTTCTTCTCCCGGCCGCTGGCGATGCTCCCCGGTGATCGATTCGTGCTGCGCGAGTCGGGTCGTGACGAGACGGTCGGCGGCGGCGAGGTGCTCGACATCGAGCCCGTGCTACGGGCCTCGAGGGCGGCGCCCGATCGAACGATCGAGCGGGTCGTACGCGAGCGCGGTTGGGTGACGGCCCGCGACGTCGAACAGCTCACCGGAGAACGCATCGAGCCGACCGTCGGCGAGTGGTTGACGACCGACGACGAGCTCGCAGCGATGCGTGCCTCGCTCGTCGAGCGCGTCGGTGCTGCGGGTCCGACCGGGCTCGATCTCGCCTCGTTCGACGACCGTGAGCGGGCGGTGCTCGCAACGGTCGACGAGGTCGTCATCGACGCGGCGACGGTTCGGACAGCGGACGTCGTTGACCCCTACGTCGATCATCCGTATCTCGCCGCCGTCCGATCAGGCGGGTTCACCCCGCCGCAGCCCGACAACGTCGATCGTGCCGAACTGCGCGAACTCGTACGGCGCGGCCACGTCGTGGCACGTGACGGCATGTACTTCCACGCCGACACCATCGACGCCGCCGCGGCACTGGCGGCACAGTTGCTGGCCGGCTCGCCGACCGGTTTCACGGTGGCAGCGTTCCGTGACGCGACGGCGACGAGCCGCAAGTTCGTGCTGCCACTGGTCGCCGAACTCGACGCCCGCGGCGTCACCCGGCGCCGCGACGACGTCCGCATCGCCGGTCCCCGACTCCCCGATCCGTGACACCGTCATGGTCCCCCGTGCCCTGGGCACCGGGGACCACGAACTCGGCCGAGGTCAGTTGGCGTCGGCCGGCTGGGTGTTGTCGCTGGTGTCGGTGCCGGGCTTCCTGCGCATCTCGCGGTAGTCGCGTGCGGCTCCCTCGAGCGGTTCCACGTCGAGGGTGACACCATCGATCGCCGCGACCCGGATCGGTTCTCCCACAGCGATCGGCGTGGCCCGGTTGGTGCGTGCCCGCCACGTGGCCGAGTTGACCTCGACGAAACCTTCGGGATCGACAGCGCTGAGGGCACTGCCTTCCTGGCCGATCATCCACTCGCGTCCGATCGTGGGTGTGGCGAACCTCGTGCGCACCATCGACGGCATTCCGACGATGAAGGTGAGCGAGATACCGCCGAGACCGGCGACGAGTGCGAGCCACGACGGACGCATCGACGAGCCGGGGATCGACTCGAACAGGAACCAGCTCGCGATGACGGTGAGCACGATGCCCAGACCGGTCCAGAATCTGGGAATCCCCACTTGCACGTCGATCGCGAACGCGATCATCGCGAGCATGATCAACGCGACCGCCCAGGTGCGCGTCGGGAGCACCGCCAGACCGGTGAAAGCGAGCACGGTGCACACGGCGCCGACCGCGCCGGCGATGCCGACACCGGCGGTGAAGAACTCGAACAGCAGGAGTGCGAGGCCGGTCAGCAACAGCAGGTAGGCGACGGGTGGGCTGGCCACGGTGTGGAACAGCTGATCGACGAGCGTGAGCTTGGCGAATCGCACGACCGACACGGTGTCGAACCGGGTCGCGCCGTCATCGAGCACGACGAGTTCGGTGGTGACCAGCGCGACGCCGTTCTCCTCGTAGCCGTCCATCGCCGCCACCATGTTCGTGATCGTCGGGATGCCTTCGTCGTCGATGCGTTGCTTGAACACGTCGAGCAACCGGGCATCGGACAGCCCGACCGAGCCGTTGCGGAGCCGTTCCTCGGCGACACCGAAGTCGACCGACACGCCATCGGGCAGGCCCGGTGGGTCGAGTGGCACCCCGATGTAGCCGACCCGGGCGCCAGGCGCCATGCCGGTGACATCGGCGACGGCCAACATCTGGGCAGCGGTCCCGTAGAAACGAGCACCACTCGGCCCGACCCAGATCCCGATCGGAATCGGGGCGGTGGCGACGCGCACGAGGAGGTCTTCGATCACACCATCGTCGACGATGGTGCCGTCACTGTTGACCTGGAGGATCAGCGCTTGCGAGCCGTCGCGTCGGGCACGATCGATCGCTTCGTCGATGGTGTCGACCAGGATCGGATCGATGAACCCGCTGACCTGGAGGACATCGACGCGTGCCACCGGCGCACCGGTATCGGCCCCGTCCTGTGCGTTGGCGCTGGGTCCGATCAGAGTGAGCCCGGCCACCAGCGTGAGCATGCCGATCGCTAGTCTTCGCACAGGTGCCTCCAGAAAACGAGTTCCCGCTGCAGTCGTTGACTGCTGCCCGCGTCGTCGTGGTGGCGGGCAAGGGCGGTGTGGGGAAGACCACGGTAACGGCTGTGATCGCCCGTGCCGCATCGGATGCCGGCCAGCAGGTCCTGGTCGTCGAACTCGACGGCAAGCCGACGCTGGCCGAGCTCCTCCCCGACCTCGAGGTGCTTGCGATCTCTGCTCCCGAGGCGCTCGACGAGTACCTGCGCGAGCACGGCTTCGCCCGCATCGCGAAGCGGCTGAACCGCACTGGCGTCATCGACGTCGTCGGCACCGCCGCGCCCGGGATCGACGACATCGTCGTGCTCGGCAAGATCAAACAGCTCGAGCGATCGGGCGACTACGACCTGATCGTGGTCGACGGTCCTGCTGCCGGCCACGCGATCACGTTTCTCACCTCGGCGGCAGGTCTGGCCGACGCCGTCAGCGCCGGTCCGGTGCGGGCCCAAGCTGATGATGTGCTCGAACTGCTCCACGATCCCGAGCGCTGCCAGGTGGTCCTGGTCACCCTTCCGGAGACCACACCGGTCAACGAGGTGGTCGAGACGGCCTTCGCGCTGGAGGACGTCGTCGGAGTGCAACTCGGACCGGTGGTCGTGAATGGTGTCGACCTCGGCGCTCCCCTTCCCGACGAGGCCAGCGCGCATCGCGCGGTCGCCGACCTCGAACCGGCGATCGCTGCCGCGTTGTTGGACGCTGCGGCGTTTCGGCGGTCGCGTCGGGCGATGGAGGCCGGTGAGATCGCTCGACTGGCGGCTGAACTGCCGATCCCCAAGGTGACGTTGCCGGCGTGCCTCGCCGCGGGCCTGACGTCATCGGACATCCAGCGTCTGGCCGACACCCTCGGAGCGCAGCGATGACGTCGGCAGCTGTGAACTCGGCAGCGGTGAACTCGACAGTCGAGGCCTCGATGGTGGGCGCTGGCGATGTGATCGATGCGTCGACGGTGATCGTCTGCTGCGGATCGGGTGGGGTGGGGAAGACCACGACTGCGGCGGTGCTGGGTCTCGAAGCCGCCCGACGTGGACGACGCGCCGTGGTCGTCACGATCGACCCGGCCCGGCGACTGGCCGATGCACTCGGACTCGAGGGCGGTCTTGCGTCCGCACCGCAACGCATCGAGCTGGATTCGCGCGGGGATTCGACGGGTGACGGCGAGCTGTGGGCGATGATGCTCGACACCGCGGCGACCTTCGACGGGCTGGTGCGCCGACACGCCGACTCCGACGAGCAGGTCGAGCGAATCCTCGCGAACCCCTTCTACCGCAACATCGCGGGGGCGCTGAGCGGCACGCAGGAATACATGGCGGCCGAGACGTTGCACGAACTGCACGGTGATGAACGGTTCGATCTGGTCATCGTCGATACGCCACCGAGCCGCAATGCGCTCGACTTCCTCGAGGCACCCGGGGTGCTCTCCCGGTTCCTCGATCACCGGCTGTTCCGCTTGCTGATGCTGCCGACCCGGGGTGGTCTGAAGGTGATCGGCATCGCGACTCAGCCCATCCTGAAGGCGATCGGCAAAGTGGTCGGCTCGGATGTGTTGGCCGACTCGGTTGCGTTCTTTCAGGCGTTCGCCGGCATGGAGACCGGCTTCCGTGAACGCGCCGACGACGTCGTGCAGCTGATCAGGGCTCCGGAGACGTCGTTCGTGGTCGTCGCCTCGCCGCGTCACGACACGATCGACGAGGCGGTCTGGTTCGCCAGGCAGTTGGTCGATCAAGGGGTCGGGGTGACCTCGGCGATCGTCAACCGAGCGCACCCCGAGTTCGGCGACGGAACTTCCGCCGAGGCGGCTGATGCCGCGATCGCTGCCCGGGCGGACGGCGACGAGGTCCTCGGTGGGCTGTGGGACAACGTGGCGGCGCTGCGCACGATTCGAGATCTCGAACTCGACGTGATCGCGCCGCTCGCCGAGATCGTCGGAGGTGATCGGCTCGTCGTGCTCCCGCTGCTCGACAGCGACGTCCACGACCTCGACGGCCTGTTGGTGATGGCTGGTCATCTCTTCGATCATCCGGTCGTGGACGGGTAGCGTCTGCGTCGTGCACATCCTGCTTGCCACCGATGCCGACTGGATCGTCGACGACATCACTGCCGCGCTCGGCGATGACGACGTCCACTTCACCGTGTGCCGCGACGGTCGAGCGGTCGCTCGTCAGGTCACCGAACGACTACCCGACCTCGCGATCCTCGACCTCCAGATCGGATCGATGGGTGGCATGGCGGTGACCATGTCGCTGCGCCTCGACGAGTCGGCCGGCGTGGTCGATCACGTCAAGGTGCTGATGCTGCTCGATCGGCGAGCCGACCTCCACCTGGCGCGCCGCAGTGGGGCCGAGGGATGGTTGGTCAAGCCGCTCGACGCGCTGCGGCTGCGTCGTGCCGCAGATGCGATCCTCGCCGGCGGTGTGTACACCGAGGGTCTGGCGGCCGACGCCGTTGCGGTGGATCCCATGGTGCCGCTCCCCGATGGTGTTGCTGGCGAATCGGAGAATTCCGCAGAGGAAGAACCCGCCACCGCTGGATAGCATGGCCAGCCGCTACGGGGTGTAGCGCAGCTTGGTTAGCGCGCCACGTTCGGGACGTGGAGGCCGGAGGTTCAAATCCTCTCACCCCGACCAGACCCCTTCTGGGGTCGCGAACGACAAGCCGCTCAAGCCGTGGCCGTTCGGTGCCGATGACAGCGCGTCCGTCTGCCCGAAACGGGGAACTTCCGTGGCCATCATTCGCCCGTCCATCGATCACCTCGACGAACTCCAGGAACCACTCGGCGACGCCGAGCGGGCGGTGTTCGATGCGTTCGCCGCACTGGGCGATGACTGGACGATCTTCGTCCGGCCGAAGGTCGGCCAGGACGTCCCGGACCTCGTCCTCGTCCATGATGTGCGAGGTGTGATCACGGTCGATGTGGTCGACTGGCGTGCCGCCGATCACCGACGCACAGATCGCGGTGATGTCGAGGTGCTGCGCTCCGACGGCACATGGGGACCGAGCATGGTGCAGCCGCTTGCGGTGGCCCGTCGTCATCGCAGCACGGTGTACGAACAGTTCTTTGCGTTTCCTGGCGACGCCCGCGCGCCGGGCGGTGCTGTCCGCTCGGTCGTGGTGCTCCCGTGGTGTTCGGGTGCCGAGGCCGGAGCGCTCCTTGCGTCCGGTTCGGGCGATCCGGCCAACGCCGTGCTCGTGTGGTCTGGCGACGATCTCACAGGACGATTGCAGTTCCTGGTCGACGGACCCGGCAGCGTTGCGGCCGTTGCGGCGTCGATCGAGCGGCTGCGTCGTGAGCTCGTGGTCGACGGCACCGTGCACGACGCCGTCGCACCGGTGCAGCTGAGCGACAACGCGCGTCGGGTGGCGGCCAACCCCGGCGGTGCCCACGTTCGTGGGGTCTCCGGCACCGCGGGCAGCGGGAAGTCGTTCGCGCTCACCGCGCGTGCTGCACGTCTGGCCGCCGAGGGCAAGAGCGTGCTGGTGCTGTGTTTCAACCTGACGTTGGCGAATCACCTGCGCCGACTCGTCGTCGAGCGGTGCGCCGAATACGGGGCGAATCCGGCCCGCGTGACGTGCACGAGCTTCCACACGTTCTGCTCGCGGGTGGTCGACGACGCCGCTCAGGCCGGCATCATCGCCGACGAGCCCGCCCGCGGGACGTGGCCGGCAAAGATCGTGGTGAAGACTCGTGACGTCTTCGAGGCGGGGTTCGGACGCCGGTTCGACGCCGTCCTGGTCGACGAGGGCCAGGACTTCACGGTCGACTGGTGGAACCTGTTGCGCGAGCACGTCGTGCAACGAGACGGCGAGATGCTGCTCGTGGCCGATGCGACGGTCGATCTGTACGGCAAGTCGACGTGGGACGACCCGGGTGCCCTCGCCGCGGCTGGTTTCACCGAGCCCTGGATCCGGATGACGAGTTCGTATCGGATGTCGCCGGATCTGGTCCGTTCGACGAACGAGTTCGCGAGGTCGTTCATCGCCGACGACGCGGTGGTGCCGGAGATCGCCGACGACCAGGCCGCCGTTGTCGGGCACGTGTCGAGGGCGATCCGATCGTGGCGCAACGTCGAACGTGTCGCCGATCTCGGTGTCGCTGTCGGTCGAGAGGTCGTGCGACTGCTGCGAAAGCATCCTGATCTGTCGCCACGCGACGTCGTGTACCTGTGCGAGTACCACCACGACGGGCTCGCGGCCGCCGGCGAGATCGAGGCGGCCGGCTACCCGGTCCATCACGTCTACAGCCGTGATCCCGATGAACGCCACCGCAGCAAGGGTCGGTTCTGGCCTGAGGCCGATGCGGTGAAGGGCTGCACGGTCCACAGCTACAAGGGTTGGGACAGCCCGGCGGTCGTCGTGGGTATTGCGATGGAAGCGGGCTCGCGGCGCCTCGCGTACGCGTCGATGACCCGGGTGTCGTCGACGGTGCCCGGCTGTGACACGTCGTATCTCGTGGTGGTGAACGCCGATCCTCGGATGGCCGACTTCCAGCCCACGTTCGAACTGGGAGCGATGCTGGCCCTCGAGTCCTGACGGCGCTACGGTCGCCGGTCGTGGACTTCGCCGAGTTGCAGGATGTGATCGAACGCACCTACGGCGACCGCGACCGCGAGCGGGGTGTGTCGGCCACGGTGGCGTGGCTCACCGAGGAGATCGGCGAGCTGGCGCAGGCTGTCCGCAAGGGGACACACGAGGATCGGGTGCACGAGTTCGGCGACGTGGTCGCATGGGTGGCCACGCTCGCCAATCAGCAGGGCGTCGACCTGAACGAAGCCATCCAACGCTTCGCGCACGGCTGCCCAAAGTGCGACTCCATCCCCTGCACCTGCTGATGCCGCGTTTCGCGCAGCGGTCCAGTCGCGTCTCAGCCGGTTGCTCGACGCAGCGCCGCGATGAGCTCGTCGAGGCTCGGTTGGAGCGTGCTGAGTTCGACCACGTAGCGCTTCGTCGCTTCGTCGATCAAGGTTGCCCGCTCGTCAGGTCGATTCGGCCGAGCGATGACGATCGTGCCGCGACGGCCATCGCCGACCACGAGACCGGCCCGCTCGAGCTCTCGGTAGGCACGCACCACCGTGTTCTTGGCCAGCCCGAGGTCGCGAGCGAGCTGCCGCACCGTCGGCAGGCGGTCACCGACGCCGAGATGGCCCGAGCGCACCTGGAATGCGAGCTGACTCCGAAGTTGCTCGTAGGGAGGAACCGTCGAGTCGCCGTCGATTGTGACGACAGCGGTCATACGCGTTGCAGCCGTGCCTGATCGACGTTCCAACGTTCGGTGGCGGCGAGGCTGTACCAGACGCCGATGACGGCATAGCTCAGCAGACCGAACACCAGGCTCAGCAGGTTGCCGAACGCTGCCATGAGCGCGTAGCTCGTCGCCACGCCGGCCATGGCGAACGCTGCGCCCACGACGTGGTGGACACCGTCTGCTCGAAGGGCGTCGTCGAGACGGAGATCATGCTCGCCAACAGCGAGAGCGGGGCGGTTCACCACGAAGTGGACGCCGACGGTCATCGCGACCAGCGCCAGTGCGCTGGCGGTCGGCCCGACCCACGGCCATGCTCTCGGTGCGTCGTCTCGGGCGGCGGATGCGAACGCCGCGACCAGCGAGATCGGCAAGCAGACGGCAACGCACCGGACCCACAGTGTCGGGACGTAGTCGGACCACTGGCGAGCAACGAGCGTTGCGGAGCGGCGTCGTCTCATCGGACGACGAACGAAGGCGATTTCTGCTGCCACCGAACCGAGTGCTGCGCCGATGAACGGAGCCTGAGCGGTCAGGTCGTTCGAGAAGTCGGCGGCGCGCTCGACGTCGATCACGTTCATGTACATCGGCAAGAATCCGAGGTTGATTCCCATCATGAATGCCGTCCACCTGATGGCGCGTGCTCGACGGAGCTGTCGCCGGATGTTCGCTGCGGAGTTGTCGGCGATCAAGACGTTGAACCGGATCGACCATCTGGTCAGTTGGTCGTCGGAGATCGGGCGCGCACCAGCAAGCACGACGAGTAGCGATGCACCCCACAGCACGACGAGGAAGAGCCAGTTGCCGGTCACCCCCGTATTGTCTCAAGTGCTTGGTACAAAAGCAAGCGGCATGAACGCCGAAGGCGGTGCTCGGCGAATGCAGACCTCATCTCGAACCTGACGTGCCGAGCGTGTGTGAAACTTGGTCGTCGGCGCGATCCGTCTCGCCCGCACGATCACCCTCACACTCGACAAGCCCTGACGCCGTCGACCGAACGGCCGCGCCGTCACCGCTGGCTCTGGATCAACTCTGCGATTTGGATGGCGTTGAGCGCGGCGCCCTTGCGCAGGTTGTCGTTGCTGACGAACATCGCCAGTCCACGCCCGCCCGGGGCGCCTTCGTCGACGCGTAGGCGACCGACGTAGCACGGGTCTTGGCCGGCGGCTTCCAGCGGGGTCGGCACCTCTGACAGCACGACACCGACGGCGGCGCCGAGGAGTTCCATCGCCCGTTCGACCGAGATGGGGCGTTCGAACTCGGCATTGATCGACAGCGAGTGGCCGGTGAACACCGGCACCCGCACACAGGTGCCCGACACGAGCAAGCCGGGGATGTCGAGGATCTTGCGGCTCTCGTTGCGGAGCTTCTGTTCTTCGTCGGTTTCGTTCGAGCCGTCGTCGACGATCGAGCCGGCCATCGGTAGCACGTTGAACGCGATCGGCTTGACGAACTTGATCGGTGCGGGGAATTCGACGGCGCGACCGTCGTGGGTGAGTTCGGCGGCTCGGTCGACGACTTCGCGAGCCTGCTTGTCGAGTTCGTCGACGCCGGCGAGCCCCCCGCCGGACACGGCCTGGTAGGTCGAGACGATCAACCGAGTGAGCCCGGCCTCGTCATGGAGCGGCTTGAGCACCGGCATGAAGGCCATGGTCGTGCAGTTCGGATTGGCGATGATGCCCTTCGGCGGGTTGGCGGCGAGTTCCCCGTTGACCTCGGAGACGATCAGAGGAACGTCCGGATCCATGCGGAACGCGGATGAGTTGTCGATCACGATCACACCGGCAGCAGCGAACTTCGGGGCCAGGACTCGCGACGACGTCGCCCCGGCGGAGAACAGGGCGATGTCGAGCCCGCTCGGGTCGGCGATCTCAGCGTCCTCGACGACGATGTCGTCGCCCTTCCACGGCAACGTGGTGCCAGCAGACCGAGAGGACGCGAAATATCGCATCTCGCTGACCGGGAAGTTGCGTTCGTCGAGCAGGCGACGCATCACGCTGCCAACCTGACCTGTGGCGCCGACGACACCGACGCGAAGTGCTCCAGACAGTGCTCCAGACATGTGGCAAACGATAACGGTCAATGATGTCGCGCTGACGTTCAGTTTCGTGCGCGCTGGGTGGTTGCCCGGTGGCTCTGGCACACTCCTGGCATGCGTCGACGCCCTCAACTGGTGCCGTGGAAGGCCGCTGGACAGACAAGTGAACGTCAGGCCAGTGGCGATGACGTCGTTCGCACCACCGGCTGGGTGTTCAACAACGAGACGGGGAACGAACTGACGCTCGAGCAGTTCGTCGCGACGGGTGACTCCGAGGTACCGGCCTATCTCACGATCTTCGGGCTGCGCGCCCCCGACGCCGAAGGCCGGACGCCGGGCGACAAGACGCTTGTCGAGATCGGATCCGGCATCGGTCGGATGACCTGCGCGTTCACGCGGGAATACCAGTCGGTCGTGGCGTGTGACCTCGATGCGGGGTTTCTCGAACGGTGTATCGAGACGGTCGGGCAGTTTGGCGCGTAGCGCACAGGACGTCGTGCTGCTCCCGCTCGGAGCGGTCACCCGAGGGCTGTTCCGCATCCCGAAGTTCGGACCGTGGCTCTCGCAGCGTCGAGCGGCCGCTCGTCTCGGTTGGCAGGCCAATCGGCTGCAGCCCGACGACCTGATCGGCCCGCTCTCGCCGCTGCTCACCGACATCGAGATCTGGCGCAATCCGAAGAGCAAGATCACGGGTCGCGGAGCCGTCAACCAGGAGTTCGACGGCATCAACGCGAACCACTACTGGTTGATCGCCACCGTCCGCTGATCGTCGGTCGGGGCAGCTGGCCGGAGCGCCACCTGGGTGATGCGGTGGCGTCCGACGCTGCGGATCGTGATGTGCCAGCCGTCGAAGTCGATCGTCTCGCCCGATTTCGGGAATCGGTTCAACTCGTCGAGCACCAGGCCCGCAATGGTGGTGTAGTCCCCGTCGGGCAACTCGACATCGAGGTCGACGAGATCGTGCACTGGGAAGGTGCCGGGCAACACGATCGTGCCGTCGGCTTCACGAACCACGGTGTTGAGGTCGGGGTCGGTCTCGTCCCAGATCTCGCCGACCAGTTCCTCGACGAGGTCTTCGACGGTGACGATGCCGATCGTGCGGGCGTACTCGTCGACGACCACAGCCATCTGGGTGCGGCGAGCCTGGAACTCGCGCAGCGCGGTGAGCACCCGAGCGGCATCGGGGAACGCGGGAATGTCCCACATCACCGAGGTGACCGGTTCGTCGCCGCGGCCGAGCAGGCTCCGGAGTCGGACCATCCCGACCGCCTTGTCGAGGTTGCGCTTCTCCGCGACCGGCGCACGGGAGTGTCCGGTCTCGACGAGCAGCGCGAGGGCCTCGGCGCAGCTCGAGTCGGCGTCGATCACGACCACGTCGTTGCGCGGCACCATCACCTCGTCGAGGGTGCGTTCAGCGATCTCGAAGGCGCCGTCGATGATCTGGCGCTGTTCTGGCGGGAAGGTTTCGTGGATGGCGACCATGTCGCGGAGTTCGTCGCCGGTGACCTCTTCACGTTGTCGGTCGGGATCGCCGCCGAGAATGCGAACGGCGACGTCGGTCGACTTCGAGAGCAGCCAGACCACTGGCTTGGTGAGCGTCGACAGCACGTCGAGCGGACGCGCCATCACCATGCCCCACTTCTCGGCGCGCTGCATGGCGATTCGCTTCGGTGCGAGTTCACCGAACACCAGCGTGAAGTAGGCGAGGATCAGCGTGACGAGGATCACCGACACAGGGCCTGCTGCTCCACCGAGGAAGCTCAGCGGAGCTTCGAGCGGCGCGGCGAGCGACACCGCCGCCGCAGCGGACGCCAGGAACCCGGCGAGTGTGATCCCGATTTGGATCGTCGCGAGGAACTGGTTGGGCTGGCGGGCGAGGCGGGCGAGCACGGCGCCGGTGGCGGAATTCTCCTCGAGTCGCTGGAGCTGGCTCTCGCGTAGCGACACCAGGGCGAGTTCGGTCCCGGCGAACGCCGCGTTGACCAACACGAGAATCGCAACGAGGAGCAGTTGCGGCCAGACGTCACCCATGTGAAGGACATTCAATCGCGCCGGACGGCGCGTTGTTCGAGATGTGCCAGGCACATCTCGAACAACTACTTGCGTTCGGGGAGCGGGGCGGAGTAGTCGACGCCGGAGTCGAGTCCGAATGCGGTGTGCAGCGCCCGTGCGGCGCGCTCCATGTCACCGGCGGAGCAGACCACCGACACCCGGATCGTCGACGTGGAGATCATCTGGATGTTGACGTCCTCGTCGGCGAGCACCCGGAACATCTTGGCGGCGATGCCAGGCGCCGACTTCATCCCGGCACCGACCAGCGACACCTTGGCGATGTCGTTGTCGTGCGACACGCCGGTGGCGCCGATCTCGGTCGCGACTCGGGACACGATCTGCTCGGCGTCGCCCATGTCGGCCATCGGCATCGTGAAGCTGATGTCGGTGGTGCCCTGGGTGGAGGTGTTCTGCACGATCATGTCGACGTTGACGTTCGCGTCGGCGAGCGGCTCGAACAGCGCAGCTGAGATGCCGGGCCGGTCGGGCACGCCGAACACGGTGACCTTCGCTTCTGACATGTCGGTGACGACACCGGAGATGATCGGATCTTCCATCGAAGCCTCCTCGTTGGTGACCCACGTGCCGGGTTCCCAGGTGAATGCGGAACGCACGTGGAGTGGAACGTCGTGGTTGCGGGCGAACTCGACCGAGCGCAGCGCCAACACCTTGGAACCGGCGCCGGCCATCTCGAGCATCTCGTCGAAGTGGACCTTCGCGAGCTTGCGAGCCTGGGGCACGATGCGCGGGTCGGCGGTGAAGACGCCAGTGACGTCGGTGTAGATCTCGCAGGCGTCGGCACCCATCGCCTGTGCGAGCGCCGACGCAGTCAGGTCGGACGCACCTCGGCCCATGGTGGTGACCTCTTTGTCGGTGCTCACGCCCTGGAAGCCCGCGATCACGCAGACCTTGCCTTCGCTCAGCGACTGTCGAACGCGGTCGCCTTTCACCTCGATGATCTTGGCCTTG
>CAJDUH010000024.1_pt1 | contig 15559 bp, 12 predicted proteins | sample 7389931 | NCBI WGS metagenome assembly CAJDUH01 (sample SAMEA7055663, study PRJEB34461) | soil metagenome | biome: terrestrial ecosystem; feature: Peninsula; material: soil | place: Antarctica | collected 2016 | reverse complement strand
CGAACACGGCACGATCAAGCTCCGTTTCGAATCGGGACTCGTGGCGACCATCGTGGCTCGTTGGCAGCCCGAGGCAACACCCGACTGGGACCTGCAGGCGTCGAGCGCCAGTGCCGTACTTCGCGCCGAGCTGTACCCGTCCCCAACACTCGAGCACAACGGCGCGCCGGTGTCGCTCGGCGCCCCCACCAATGTGTCTGGTGCGTCGCTCGTCGACGACTACGGGTACGCACCGCAGCTCAAGCGCTTCTGGACGAACATCCGCACCGGGCGTCCCGTTCCGGCGACGTCACGTCTGGGTCGTCAGGTACTCGACGTGATCTGCGCCGCTCACTGGTCGGCCGGTCGCAGTGCGATGGAAGTGCCGCTGCCGTTCGCCGGGCCGCGAGACCAGACGCCGGCCCAACTGTTCGATGCGTGATTGTTCAGCCGTTGGAAAGATCGCGGCCTTTTTCGATCACGACCACGCCTTCGTCGCTGACGGTGAAACGTTCACGGTCGACGTCGAGTTCGAGACCCACACGCGACCAGTCGGGCACGATCACGTTCTTGTCGACGATGCAACGGTGCAACCGCACACCCGCGCCGATGCGGACGTCGGGGAAGATGATCGAGTCGGTGACGTGCGCGTCGTGGTCGATGTAGGCACCGGGGCCGATGATCGAGCGCTCGACGTGCGAGCCCGAGATGATCGATCCCTGACACAACAGGCTGCCATCGACGAACGACGGTTCGCCGCCGCGACCGCGTGACACCTTGGCCGGCGGCAATGCCCGCCGCGAGGTGTACACCGGCCAGTGCTCGTTGTACAGGTTGAAGATCGGCACCGGTGCAATCAGGTCCATGTTGGCGTGGAAGAACGCGTCGAGCGTGCCGACGTCACGCCAATAGCCCTTCTCCCGATCGTCCTGGCCGGGGACGATGTTCTTCGAGAAGTCGTAGACACGGGCGACCCCCGCCTCGGTGAGTGCCGGGATCACGTGGCTGCCGAGGTCGGTGTACTGGTTCTCTCGGGGGGTCACCACGTCGATCAGCGTCTGGGTGTCGAACACGTAGTTGCCCATGCTGGCCAGGCACATCTGGTCGTTGCCCGGCATCGTCGGCGGATTCGCCACCTTCTCGTGGAACGCGATGATCTTGCCGTCGTCGTCGACCTCGATCACACCGAAGTCGAGCGCCTCGTGCTTGGGCACGGGAATCGCCGCCACCGTGACCCCGGCACCACTCTCGCGGTGTTCGTCGACCATCTGGCGCGGGTCCATCCGGTAGATGTGATCGGCACCGAACACGGCCACGATGTCCGGCGACTCATCGGAGATCAGGTTGAGATTCTGGTAGATCGCATCGGCCGACCCTTGGAACCAGTACGGTCCGCGGCGCATCTGTGCCGGAACGGGCGTGACGTAGTTGTCGAGCATCGCCGAGAACCGCCAGGTCTGGGAGATGTGACGGTCGAGGCTGTGGCTCTTGTACTGGGTGAGTACGACGATCTTCAGATAACCGGCGTTGGCGAAGTTCGACAGGGCGAAATCGATCAACCGGTAGGTGCCGGCGAATGGGACGGCGGGCTTGGCCCGGTCATTCGTCAACGGCTGGAGACGCTTGCCCTCGCCCCCGGCCAACACGATCACGAGCACTTTTGGTTCGATGGCCATCGACCTCAAAGGTACACAAACGGGCCCTCAGGGACGCGGCGATACCGACCGAATCCGAGGATTCGCAGCGAGTTCACCGTAGAGCGCGAGATACTCACGCGCCGGCACGTTCCACGACCAGTCGATCGCCATGCCCCGCTTCTGGATCGCGGTGCGCCGCCGTCGGTCGCGAACGCGACGCTCGGCGCGGAACAATGCCGCCAGCAGGTCCTCGCTCGCGGCTCGTCCGGCGACGAATCCGGTTCCGCCACGGTGGAGGTCGGCGTCGGTGACCGTGTCGACGAGGCCACCGACCGCGGTGACGACCGGGATGGCGCCGTAGCGCATTGCCTGCATCTGCGAGAGGCCGCACGGCTCGAACCGGCTGGGCATCAGGTAGAGATCGGCACCGGCGAACATCAGGTGCGACAACGCTTCGTCGTAGCCGTGGACGAACGCCAAGGAGTCGGGATACTCCGCAGCAAGGCCGTGCAGCTGCGCTGCGAGTCGTGCGTCACCGGAGCCGAGCACGGCGAGGCGCATCGGGATCTGAGCGAGCAACGGCACCAACGGGGCCAGCAGATCGATCCCCTTCTGATGGGTCAGACGGGTGACGACGGTGGCGAGCACCACGCCGTCGTCGGGCAACCCCAACCGTTCCAGCAGGGCGGTCCGATTACCGCGACGGGCATCGAGCGACGCGGCATCGAATGGCGCCGCGATCCATGGGTCGTTCGCCGGGTCCCACACCCCGGTGTCGATGCCGTTGAGGATCCCCATCAGGTCGTCGGCCCGATTCCGCAACGGTTCGTCGAGCCCGAACCCACCATCGGGTGTGACGATCTCGGTGACAGAGTGCGGCGACACCGCGACGATCCGGTCGGCCAACGCCAACGCGCCCGACAGCGGATTGACGCCACCCCACCACTCGTAGTGCGCTGCGCGAGGTCCGATCCGATCCAGCCAGGATGCATCGGTGACGCCCTGGTAGGCGAGGTTGTGGATCGACATCACGGTCGGCGGCGGATCGGTGAGCGCAGCGAGTGTTGCACCGGTGTGCCAGTCGTTGAGATGCACGACGTCCGGCGGATCATGGTCGATGTACGCGGCGACCGCTCGGGCGAAGCTGAAGAACCGTTCGCTGTTGTCGTGCCAGCCTTCGCCGTTGGCCTGCAGATACGGATGCGGGCGTGCCATCCCGGGGACCGACACGAGGTGGAGTCGCCCGACGGCTGGGTGGAACCCAGTCCTCATCGTCGCCGATCCGACCCAGTCGGGAACGTCGAGCGACATCGTGGTCTCGTCGACGAGGACCACGTCGCCGTAGTCGGGCATCACCAACTCGAGGTCGACGCCGAGGCGTCGGAGTTCGGCGCCGAGCCCGGCCGCGGCAGCGGCGAGCCCACCCACGGTCGCCACCGGCGACAACTCGGCGGTGACGAACACGACTCGCATGGGCCCAGTCTGGCCCATCGCCACCTTGGGGCTTCGTGTTTCCTCGTGCGGCCGGTTGGGCTTGACTGGGGAGATGTCCGACATCGCGAGCCCCACCGACGTCCCCATCGGCTCCACCGAGCACCTGGACGACGCCGTCGGTGACGACATCCGCCTGCTCGGACGGCTGCTCGGTGACGCGATCGAACAGACCGAAGGTCGCGCCGTGTTCGAGTTGGTCGAACGGGTTCGCCGACATGCCGTCGATGCCCGGCGAGCAGGTCACAGTGCCGTCGACGACGTCCGCGCAGCGCTGGCGCAGCATCCGCTCGACGAACAGATCCTCGTCCTGCGTGCCCTCGATTGGCTGTCGCTCTTGGCCAACACCGCCGAAGACGTCCACCTCGAACGGCGTCGGCGACACCACCAGCACAGCGGCCAGCCTTCGCGCCCTGGAAGCTTGGCGGCGGTGCTCGAGCGGGTGCGAAGCGCCGGTGTGAGTGCCGATGACGTCGTCGCCGCCGTCGAAACACTGCAGGTCAGCCCGGTGATCACGGCGCACCCCACCGAGGTGCGACGCAAGACGGTGCTCGAAGTCCTCGATCAGCTGAGTGGTCTGCTCGACGATCTCGACGTGCGGCGCCACGACCCGAGCGCCGTCACGCAGATCGAGCAGGAGCTCTCGGTCTGCGTGTTGCTGCTGTGGCAGACGGCGCTGCTGCGATTGTCGAAACTGCGCGTCCGCGACGAGATCAACGAGGCGATCCGCTACTACGACGATCTGGCGACAAGCGTTGCAACGCCCGGCGATGCTCGATTGGTCGACACGTCGAGCGCCATCACCATGGGATCGTGGATCGGCGGCGACCGTGACGGCAACCCGTTCGTGACGGCCGACGTCGTGCGCTACGCGATTGGGAGACAGAGCGAGACGGCGCTCGCCCACCATCTGTCTGCGATCTACGGCCTGTCGCGACGTTTGTCGATGACCGACCGCCTGGTCACGCCGAGCGACGAGGTGTCGGCACTGGCCGCAGCATCGGGCGACGACTCACCGTTTCGCGCCGACGAGCCGTACCGGCGAGCGCTGCGGGGAATGCACGCCCGTCTGCACGCGTTCGCCCGTGGCGTGCTCGATCCCGACACCGACGTGCCCGGTCCGGCTCCGATCGACGACCGGGCGCCCTACGGCGACCTCTCCGAGTTGTGTCACGACCTCGACTGCGTGATCGCGTCGTTGCACGGTCATGGTGCCGGGCCGATCGCTGACGCGCTCGTCGCGCCGGTGCGACGAAGTGTCGCGATTTTCGGCGCCCACCTCTGCGGGCTCGATCTGCGTCAGAACTCGGCGGTGCACGAAACGGTGCTCGCCGACCTGTTCGCCGAGGCCGGCGTGTGCGCTGACTATCTCGCGCTCGACGAGGCCGGACGGGTCGCGCTGCTCACCGCCGAGCTGCGCACGCCCCGGCCGTTGCGGCACCAGGGCTCGGTACTCGCAGAGCGCACGCGGTCCGAGTTGGCGATCCTCGAAGTGGCGGCCGATGCCGTGCGCCGAGTCGGACGCCGGATCGTTCCGCACTACGTGATCTCGATGGCCCACGACGTCAGCGACGTGCTCGAAGTTGCGGTGCTGCTCAAGGAGGTCGGCCTGGCCGACGCCGCCCGAGGAGAACATCGAGCCAGCTCGCAGCTCGACATCGTGCCGCTGTTCGAGACGATCGACGATCTGCAGCGCTGTCCCGACGTGCTCGACGCGATGCTGCAAGACGGCGTGTACGCCGACATCGTCCGGTCACGCGGCAACCGTCAAGAAGTGATGGTCGGCTACTCCGACTCGAACAAGGATGGCGGCTACCTGTGCTCGCAGTGGAGCCTGTCGTCGGCGCAGACGAAGTTGGCGGCCGTCGCTCGTCAGGCCGGTGTGCAGCTTCGGTTCTTCCACGGTCGAGGCGGCACCGTCGGCCGTGGCGGCGGTCCGGCGTACCAGGCCATCCTGGCGCTGCCGCCCGGCACCGTCGACGGGTCGATACGCCTGACCGAGCAGGGCGAGATCGTCGCCGCCAAGTACTCGAACCCGGCGATGGCGCGTCGCAACCTCGAAACGCTCGTGTCGGCCACGCTCGAGGCGAGCCTCCTCCATCGGCGATCACCCAGCGGTGGCGACGAGGTCGATCCGGTGTTCGCCGAGACGATGGGCGAGTTGTCGTCGCTTGCATTCGAGGCCTACCGCTCCCTCGTGTACGGCGACGACCGGTTCGTGGAGTTCTTCCGGGCGATCACCCCGACCAACGAGATCGCCACGCTCAACGTCGGCAGCCGACCGGCCTCGCGGAGCACCTCGAACGCCATCGAGGATCTGCGGGCGATCCCTTGGGTGTTCGGCTGGACCCAGTGCCGACTGATGCTCCCGGCGTGGTACGGCGTCGGCAGCGCGGTCGAACGATTCGTCGGAGCCGACGACAGCGGCGCGGACGAACGCTTGGCGGTGCTCAGCGAGATGTACCGAACCTGGAGGTTCTTCCGATCGGCGATCGACAACATGGGCATGGTGCTGGCGAAGTCGGACATCGACATCGCCCAGCGGTACGCCGACGTGCTCGTACAGGACGACTCGATGCGCACCGAGATCTTCGGTGCGATCGTCGACGAGCACACCCGAACGCTCGGCTGGCATCGCCGGATCACCGGTGCCGTGTCGCCGCTGGCCGACAACCCGCTCCTGGAGCGCAGCTTGCGCAACCGGTACCCCTATCTCGACCCGTTGCACGTGATGCAAGTCGACCTGCTGCGTCGGTTCCGTGACGGCGACGACGACGAGTTGGTCGTGCGCGGCATCCAGTTGTCGATCAACGCAGTGGCCACCGGGCTGCGCAACTCGGGCTGATGTGACTCGGGACATGCCCGGCCGCCGACCTACCCTGCCCGACATGACGCTGAGTCGACGAGCCCGTTTCTTCCGCGAGCGCATCGCCAAGATGGACATCGGCGATGACGTGCCGATCGAGGAGCGGCGCGCGGCCATGGACAAGATCGACCTCATCCCCCGACCACGCAAGGTCGACTATGTCGACACCGTCGTCGGTGGCGTCCCGGCGATCGTGGCCACCCCGACCGACGTGCAACCTGACCGCCACATCCTCTATGTCCACGGCGGCGCCTACGTCCTGGGTTCGCCGAAGAGCCACATCGCCATGTGCGCTCGATTGGCCAAGCGGGCCGCAGCGACGGTCACGGTGATCGACTACCGGCTGGCGCCCGAGCACGTGTATCCCGCGGCGATCGACGACTGCGTCGCCGCCTACCGGGCGATCATCGCCGACATCGACCCGGCGCTGGTCACGATCGCCGGCGACTCTGCCGGCGGCGGCGCCACGTTGGCCACGCTCGGAGCCTTGAAGGCAGCCGCCGACCCGATGCCGGGCGCCGCCTATGTGCTGTCGCCGTGGGCGGACCTGACCGCCTCCGGCGAGTCGGTGGTCACCCGGGAACCATTCGATCCGATGTTCGACGGCGACGGCCTGATCGAGGCCGCCACGACCTACGCGGGTGACACCCCGCTCGACGATCCGGGCGTCTCGCCGCTGTTCGCCGACCCGACCGGGTACCCGCCAACCCTGATCCAGACCGGCATGGACGAAATCCTGCTGTCGGACTCCATTCGCCTCGCCGAGCGCTACGAGGCGGCTGGCGTCGACGTGCGCCTCGACCTGCGCGACGGTCTCTGGCACGTCTACCCGATGCTTGCCGGGTACATGCCCGAAGCAACCGATGCCCTGGTGCGGGCGGCAGTGTTCATCCGCGACAAGACCCCTGCGCCGATGCCGCAGTCGGACAGGGTCGCCGTACCAGCATGACCGAGCCGACGTTCCCCGAACTCGGTTTCTACACCCTTGCCGGAGGCGCCCAGAATCCTCGGGACCTCGTGGACGAGTGCCAACGAGCGGAGGAACTCGGCCTCGGAGCGGTGTTCATCAGCGAGCGCTTCAATGTCAAAGAGGCTGTCACCCTGTCCGGCGCGGCTGCGGTCGCCACGACGAACATGCAGATCATCACGGGGGCGACGAACCACAACACGCGCCATCCGATCGTCACCGCGTCGTATGCCACCACGATGCACCGGCTGACCGGCGGGCGCTTCGTGCTGGGCATCGGGCGCGGGATCGCGCCGCTGTTCGATGCGTATGGCATTCCGCGTATCACCACCGCGCAGATGGAGGACTTCACCGATGTGATGCGTCGCCTGTGGCACGGCGAGACGATCATCACCCATGACGGACCGATCGGGAAGTACCCAGTCCTGCGCCTCGATCCGACGTTCGACGAGGACATCCCGCTCGGGCTGGTGGCGTTCGGGCCCAACTCGCTCGAGTTGGGTGGTCGGGCATTCGACCACGTGATCCTGCACACGTTCTTCACCGACGAGACACTGCAGCGTTGCGTACAGACCGTGAAGGACGCTGCGGATCAGGCGGGGCGCGACCCCGACTCGGTCACCGTGTGGTCGTGTTTCGCCACGATCGGCGATCACATTCCGGAGCCGGTGCGCCTGAAGAAGACCGTCGGGCGCCTTGCCACCTATCTCCAGGCCTACGGTGACCTGATGGTGGAGACGAACCGATGGGATCCCGCCGTGCTCGCCACGTTCCGAAGCGACGAGATGGTGTCGGGCTTCCGTGGAGCGATCGACGTGAGCGCCACGACCGACCAACTCGAACACATCGCCACACTGATCCCCGACGAGTGGCTGGCCCCCTCGGCGACCGGGTCGGCCGAACAGTGCGCTGGTGCCGTGCGCGGCCAGTTCGACCTCGGCGCCGACGCCGTGATCATGCACGGCGCGAGCCCCGACGAACTCGCCCCGATCGTCGCGGCCTACGCCGCCAGCTGACACCTCGACGTCACGCGCTCGCCATCTGAGCGCTCGTGCTGCGGGTGCACGATCACGAGGTTCGCTGACCCAGTTCGATCATTGGCAGCGACGATCGCGAAGCCGAACAACACGTCAGGTTCGACGACGACCGCGCCGCGAGTACGTCGATCGCTGCCACGCGACGCGCGAGATGGTCAGCAGCAGCCCGAGCAGGACGGGTTCGGCGGTCAGTCCCCATCCCCCGCTCCGAGGGGATGACAACGGCCTTCCAGGTGGGTCGCTCGTCCACGACCCGAGTGGATGCCGATCGTACGTTCACCCCGCGTTCACCCCGCTTTCACCTCGGACAGTTGCATTCCACCCAGCGACGTGCGCAATTCGGCACGGGCACGCGCCCACGCGACGTGGAGCACACACAGCTCGCTCGCGTCGCACATCCGCTCGGCAACGACGCACCGACCGCACCCATCCGGCCCGCACGAGTGGTCCCATCACCTGGGGAACGAACCCGGCTGTGGTGCCGAGTGTGTCGGCGAGGTCAGTGCTCTTCAGCCTGGTGGGCGCTTCGGCGAGCGCCACCAATGCCCTGACGGCGAGGTCGGCGCGCTGAGTGATCTCGAGTCTCATGGTCCCAGACTGCCCGACTCGGCGACTCCGAGAAAGAACTGATCGATCACGGTTCGCCGTCGCCGGCCTGGAACAGGCCCAGGGCGCCGCGGCCCGGGAAGTTGAAGGCGTGGGTCACCATTGGGTACAGCCCGTCTTCGGCGGCCTGCAACTCGATCACGGCACCCTGTGCCGGGGCGAGGTCGACGGCCTGGGATGCCCAGTTGCCCTCGTTGCCACGCTCGAGGTGGACGCCTTCCTTGGTGACCTGGTCGAAGATCGTGCCGACGATGTGGAACGACGAGTCGATCGAAGGGCCGACGTTCAGGACGAACAGACGGATCTCTTCGCCGGTCGGGATCTCGATCGGGTTGTCGCGGTACTGGAACGCCGCACCGTTGAACATCACGAAGTCGGAAGTCGAGCGAGTGCGACGCGGTTGCCTCCGGTGGGTTGATCAGGTGGACCCGGACCGTGTCACCGACCTGGGTACGGATCACCGGTCCCGGCATGGTGCCGTTGAAGGTCCAGATCTGTTGGACGAAACCCTCGGCGACCGTCGCCAAGCGCTCCTCGACGACCATCTCGACGGCGATGAGGTCACCGCCATCAGGCGCTCCACCGGGGGTCAACGTGAAGCCTTCGCCTTCGCCGCGCTTGGGAGCGCGTGGGTCGCGCAGGTCGTAGGGAAGGGCAGCGGGATCGGCTTCGACGGTGGCCGGCTCGCTGCCGCCTGCTGCGGCCTCGCCCCCGCCGGTGCCGGCATCGGGCGTCGCCTCGGTGCGGATGATGCCCTCCATGCCGGCGTCGGCGTGGCCGGGGATCGAGCAGATGTACCTGATGCCCTCGGCGGGCACCTCGAAGTCGAACTCGACGGACTCACCGGGGGCAGCGACGATGGCGTCACCGTTGTCGAACTTGATGTCGTGTTCGATCGCGCCGTCGTTGACGAACGTGCCCGAGTACGAGCCAGCAGTCGCCATGACGGTCGACGGTTCGATCGCGAACTCGGTGGCGACGACCTCGACGGTGTCGCCCGGCGCGATGTCGGCCTGTGTGCCGCCACCTCCGGCCGCACCGTCTGCGCCGCCGGCGCCGGTGCCGGTGCCGACTCCCGACGAGCCACCAGCGTCGGGTCCGTCCGGACCGCACGCAGCGGCGGCTGTGATGACAAAGAGCGCGGCAATGCCCACTCTGACAATGGATCGGATGTGCGTGTCGACCTCCTGGGCCTGGCCGAACGACGGTGTTCCGACCGGTCCATGAATTAGACACTCATCGACTCATGGATCCCCAGGGACGAGGGTCCCGTTCTCGCTCGATCAGACGAGTGGGCGACGTCAGCCGGACTTCGAGACGACCGTCACCGGCACCGACACCTTGCGACCGATGCGGCAGGGCAGGTCCTGGCGCAGCCAGCGCGACACCGTCGTGGGCAGCGTCGACACGATGACCTCCTCGAAACCATGCGCGTCCACGAGCCGGGAAACCGCCGCAGGAGTGTCAGCGTCCAACGACAACTCCCCCGTCGCCGTGGCTCCGAGCCCACTCAGCCACGCGAGTCCGAACGTCAGCTGTTTCTGCGCCGCCCGACGGTCTTCTTCGATGTCGCGACTGAGCGTGGGCGCGATGTCGGGCGCCGACGCGCCGATCGCCACCGCTGACGCGACCGGGTTCGGAACGGGCACCACGAGATGCACCTCACACGGCGCCATCTTCACGCGCTCGTCGACGAGCGCTGCCAGTTGCACGCCTCCCAGCGATCGATTCCCGACGATCAGTACCTTGCCCATCTGCCCCCCAAAGTGCGATGTGGTTCATCGCACTGTAGGGCATCGGCGGAGGCAACAGCGCGCCCGTCAACTCGAATCGCAGGTCAGTTGAAGCCGCGGTCGTCCTGCTTCAGCGCCGTGTCGACGCTGACCGCCGCGGCGACCACCAGCGAGTGCAGTGGCTCAGGGATCTCCTGGTGGATCTGCACGACGTAGTTGTCGGCGGTGGTGAACGCCGTGCGCATGATGCCCTCGAACGTCTTGGTGATCCGGGCCACCTCGTTGCCATCGCCGTCCTCGATGCGGAAGTTCCACGCCTTCCAGTTCTCGGCCTTGATCATCCCGACCGTCTTGCCGTCACTCTCGAGTGCGAAGCGAATCTTGCCGATCGCCTTGCGCTGCACGATCCGACCGATCTCGTTGTCGTCGGCGTCCGACACGACCATCGACGACTTGATGATCTTCTTCGGACGGGTCAGACGCAGCAGCACCTGCCCTGAGGGATCAGCGATCTCCAACTTGTGGGTCATGAACTGATCGAGACTCGACACGAGGCGAGCCGCCTGCTTGAGCGACGACTGGCCGACCTGGTTGACAGTGGCGATCACGTTGCCGTCCTGGTCGTACACGCTGTACTGGTTGCTGAGTTCGATCACTTTGGTCTTCTGGTTCACCACCAGCACCGGTTCGGTGAACAGCGACCCACCACCGCGCTCGGTTCGGGCATTCACACCCGTGCCGAACAATCCCTCGCCGTCGACTTGCCCCTTGACTTTTTCCTTCGCCGCAACACTTTCGTCGTCACCGACTGTCACTGCAGCCTCGAGGCGGGCGAACAACGACTTCTTCGGCATCACCGGATCTCGTGCAGTGACCCCGGCGTCGGAGACATGGTCGGACCACTTCGCCCCGTCCCAATACCGGAGTTCGTGCCGACCCTGCGGGTCGGGGTGCCAGCCGGCGGGAACCTCCACAGGTGTGTCGCTCATGTCGTCACCGTAGTTCGGCGCCCGCTTCGACCGGGACGACGCAGGGATGGAACAGTTGGCCGATGTTGCTGACCACACTCGACGTGACCGCCGACGCCTTCGAAGCCCTAACCGGCTGGGCCACCAAGCCCGAAGGGATGTGCAAGGGCGATGCCTGCGTGCCGGTCCCCGGCGGAATCGGTCCCGGCGGCGTCGTCGACGTCACCGCCGTTGCCGACCGGCTCGGCATGGCGCTGGTCGCCGACGACGAGGCCGGCGTCTGGGCGCTCGGACCAGAGAGCGGAGGGCGAGCGCTCACCACTGCGGTCGCGCCCGACATCGAACTGCCCGATGTCGACGGCAACCCGTTCAACCTGTCGGCCATGCACGGGCGCAAGGTGCTGCTCGTCGCGTGGGCGTCGTGGTGAGGGTGTTCGGCTGACCTGCCCGTGTGGCAGGCACTCCACGAAGAACTCGAACCGCTCGGCCTCAGTATCGTCACCGTCGCACTCGACCTCGATCCGGAGAAGGCCCGCCCGTGGATCGATGCGGCGAGCCCCACACATCCGTCGCTGATCGACAGCCACCACCGCGTCGACGAGCTGCTCGGCATCTCGAACGTGCCGATGGCGGTGTGGATCGACGAGTCGGGCACGCTGATACGCCCGGCCGAGGGGGCGTCGATCCAACCGAGCCCGTTGGCCGCGATGGAGATCACCGATGAGATGCCCGAGCGGCTGCAAGCGGTCTTACGCGAGTTCAAGCAGATGCCCCAGACCGGCGAGGCCTATCGTGCTGCGATCGTCGACTGGGCGAACCGCGGCGCCGACAGCCCGTACGCGCTGTCACCCGACGAAGTGATCGCTGCGTCGCAACCCCGTTCGGCCGACCAGAGCCGCGCTGCTGCCTGCTTCGAGCTGGGGATCCACGCCGAATCGCGTGGCGACCACCCGGCGGCGATGGCCTGGTGGAAGCAGGCGCATGCGCTGTTCCCGGAGAACTGGACCTACAAGCGCCAAGCATGGACGCTCGAATCGACGCCTGAGGGCGCCACCTCCGACAAGACCCAGGAGGTGCACGACAGCTACGGCACGTCCTGGACCGACGAATTTCTCGCCACCGGCGGAGCGAACTACACGGTGTTCCCGAAGCTCTGACGTCCGCCCTCCTCGCGGCAGCCTGAACCGCTCTGGTGCGACCTGAGCCTGCCATCGAGTCTCGACGTCACGTTCAGCCTGATGGCGCAACCGGCGTCGGCCGGCCCTATCGTTGCACGATGCGCTCACGGTCGTTCCTTGCCGTCCTCGCTGCGTTGGGCAGCATCGTCGGAGCCACGCTCGTCACGGCGGTCGCCGCTCCATCGACCTCGGTCGAGGCGGCAGGCCCCACCAGCTCCTATGTGGCCATGGCCACATCGCAGCGGCTCGTCGACACCCGACAGTCGTCTCCGGTCGCCGCTGGCGCCACGATCTCGATCGAGATCACCGGCGCAGCCCCGCTGCCGGCAACCGGTACGGTCACCGCGGCAGTCCTGAACCTCACGGTCACGCCGCCATCTGGGCCCGGGTTCTGGACGGTCTGGCCACACACGAGCCCTCGACCCGAGGCATCGAACTTGAACGTCGACGAACTGCAGTTCCTGTCCGGGAACGTCACCCCCAACCTGGTCACCGTGCCGGTCGGAGCTGACGGTGTAGTCGACGTCTACAGCAGCGCCGGCGGCAACGTCATCGTCGACCTGCTCGGGTACTACACGCCCGCCGCCACCGCCACCGCAGGTCGGTTCGAACCGCTCGCCGCAGCGACGCGCGTCCTCGACACCCGCGGGGCCGCCACGTTCGCTGCTGGTGAGACCCGGGCGTTCACCGTCCCCGGAGCGGCCGGCGCAAGCGCCGTCGCCGTCAACCTCACTGCGGTCACCAACACACCCGGCTTCTGGCAGGTGTCGGCGCAGGGCAGCCCCGTGCCGGACACTTCGAACCTCAACTCCCCCGCCGGCAGATCGGCGGCCATCGCCAACCAGGCGATCGTCAGCGTCGACACGAACGGCGCGATCTCGATCTATTCCCAGAGCGGCGGCGATCTGATCATCGACCTCGTCGGTACCTACACCGGCGCTGGTGCACCCGACTCATCGGCCGGACTGTTCGTCCCGATGACCTCGCCGACGCGCATCGTCGACACCCGCATCGCCGGCCTGAACCCGCTCGGCGGCACCAAGCGACCGTCGATGAACACCAGCTTCGAAGTGCCGGTCGCGAGCAACCCGACAATCGGCCGGGCCGACGTGTCAGCCGTCGTGCTCAACGCCACCACCGTCGATGCGCTCACCGTCGGCTTCATCACCGTCGGCACCGCAGGAGCGACCGACCCGAAGGCGGCCCCCACCACCTCCACCATGAACGTCGTGCGACCGGCGCAGATGCTGGCCAACCACGCAATCGTGCCGGTGTCATCACGCGGGTTCTCGATGTTCACCGAGCCGGGCGGACACCTGCTTGCCGACCTGGCCGGCTACTTCATCGGAACACCCGCCGGCGCACCGTTCGGCCCACGGGTCAACCCCGCGGCGCCGACATGTTCCACGCAGACCGTCGGCGAGCCTGCCGCTGCGGTCGGCCCGATCATCAACGGCTCGTCGCGAGCTTCGGTCGCCAACCTGCAGAACCGACTGCTGGCACTCGGGTTCTGGAGTCGTCGACTCGGCGACCGCCATCGCGTTGAACACCGAGCTGTGCCGACCTGCAGCGGGTCGCAGCGGCGACCTGCTCGAAGTCGACAAGGCCAAGCAGATCGCGTTCGTGGTGCGCGGTGGCAAGGTGCAGCACGTGTTCAACGTGTCCACCGGCAACGGCAAGTCCTACGACGAGGAAGATCAGAAGAGTGCCGGCCAAAGGTCGATCGGGATCGCCCTCACGCCCACCGGCACGTTCAGCACCTACCGCGAACACGACGTCTCCCGGTACGAGGGCACCCTCGGCACGCTCTACCGGCCGAAGTTCGTCATCGGCGGTATCGCGGTGCACGGCGCCCCGAAGGTGCCGAACTATCCTGCGTCACACGGATGCGTACGCGTCGCGAATCCGGTGATGGACTTCATCTGGAGCCAGAACCTGCTGCCGTTGCGTTCGACGGTATGGATCCACGACTGATCCGACGGACCAAGATGGGCTCGTACGTGCCACTGCCGACCCGAGGAGCGACGTGAACGACCCAGACGAGCACAGCGAACACGACGAGATGTCCCGTTGGCGGCTGAGCCGGCGCGGTTTCCTGGCGGGCACCATCGCAGCCGCGCTGGCCGCCTGCTCGAGCGACGACCCGACCGATGCAACACCGGGTTCGTCGAATCCTGCAACCACGGTCGACACCACCGCGAGCACCACGGCGGCAACGTCGACCACCACCGAGAGAACTGCAGCGAGCACGGTGCCGCCGACGGTCATCACCGATCCCTTCACGGTCGGCGTGGCATCCGGTGACCCGCTCGCCGAATCGGTGATCCTGTGGACTCGGCTGCTGCCGGACGAAGCCCTGCCAGACGACGACATCGATGTCGCGTGGGAGGTCTCGTCCGACGACTCGTTCGCCGACATCGTCGCGTCGGGAACTGCGCCGGCAGTCGCCGCTCTCGCCCACTCGGTGCACGTCGATGTGGATGGGCTCGAGCCCGACACCGAGTACTACTACCGATTCCGCCTCGGCGAGTTCGAGACCGAACCGGCTCGCACCCGCACGTTCGCTGCAGCAGGCACGACGCCCGAACGCTTCACGTTCGCGTTCTCGTCGTGTCAGAACTGGGAGCAGGGGTACTACGCGGCCTACCGCGACCTGGCCGACCAAGGCCCGGTCGACGCCTTCGTCTTCCTCGGCGACTACATCTACGAGTACGCGAGTGGCGGATACGCCGACGAGCGCAGTCGGGTCACCGGCCAGGACTTCGAAACTGTCACGCTCGATCAGTACCGCCAGCGTTACGCCCTGTACAAGTCCGATCCCCTGCTCCGCCAGGCACACGCGCTCACTCCATGGGTGATCACGTGGGACGACCACGAGGTCGAGAACGACTACGCCGGAGCCGGCAGCGAGAACGACGACGACCAGGCTGATTTCCTCGCTCGGCGGGCCGATGCCTACCAGGCCTGGTACGAGCACATGCCGGTGCGCCTCGACCCGCCAACCGGCCCCGACTATCAGATCTACCGGTCGCTGGCCCATGGCGACCTGCTGCGATTCCATGTGCTCGACACTCGCCAGTACCGCTCGGATCAGCAA
>CAJDUH010000021.1_pt1 | contig 15803 bp, 17 predicted proteins | sample 7389931 | NCBI WGS metagenome assembly CAJDUH01 (sample SAMEA7055663, study PRJEB34461) | soil metagenome | biome: terrestrial ecosystem; feature: Peninsula; material: soil | place: Antarctica | collected 2016 | reverse complement strand
GCACGTGGTGTTCGCCGACGAGATCGAAGCCGACCTGTCACGCCGTGACTTCACGGTCAACGCCATGGCGCTCGAGTTGACCGGCGATGACGGAACCCCCGCGCTGATCGATCCCTTCGACGGGGCCGTCGATCTGGCGACGCGAGTGCTGCGTACGCCGATCGGGCCGGAGATCAGCTTCAGCGACGATCCGCTGCGCATGATGCGTGCCGCTCGTTTCATCGCTGGTTATCAGCTCTCGCCAACACCCGAATTGGTCGAGGCGGTTCGCGAGCTGGCGCCGCGTCTCGAGATCGTGTCGGCCGAACGCATCCGCGACGAACTCGACAAGCTGCTCGTGGTCGACCATCCCGCCGCCGGCCTGTGGTTCCTCGTCGACACCGGGCTTGCCGATCAGTTCCTTCCGGAGCTGCCGGCGATGCGTCTCGAACACGATCCGATCCATCGCCACAAGGACGTGCTGACGCACTCGATCGCCGTGGTCGAGAACGTCCGGCCACCCCACGAACACACATCGAGCGTTGACGGGGAACCGATGTCGTTCGACTTCCGGCTCACCCGGCTCGCGGCACTGTTCCACGACGTTGGCAAGCCGCGCACACGCGGCTACCTCGACGGCAAGGGCACCACGTTCCATCACCATGACGCGGTCGGTGCGCGCATGACGCGCAAGCGCATGAACGCGCTGCGGTACTCGAACGACGACGTGGCTGCGGTCACCGAACTGGTCGCGCTTCACTTGCGCTTCCACACCTACTCGATGGGATGGTCCGATTCGGCGGTGCGTCGCTACGTCCGTGACGCCGGCGGTCTTCTCGCCGAACTCAACGTGCTGACGCGCTGCGACTGCACCACTCGTAACGAGAAGAAGGCGGCTCGGCTGTCGAGGCGGATGGACGAATTGGAAGAGCGCATCGTCGAGTTGGATGCCGCTGAGGAGCTGGCTGCGTTGCGACCGGAACTCGACGGCAATGCAGTGATGGAGCACCTCGGGATCGGCGCCGGTCGCGAGGTCGGCGAGGCGATGAGATTCCTGATGGACCTTCGCCTCGACGAGGGTGTGCTGGGCAACGACGAGATCCGCAAGCGACTCGATGCCTGGTGGTCCACTCGCTCGAACAAATGAAACCGAGGGATCAGACCCCTCGGACCCCTCAGTCTCATTTCGCCGGCCCAGTGCACGTATGCCCAGGTCGGCGGGACTCGTCGCTCTAGCTTTGGGTGGTGATCTCCACCTCCGGCGAGTTCGATGACGACGTCGACTCGCTCCTCTCTCCGACGGGCCGCCAGTACCGGGCGTGGTGGTTGATCCTGCCGATCGTCGCCGTGTCGGCGGCGCTGGTGATCCTGGCCGGCATGCGCGCCGGGTCGGACCCCAGCCCCGGCACGATCGGCGTCGTCGCGGGGATTGCAGTGCTCGCCCTGGTCGCCGTCGTGGCGACCGTGCTCGAATCTCGGCGTATCGGTCGTCGCTTTCGCCACACGATCGGCGAACTCTCTCGAACCCAGTCGGAGATCCGCCGCCTGCTCGACGACCTTCCCGATGCCGTGATGGGTCTGAACGACCGTGGTGTGATCGAGTCGGCCAACCAGCGAGCGGCGTTGCTCACTGGGCGCACGATCGACGAGCTGGTCGGCCGGGCCTTTCTCGAGATGATCGGTGACAGCGATCGCGAGTTGGTCACCGAGCGCTGGCACTTCGATCAGCCGGACCCAGCGGCACCCGAACTCGCCGGTGACGTGACCGGCCCGATCGGCAATCATGTCGTGTTCGAACTGGTGGACATGGTCGGCGACCCGCACCTCGTCGAGGCATCGCTGCATCGTCCTGCCGTGTCCGATGGTCACGGCGGCGGGTTGGTGGTGCTGCTGCGTGACGTCACCGACCGGGCCCGCACGACGGTGGCGCTCGAGCAGGCCAGGCGCCGATTCCAGCAGGCATTCCATTCCGCCCCGACCGGGATGGCGCTGGTGCGCCTCGACGACAGTCGCATCGTCGATGCCAACCAGTCGCTCGCCGACATGCTCGGTCGGTCGCTGGCCTCGTTGATCGGGGTGGGCATTCGTGAGATCACTCATCCCGACGATCTGCGTGCAGCGGCGACACATCGCGCGCGCTTGGAACTCGGCATCGCCGACACCTACCTGCTCGACCAGCGATATCTGCGCAGCGATGGCGAGTTCGTGTGGGCACGCACCAGGGTGTCGGTCACCGAGGACGATGGCGTCGCGCTGGCGATCACGCACATCGAGGACGTCACCGATCAACGGATGGCCGCTGAACGACTGATCCACGCGGCGACACACGACGGACTCACCGAGTTGCCCAACCGGGCCGCACTCGTGGAACGCCTCGACGAGCTGCTCGCTGACGCAGGCGCCGGCCAGGTCTCCGTGCTGTTCATCGACCTCGACAACTTCAAGGTGGTCAACGACAGCCTCGGTCATGGCGTCGGCGACGAACTGCTGCGGCGGATCGCGGGCCGTCTGCGCCACGTGATGCGCGACACCGACCGCCTGGCCCGATTCGGTGGTGACGAGTTCGTCGTCTTCGTCGACGGCGGCGTCGACCCGGCGATCGTGGCCGAGCGACTTCGCCGAGCGGTGCAGCAGCCGCTACTCATCGACGGACACGAACTCGTCGTCACGGCGAGTATCGGCTTCGCCGTCAACTCCAGCAACGACTTCACGGCCGACGAACTGTTGCGTGACGCCGACGCCGCCATGTATCGGGCGAAGGCGGCAGGACGCGACCGTGTCGAAGCATTCACCGAGGAGACCCGAGCGGCGTCCGTGGCTGCCTTGCAGACGTCGAGCGAACTTCGCCGTGGGCTCGAGCGAGGCGAGATCGTGCCGTACTTCCAGCCGATCGTCGATCTCGAGGGCGGTCAGGTGATCGGCTTCGAGGTGCTGGCGCGCTGGCTGCATCCCGATCGCGGCCTGCTCGTACCAGCCCAGTTCCTGCGGATCGCCGAGGAGTCCGGGTTGATCGTCGATCTCGGCGGACGGATCCTGCGCGACGCACTCGCACAACTCGCGCACTGGCGGGCGGTCGGACTGCAGTTCGCGTCGTGTTCGCTGTCGATCAACGTCGCCACCCAGCAGCTGATCGACGGGCGGTTCCTCGATGTCGTCCGCGACGCACTCGGCGAGACGGGAATCGATGCCGATTCGCTGTGGCTCGAGATCACCGAGACCGCACTGATGGCAGACACGAACGCGGCGGGGCGGGCCCTGCGCGACCTCCGTGGGCTCGGCCTGCACCTGTCGGTCGACGACTTCGGTACCGGCTACTCGTCGCTGACGTATCTCAAGCGTTTTCCGGTCGAGGCGATCAAGATCGATCGTTCTTTCGTCACCGGGCTCGGGTTGGAGGCCAATGACACCTCGATCGTCGAGGCGGTCGTGCGCCTCGGACACTCGCTCGGTCTGACCGTGGTGGCCGAGGGCGTCGAGACGCCGCTGCAACTCAACCGGCTTCGCGAGATGGGCTGCGACAAGGGGCAGGGCTACCTGTTCGGCCGCCCCCGCCCGGCCAGCATCACCGCCAACGAACGCGCCGACGCCTGAGGTGCACCGCCGGTTGCGGTGAGTTTCGGCGCGCTTGGGCTCCGTCTGCGCTGAAACTCACCGGAGTGGGTCAGGAGCCTTCTTTGCGAGCGCGCAGGATCAGGGTGGCGGGCGCAGGGCTCTGTGCGGTGGCGCCGAGTTCGAGCAGTTGGTCGACCCGGAAATTCGTCCGGGTGAGTGCGGTGAACCACTCGCCGATCGTTCGGGCCCCGGTGCCGTAGGGATGCTCGGGTGAGATGTCGGCGTACGGATGCGGCATCGAAATCACGAGCGGCATGCTCGGCTTCAAGATGCGGTGCACCTGTCGAAGCAGTCGTCCGAGGTCGTCGACGTGGTCGATCGTGTGGGCGGCGAGGACCACTTCGCACGAGGTCGACGCGACATCGCCGAGGTCGGCGAGATCGGTCTGGAGGCATTGCACCTGCACTTCGGCAGCGGTGGCGCGTCGGCGGGTCTCGGCGATGCGGTCGGCGTCGGTGTCGATCGCGAATGACTTGGCACCGGCGTGGGCGAAGGCGATCGAGTTGAACCAGGGCGAGATACCGAGCTCGATGGCCCGTCTGCCGTCACCGACCTCCCCGCACAGTCGGAGTTCGGCGTCGCCCGGCGTACCGGGCCCGTAATTGATGTCGGCGACCACGACGCCCAGTGTGCCCGCTCGGCCGGTCGTCATCGGGGATCGCAGGGGGATCAGAGGGGGATCAGAGTGGGATCAGAGGGGGATCACGGCGACCACGTGCCACCCGGTAGCCTCGGCGCCCATGGCGTTCACGGTCGGCGCACTCCGCGGGTCCGATGGTTCGCGCGGCCTGGTCGACCATCGACTGGCGCGGCGGATGCTGATCAGCCAGGTGAAGAAGGGCCGTGTTCCGCTCGATCAGGTGTGCGACGCCCACCCCGAATTGATCCGTGCAGCGCGCAACGTCGGCACGCAGACTTCCACTCGTTGTCCGATCTGTGAGGAGGCCGACCTCAAGCTGGTCACCTACGTGTTCGGCCCGCGCTTGTCGGCACAGGGACGGTGCGTGTCGACCGCGAAGGAGATGCGCCAGCTCAACGACCGCTCCGAGGACCTGAGCGCCTACGTGGTCGAGGCGTGCGTCGAGTGTCGCTGGAACCACCTGCTCCGGGTGATCCCGGTCGGCGGCCGACGGTCGGCGAAACGCGCCTCTCGATGACGGGGCGTGTGCCCACAATCGGTCGGTCGTCGTTGCTGGCGATCCTGGTTGCGGTAACGGCGTTGGCAGCGTGTGCCGACGACTCGGGCACCGCCGTCGAGGGCGATGGCACCACCCTGGCTGCCGAACTCACCGACTCGACGACCACGACCGACTCGACGCCGACCGCAGGGTCGCAGCCGGATGGGTTCACCACGATCCAAGCGCGGATCACCGATGCCGATGGCCAGGTGTGCGAGGTGTGCCTGTGGCTGGCCGACGACGGTGCTGAGCGGGGTCGCGGGTTGATGGGTGTCACCGATCTCGGCGACGCCGTCGGGATGGCATTCCTGTTCGAGGAGGCCACGTCGGGCTCGTTCTACATGTTCCAGACGCCGACCCCGTTGTCGATCGCCTGGTTCGCACCCGACGGCAACCACATCGGCTCGGCTGACATGGAGCCGTGCCTCGACATTTCGGCCGGTGAGTGTCCGTTGTACTCACCGGGTGCGCAGTACGACCTGGCGATCGAGGTGTTCGACGGCGGCCTCGTTCCCCTGGGTCTCGGGCCGGGATCGCACGTCGAGTTGATCGAGGGCTCCGAAGCCGAGCGTTGTCCCAACGCTCCGTGACTCTGTGACACCCCCTCTCTACGGTGGTCTCCATGACACCGAACGCGACGTCTGGCATCACCGATAAGGTAGGCAGGTCCATATTGGCCCTGCCCCACACCGGGGCTCCCGCTACGAGGCTGTCATCAGGTACTCGTGGGGGATCCGAAGGGAGGAAACACGCATGATGCGTGCATACGAAATGATGATCATCATCGATGGCGACGTCGATGACCCCAAGGCCCAGGCCTGGATGAAGTCAGTGACCGACGGTGTTGCCACCGCCGGCGGCGAGCTCCACGGCAAGATCGATTGGTGGGGCAAGCGCCAGTTCGCCTACCCGATCAACAAGAAGCCGTCGGGCTACTACATGGTCGCCGAGATCGTGGCCCCGGCCGGGTCCCTCGACGAACTCGAGCGCACGCTCCGTCTCGCGGACGATGTGGTCCGTCACAAGCTCATCCGTCTGCCCGAAGCCGAGGCCGAGCGCCGCGGCATGGCAGTGCCCGCCGCCTGAGCGCTGCGGTCAAGCAAAGGGGAACAACATGGCATCTGAGAACAGCGTCACGCTGGTCGGCAACCTCACCAAGGATCCCGAGCTGCGCTACACGACCGGTGGTCGTGGCGTCGCCAGCTTCGGCCTCGCGGTGAATCGCCGCTACCAGGTCAACGGTGAATGGCAAGAGCAGGTCTCGTTCTTCAACGTCGTCGCCTGGGGCGACCTCGGCGAGAACGTCGCTGCCAGCCTCAACAAGGGCAATCGTGCCATCGTCACCGGTCGGTTGGAGCAGCGCTCCTACGAGACCAAGGAAGGCGAGAAGCGCAACGTCACCGAGGTCATTGCCGACGAACTCGGCCCGAGCCTGCGCTGGGCGCAAGCACAGGTCGAGCGCATCAGCCGCGACGACGCCACCAGTGGCGGCGGCGGAGCTGGCGGCGGCGGCGGCGGACGAAGCGCCCCTGATCCTGTGTACGGCGACGAAGAGCCGTTCTGAGTACCCCTCGAAGTATCGAAGATCTGATTTTCCAGTCGTAAGGAAGCACCAATGGCAAGCAAGAAGAACAAGGCGCGCAGCGCCCGTGACCTGAACCCACGCAAGTTCAAGAAGAAGACGAGCATCCTCGTCATCGAGAAGGTCGAGTACATCGACTACAAAGACGTCGATCTGCTCGGGCGTTTCATGAGCGATCGGGCCAAGATCAAGAACCGTCGCGTCGCCGGCAACACGCTGCAGCAGCAGCGCGAAGTCGCCAACGCTGTCAAGGTCGCCCGCGAGATGGCGTTGCTGCCGTACTCGAAGCGCGTCGCCTCCACCCGCACCGGTGGCCGTGGCCGCGACGGAGGCCGTGATGGTGGTCGTGATGGTGGTCGCGAGGGCGGTCGCGATCGTGAGACCAGCCTGAGCGACGACGTCAACGACACCACGGTCGACGAGTCGATCGAGAGTGCCGAAGGCACCGAGACCACTGACGTCACCGAGACCGGGGAGGTCTGAGCGATGAAGGTCATTCTCCGCTCCGATCTCGACGGCCTGGGCAAGCGCGGCGACATCGTCGAGGTAGCCGATGGTCATGCTCGCAACTTCCTGTTCCCGAAGGGCCACGCGATCGTCGCGTCCGACGGCGCGGTCGAGCAGGCCGGTCGCATGCGATCAGCGCGCGATCAGCGTGACTCCAGCGCCCGCGACGCTGCGACGCTGATCGCCAGCACACTCGTGCCGAAGGTGATCACGGTCGCCGTCAAGGCGGGTCCCGAAGGAAAGCTCTTCGGTTCGGTCCATGCAGCCGACATCGTGGCCGCTGTCCTCGAGCAGACCGAGATCGAACTCGATCGTCGTCAGCTCGAGGTCGACGTCATCAAGACGACCGGCCAACACACGGTGACGGCATCACTGCACAGCAGCGTGTCGTTCCCGATCACGATCGACGTCGTCGCCGCCGACTGACGTCCGGTGCCGGGCCGCCGATTGGCGGCTCGGCCCTCGGTTTCGAAAATTGGGCAGTCAGGCTGACCAAACGCGCCCATCCACAGGTGCATCCACAGGCAGCTGTCCACAGATTTCTGTGGTTGTCCACACCTGGTCAACAGCGAAAACCCAGGGTTGTTCCTCTTCCGCCACACAGGAACTCCCTGGAAGAGTGGGGTCCTCATGTCGATCGACGAACAATTCGGAACCAGCCGCAACCAACGCGGCAACGCTGCGCCGAATCGCAGTGGCCGGGTCCCTCCTCACAACCTCCAGGCCGAGGAATCCGTGCTCGGCGCGCTGCTGCTGAGCCGTGACGCGATCGGTGTCGTGGGTGAAGCGGGCCTCAACGTTCGCGACTTCTACAGCCCGGCGCACCAGCACATCTTCGATTCGGTCCGGTCGCTCTATTCGTCGTCGGGCCCGGTCGATGTGGTCACCGTCGCCGACGAATTGCGCCGCCACGGGCTGCTCGACGAGATCGGCGGCATCGAACGGCTGAACGATCTGCAGAACGCCACGCCGTCGGTGTCGGGCGCCGAGCACTACGCCCGCATCGTGATGGACACCGCCCTGCTCCGGCGGCTGATCCACACCGCCGGCGAGATCACCGACCTCGCGTTCTCCGAGCCCGATGACGTCACCAAGGCGGTCGATCTCGCCGAGTCGAAGATGTTCGAAGTGGCCGAGGATCGTGTTGTCGACTCGACGCGCCCGATCCAGGACCTGCTGACCATCGCCATGGATCAGCTCGAGGAGAACTATGAGCGCGGTGACACGATCACCGGCGCCGCCACCGGCTACGACGACCTCGACGAACTCCTGTCGGGTCTGCAGCCCAGCACCCTCAACATCGTCGGTGCGCGGCCGGCGATGGGCAAAACTGCGTTCGGGTTGGGGATGGCGACACACATCGCGAAGCACTCGGCGAAGCCGGTGCTGGTGTTCTCGCTCGAGATGGGCCACTCGGAGTTGACCCAGCGAATCCTGTCGAGCGAGGCCAAGGTCGACTCGACGAAATTGCGCACCGGCAAGTTGAGCGAGAGCGACTGGTCGAAGATCGGCCTTGCGGTCGGGCGTCTCGAAGTGCCGTTGTTCCTCGACGACAACCCGCAGGTCACCGTGATGGAGATTCGCGCGAAGGCTCGGCGCATCAAGGCACAGCACGGCGGCCTGGCGATGATCCTGATCGACTACCTGCAGCTGATGAGCGGCAGTGGCCGATCCGAGAACCGTCAGCTCGAAGTGAGTGAGATCAGCCGAAACCTGAAGGTGTTGGCCCGTGAGTTGGAGGTGCCGATCGTGGCGCTCAGTCAGCTCAGCCGAAACCTCGAAGCGCGATCCGACAAGCGTCCGATGCTCGCCGACCTTCGTGAATCCGGCTCGCTCGAGCAGGACGCCGACGTCGTGATGTTCCTGTACCGCGACGAGGTGTACAACCCCGAGTCGCCCGACAAGGGCTCGGCCGAGGTGATCGTGTCGAAGCACCGCTCGGGCCCCATCGGCACGAAGCGCTTGGTCTTCTTGGGCCAATACACCCGCTTCGACAACGCCGCCCGCTCGATGTAGACGATTACATCAGGGGTCAGACCCGCGATGTAATCATCACCAGTGGCGCAGGTCGATCGGCCAGCGATCGCGGACGGTCTCGCCGTCGACGAGCCAGAATTGCTCGTGGCGGGCCACGGTCGGGTCGACGTGCGACGGCCAGATCCGTACCCGGTTGCCGACCTTCCACTCGCTGAGTTCGCGGGGCGACAGCGTGATGTGTTCGTCGGAGCAGAAGAACACGTCGCCCTCGTCCCACGACGGGTTGCCGTGGTCCATGCCAAGCGCCTTGAGCCCGCAGTCGGCGATGATCCACCCCTTCGGACTGACCGAGATCACGGTGGCCAGTACCGACAGCGCCCTCTCGAATGGCACCTCGAGTTCGTCGTACTGGGTGTCCATCAACGTGTACGAGCCGGCCTGGATCTCGGTGCACCACGTGTTGAGATCCCACGTGCCGGTGCCGCCGCCCGACACGATGTCGCCGCCCACCAGCTCGTGCGCTTGCAGCAGGATCGCCATCGCCGCTTCGACCTTCTCGCGTTTCCTGCCGCGGTCGTGCACCATCATCAGATGGCCCTCGTAGCCCATCACCCCGCGCACGTCGAGGCCGGCGGAACGGGCTCGGTCGGCGAGACGAGCTGAGTCCTCGACGTCGCACCCGCAGCGGGGGAGCCCGACGTCGATGTCGACCAGCACCGATCGCACGCCGCCGGCGATCGCCGCGTCGAGCGTCGCATCGGAGTCGATCGCTACGGTGACGTTCGCCTGGTCGGCAAGCGCTCCGAGGCGAGCCGTGTCGAGCGTCTCGTTCGCGAGCAGCAGGTCGTCGGTCAACCCGGCGGCGACGAGCCCCTCGATCTCTCGGGGGGTGGCGGCGCAGAAGCTGTGATGCCCGTCGGCGTCGAGCCGCTTCGCCATCGCCGTCGATTTGAACGCCTTCACGTGCGGTCGGAGCTTGGCCCCGGGCAGTACCGCATCCATTGCCGCCAGGTTCCGATCGAACGTCGGGACGTCGACCACCAAGGCCGGCGTCGTCAGGTCGTGCGTGGTCGACGGTGTCGCGCTCATCACCTCATCATGCCCGTCCGGCCGAAATGGCGCGTGGTCGTTGCGCTCAGCGCCACGGTGGCGGGATTTTTCGGGGTGGGGTTACCGTGAGGTCGTGCAGCTCGATCTCGACTTCGTCCGCTCGAATTTCCCGGCGTTCTCCCGGCCGATCAACGACGGGCAGTCGTTCTTCGAGAACGCGGGCGGGTCGTTCGCCTGTCGACAGACGATCGACGCGCTCACCGAGTACTACACCGACCTCAAGGTGCAGCCCTACAGCGAGTTCGAGTCGTCGCGACGCGCGGGAGAGTTGATGGATCGCTCCCGCGAGCGTTGGGCCGAGGCACTCGGCGTGGAGGCCCGCGAGGTCGTCTTCGGGCCATCGACGTCGGCAAACACCTACGTACTCGCCCACGCATTCGCCGACGTGCTCGAGCCCGGCAACGAAGTGATCGTGACCAACCAAGATCACGAGGCCAACACCGGCGCCATCCGTCGCGCCGCCGAGCGGGTCGGCTGTGAGATCAAGGAATGGCGCATCGACCCCGACACCGGACTGCTCGACATCGCCGACTTCGAGGCGCTGCTCAGCGAACGCACCGGGCTCGTCACGTTGCCGCACGCTGAAGCTGTGGCAGAACCGCCGTCGACCGAGCCGGCAGGTGAAGGCATTCGCCGAGGCGCACATCGCAGAACTCGACCAGAAACTGGCCGCGCTCGGAGCGATCGGCGCCGACGTGTACCTCTTCAGCCTCTACAAGACGTACTCCGTGCACCAGGGCCTGATGGTGGTGCGGGCCGGGCTGATGGCGGAGCTTCCCAATCAGAGCCACTTCTTCAACGACAGTGTCGCGGACAAGCGACTCAATCCGGCTGGACCTGACCACGCCCAAGTGGCGTCGGCTGGCGCGGTGCTCGACTACATCGAAGCACTCCACCAGCACCACGGCGGATCGGTCACCGACGATCTCCGCACGGCGGTCGCGAATGCCTCGACGCTCTGGCGTACCCGCGAGGACGAGCTCACGCCCCTGCTGTTGGACGCACTCGCCAGCCGTGACGACGTCCGGCTCCTCGGGCCCGCCACGCTCGACGCTGTCGCCGGCCACCGTTGCCCAACGGTTGCATTCAGCCCGCTCGCTCGTGATCCCGAGGAGGTTGCACACGCGCTCGTCGAGCGTGGCGTGCAGACCAGCTCGGGTCACTACTACGCAGCCCGGGTACTCGATGGGCTCGGTGTCGATCCCGACCGCGGGGTCGTGCGCCTGTCGTTCGTGCACTACACGTCGCGCGCCGATGTCGACCGGGCCGTCGACGCTCTCGGCGACGTGCTCGGCTGACGCGGTCGTGATCGCGGGCGCACCGCCGCTCCGTCGTCAGCTGGTCTGAACAGACTCGCCCCGACCGCCTACGCTTCGATCGTGTCCACAGCTGATCCCGTCATCGGTGTCGTCATGGGGTCGTCGAGCGACTGGCCGACGATGTCCAAGGCCGTCGAGGTCCTCGAATCGTTCGGGGTCGCTCACGAGGCGAAGGTGGTCAGTGCCCATCGGATGCCCGATGAAATGTTCGCGTATGCCGAAGCGGCGCACGATCGGGGCCTTCGAGCGATCATCGCCGGAGCCGGCGGAGCAGCCCATCTGCCGGGGATGCTTGCCGCCAAGACGACGGTGCCGGTGCTCGGTGTGCCGGTTGCCTCGCGCCATCTGTCGGGGCAGGACTCGCTGTACTCGATCGTCCAGATGCCCGCAGGTGTGCCCGTGGCGACGTTCGCGATCGGTGAGGCAGGCGCGATCAACGCAGCCCTCTTCGCCGTCTCGCTGCTCGCTCTCGATGATTCGTCGCTGGCGACAGCGCTCGCTGCCTATCGAGCCGAGCGCCGCGATGCCGCCGCGTCGTCGCAGCTCCCGCCCTCATGACCGCCGCAGCGATCGTGCCCCCGGCGACGCTCGGGATCCTCGGCGGTGGACAGTTGGGCCGGTACGCAGTGATGGCAGCGGCCTCGATGGGCTACCGCACGATCGTGCTCGATCCGGATCCGTCGGCACCGGCAGGCATGATGGCCCACGAACACCTCGTCGCCGCGTACGACGACCCCGAGGCGCTGCGTCGACTGGCGTTCGACTGCGATGCGGTCACCACCGAGTTCGAGAACCCTCCGGCAGCGGCGCTCGACGAACTCGCCGCCACTGTGGTGGTTGCGCCGTCGCCCGCAGCGGTGCGCATCGCACAGGACCGGATCGCCGAGAAGCGATTCCTCATCGACAACGGGTTCCCTGTCGGTCGGTATCAGGTACTGGAGGGTGACGATCCGGCGGTCGACGGATCGCTGGTCGACGCCGGCGCGATCATCAAGACCGCCCGGCTCGGCTACGACGGCAAGGGGCAGCGGTCGGTGGTGGGCGTCGCCGAGACAATGGCTGCGTGGGCGGAGTTGGGGGGCGTGGCCTGCGTGGTCGAACAACGTCTCGAGCTCGAGACCGAGCTGAGTGTGATCGTCGGCCGAACGGCGTCGGGTGACGTCGAGGCGTGGCCGGTGGCCGAGAACACCCACGTCGACGGGATCCTCGATCTGTCGGTGGTGCCGGCGGCGGTGTCGGCCAAGCTCGCCGATCGTGCAGTCGGTCTGGCGATGGCGATCGCCGACGCACTCAGTTACGTCGGGGTGCTCGCTGTCGAGTTGTTCGTGGTCGACGGCACGTTGTTGGTCAACGAACTCGCACCCCGCCCGCACAACAGCGGCCACTGGACGCTCGACGCCAGCGTCACCAGCCAGTACGAACAGCAGGTGCGGGCAGTGTGCGGGCTCGGTCTCGGATCCACAGCGATGACCGCCCCCGCGATCGCGATGGTCAACCTGCTCGGCGACCTCTGGGAAGGTGGCGATCCCGATTGGGCCTCAGTGCTCGCCGACCCGAACGCCAAGTTGCACCTCTACGGCAAGAGCCAGGCTCGGCCGGGGCGCAAGATGGGCCACCTCACGGTGACGGCACCGGGGACGTCGGCCGCGGCGGCACGGGCGCTGGAGCTCAGAGCGGTCGCTTCGCGATGACCAGTGTGTCGAGTGCGATCTTCGTGCCGTCGGGTGTGTCGACGTGGCGCTCGGCGACCTCGGCCGTGGTGATGTCGAGCGCCGTGAGCGCAGCGACCGTTTCGCCGACCGTGTAGCACACCTCCGGTGATGGCGGTCCGCCGTAGCCCTTGTCCACGTTCGAGCGGTCATGGGCGATCACGAGCAGGGTGCCGCCCGGTGTGAGCCATGTTGCGGCGTGCTCGAGTATCACCCGCTGCTGCTCGGACGGGAGCTGGAGATACGACAGCACGACGAGGTCCACTGGAGCATCGGGTTGCCAGGTCGTTGCGTCGTCGCACACGGTGGCGATCTCGACGCCGTGTTCAGCGGCGAGCTGGTTGGCCTTGTCGAGACCGACCTGGGAGAAGTCGACGGCGGTCGCCGTCCAGCCTCGGGTTGCGAGCCACACCGCATTGCGTCCCTCACCAGCGCCGAGGTCGATGGCAGTGCCGGGTTCGAGGTCGGCGAGGTGCTTCTCCACGAACTGGTTGGCCTGCCCGGTCCAGATCAGTTCGCTCGTCGAGTACCGGTTGTCCCACTGTGCACTGTCCATCTCCTCAGTCTCGCGCCCATCCCGTTGGGGTGGGGATTTGGGTGACCCGGTGCACCGGGAATCCAGCGCAGACGGGTTTGGCGATCAGGTTGCGGCGACGGGTTCGACGTCGAACTGCTCGACCCGGCCGTCGGCGTGGCGGGCGAAGCGGCGCGGGGCGGGCCCGTGGTTCGGATCGTCGGCCCCCCACGGCCAGCCACCGAACTGAGTGCGGCGATAGTCCTCGAACGCCTGCTGGATCTCGGCTTGGGTGTTCATCACGAACGGCCCGTACTGCGCCACCTGTTCACCGATCGGGCGGCCCTGGAGGACCATGCACTCCACCCCCTCGTCGCCAGCGACGAGTTCGAGTGGCCGCGTTGGATCGATCGCCGCGCCGTTGCCGGCGTCGAGTCGTTCGCCGTCGACGGTGAGCCACGAACCGGAGAACGCGTAGAGCAGCCGGTGCGACTCGGGTCCGGCGGCCTGCATCGTGAAACGAGCACCCGGATCGAAGCGGAGATGCCAGATCGCCACGTCGGCCTCGGCCTTGGCCGCCCACGAGTTCGGTGGCGGGCTCGACGGTTCGGCGTTGCCGAAGGAGCCGGCGATCACGGTGACGTCGACCAGGCGGTCGCCTTCACCGGAAGCAACGACCACCGTCGGTGTCTCGTGGCTCCACAGCATGGTGAAGTACGGATCGACCATCTTGTCGGCGGCGGGCAGGTTCAACCAGATCTGGAACAGCTCCAGCGGGTTGGGCTCGTCGCCGGACAGCAGTGGGAACATCTCGCAGTGCACGATGCCCTTGCCGGCGGTCATCCATTGCGTGTCGCCGCGCCCGAAGCGGGCGGTGGCGCCGAGGGAGTCGCTGTGGTCGCAGAAACCGGTTCGCACGTAGGTGACGGTCTCGAACCCGCGGTGCGGGTGCTGCGGGAAGCCGGGCACGGTCGAGCCGTGGTACATGTTCCACCCGTCGATGCCGGCGAAGTCTTGGCCGATGGTGCGGCCATCGAGGGGTACGTCCGGTCCCAGGTCGATCGTTCCGCCCGGGTAGTCGTCGCGGTGATGGGCGCAGAACAGGAACGGGTCGATCGTCGGCCACTGCGTGCCGAGCGGGAACGTCTGCAGTAGTGCTCCGGTCATATCGGGAGCGTACCGGGTAATAGTTGCGTCCACAATAAAAAGCTGTTGGTTCCGCCATTCCTCGAAATGGCGCGTCAGCGTCCCGTTGAGCGCAACGCTTGCGAGATTTTTCGGAGGGGCACGAGGAGGAGCGGTAGTGACCGAGGTGGGTAGCGTTCCCGCGTGTCAGCAGCTCGTGACGTCTTGCAGTTCCCGGCGGTGCGTCGGTACCTGCTGTCCACGGCGCTCGCCGCGGTGGGGCTGAACATCCTCGTCACAGTGCTGTTCAAGCAGACCTTCGACATCTCTGGCAACACGCTCGACATCGGCTTCATCGGGTTGGCGCAGTTCGTGCCGGCTGTGCTGCTGGTGCTCGTCAGCGGATGGGTCGCCGACCGATTCGACCGGCGCCGGGTGTCTGCACTGTTCCTGTTCGCACGGGTGCTGTGCGCTATCGGGTTCCTCGCCTACAGCCAGATCGCGCCCGGAACGGTGTGGCCGCTGTTCGCCATCGCCTTCGTGTTCGGTGCCGCCGACGCAATGCTGGCGCCTTCTCGACGATCGATCGCTCCGCTGCTGGCACCTCCGGAGCACTTTCCGCAGGTCGTTGCGCTGTGGACGGCGACGTTCACGGGCGCATCGATCGTCGGACCGGTCATCGGCGGGTTCCTCTACTCGGTGGGTCCGAGCGAGGCCTACGCGCTCGCCGCGATCCTCGAGTTCGCGGCCATCATCCCGATCCTCACCATCGTGTATACCCGCGAGCCCGAGCGGATCACCGACCGACCGACGCTGCACACCGCGCTCGAAGGGCTTCGCTTCGTGCGGCACACGCCGGTGGTCTTGGGCACGATCTCGCTCGACCTGTTCGCCGTGCTGTTCGGCGGTGCCATCGCGCTGATCCCAGCGGTGGCGAGCGAACGCCTCGGCGTCGGCGACATCGCGTACGGCTGGTTGCGCGCGGCCCCGGGAATCGGTGCCGCCGTGATGGCGGTCTGGCTGGCCACTCGACCGATCACCCGCCGGGTCGGCCCGACCCTGCTCTGGGTGGTGTTCATCTTCGGTGCGGGCACCGTCGTTTTCGGTCTCACCCGCAGCTACGTGGTCGCATTCGTGGCGTTGATCGTGATCTCCGCAGCTGACATGGTGTCGATGTTCATTCGCGGCTCG
>CAJDUH010000020.1_pt1 | contig 15941 bp, 14 predicted proteins | sample 7389931 | NCBI WGS metagenome assembly CAJDUH01 (sample SAMEA7055663, study PRJEB34461) | soil metagenome | biome: terrestrial ecosystem; feature: Peninsula; material: soil | place: Antarctica | collected 2016 | reverse complement strand
GCATGGACGACTTCGGGCGCCGCCCGGTTTGCTCGCCGGTCGGGGGTTGGAGGGTGGAGCCGACGGCCGTATCATTTCACGGTTCCCCGTTGCGGGATACCTGACTCTTCGACTCTCGACAGATTGATTGCGGCATGACTACGTACACCCCCAAAGCCAGTGAGATCCAACGTGCATGGCACGTCGTCGACGCGGAGGGCCTCGTCCTCGGCCGTCTGTGCACCGAGGTCGCCCGCATCCTGCGCGGCAAGCACAAGACGACCTACGCGCCGCACATCGACACCGGCGATCACGTGATCATCGTCAATGCCGACAAGATCGTCATGACCGCGGGCAAGGCCGAGCGCACGATGGTCTACCGTCACAGCGGTTATCCCGGTGGCATCAAGTCCGAGACCTACGCCCACCTCCACGCCCGCAAGCCCGAAGAGGCGTTGCGGAAGTCGATCCGTGGCATGCTCCCCAAGGGCCCGCTCGGACGTCAGCAGCTCCTGAAGCTTCAGGTGTACGCCGGCCCGACCCATCCGCACGCCGCCCAGACCCCCACCAAGCTCGAGTTCCCGGCCGCCAAGGCCCGCTGAACGCCCGATTGCACCAGAGAGACGCACACACATGGGAACCGCACCGCTCACCCAGACCACCGGCCGACGCAAGCGATCTGTCGCCCGGGCCCAGCTCCGCCCCGGCACCGGCCAGTTCATCATCAACGGCAAGACGCTCGACGCGTACTTCCCGACCGCTGTGTCGCAGATGGTCGTGTCGGAGGCGTTGACCCTCACCGACACCCGTGAGAACTTCGACATCACGGCATCGATCCACGGTGGAGGCATCAGTGGGCAGGCCGGCGCGTTGCGCCTGGCGATCGCCCGCTCGCTCCTCGAGATCGACCCCGAGAGCCGCGCAGCCCTGAAGAAGGCCGGCCTCCTCACGCGTGACTCGCGTAAGAAGGAGAGCAAGAAGTACGGCCTCAAGAAGGCCCGCAAGGCGCCGCAGTTCACCAAGCGCTGATCGGGTTCGCCCGATGCAGTTCGGCACCGACGGAGTCCGTGGTGTCGCTCTCAGCGAACTGACCACCGATTTCGCCACCAAGCTCGGTCGAGCCGCGGCCCGCGTGCTCGGTGGCGACGGCGTCACCACCGCGGTCGTGGGTGGCGACACCCGCGAATCGACCGATGTCCTCGATCGAGCGCTCTGCGACGGGTTCGCGGCCGAGGGGCTGGAAGTCATCCGCTTCGGCGTGGCCCCGACGCCGCAGGTCGCGTTCGAAGCGCAACGCCGTGGCGCGCTCGGCGCCGTCGTGTCGGCCTCGCACAACCCGTGGACCGACAACGGGATCAAGCTGTTCGCCTGCGGCGGCGTCAAGCTGACCGATGAGGTCGAGCGACGCATCGAGACCGAACTCGGGCGGCTCGACTCGATCACCCCCGCCGACGCGGCCGGTTCGATCGTCCACGCGTCTGCCGATCACGGCGCGTACACCGCTCACGTCGTCGGCTTTCTCGAGGGTCTGCGTCTCGATGGGCTGCGCATCGTGCTCGACGCTGCGAACGGTGCTGCCTACCAGATCGGCCCCGAGGTGTTGCGGGCTGCCGGTGCCGAGGTCATCGTGGTGGCGGCGTCACCCGACGGGCGCAACATCAACGATCGATGCGGAGCGACGGCACCATCGCTCGTTGCCGAGGCCGTGGTCGAGCACGGCGCCCAGGTCGGTATCGCCCTCGACGGTGATGCTGATCGCCTGATTGCCGTGGATCACGCTGGCACCGTCGTCGACGGCGACCACATCATTGCGATCGTCGCGAACGATCTACGTGCTCGGGGCGAGCTCCGTCACGACACCGTCGTGGTGACCGTGATGACCAACCTCGGGTTCCGTCTTGCGATGCGCGAGACGGGTATCGAGGTGGTCGAGACCGCGGTCGGAGACCGGTACGTGCTCGAAGCGCTCGCCGCCGGTGGTTTCTCGCTCGGCGGTGAGCAGTCGGGTCACGTCATCTTCGCCGATCACGCAACCACGGGCGATGGCATCCTCACCGCCGTCGCGCTGCTCGACGCCGTGCAGCGCGCTGGCCGTCCGCTCGCCGAGATCGCAGCAGATGCAATGACGTCGCTCCCGCAGGTGCTCGTGAACGTGCGCGTTGCGCATCGCATGCCCGATGCCGCCGACCGACTCGCCGACGAGATCACGGCCGCACAACTCGTGCTCGGTGACACCGGCCGCATCCTGGTCCGTGCGAGTGGTACCGAACCGCTGGTGCGGGTGATGGTGGAAGCACCGACCCAGGACCAAGCCCAGCATGTCGCGACCACCCTCGCTGCCGCAGCGCATCGTCTCGCCGGCTGAAAGCGATGAGATTCAGGTCCAACGCCTGGTCCGACATCTCATCGCTCCGGTTCCGGCCAGGACGCGGCGCCTCGAACGTCGGTTGAACCGGGGGTAACCTGGCGGGCCATGTGCGGCATCATCGGCATCGTCAGTCGACCCCCGACGCGAGCGACGCCTGAGCCCGCCGAACTCATCGCCGGCCTGGACCGTTCGGGGGCTGCGATCTCGTCGTCGCCCGCCGACGTGGTCGGAGCGACTGCTCATGCCCGAGCAGTCGACGAAGCACTGCGTGGTCTGCCCGGGGTGCTGGCGCTGGTCGGCCATGTCGACGTGGTGGTGGCGATCACCGCCCGGCTCGATGAGCTCGACGCCGCGACATCCGACGTCGAGCATCGTCTCGACACCAACGCCGATGGACTCGACGCCGAGGGTCTCGAGGTGGCCAACGCCCGGCTGATCGACCTGAAGGACGCGTTGTGGGCGATCCGGCACGACCGGCTGCGCACGACCTGCGAGGTCGAGGCCCTCGCCGGGCGTGACGCTCCGGTGTCGGCGCTGGGCGGTTATCTCGCCGTTCAACAGGCGTTCTCGGCGATCGATCGGCTCGAGGTGCGCGGACGCGACTCGGCCGGCCTGCACGTCTTCGTCTGGGGCCACGACATCGAAGCTGACGCGTTGGCCGCGCTCGTCGCCGAACGCGGTGCTGACCCCTTGTTCCAATCTGGCGCCGTCGTCGACGCAGGAGCGTGCCTGTCATTTGTCTACAAGGCTGCTGCCGAGATCGGCGAGCTCGGCGACAACACCGCAGCGCTGCGCCGCGCGCTGAGCGCTGACGCGCTCCTGCGTCGGGCGGTGCAATCGCCGGCGGCGAGGGTGGCCATCCTCGGCCACACCCGCTGGGCGAGCGTCGGCATCATCAGCGAACCCAACACGCATCCGCTGAACTCGTTCGAGCTCGAACAGCCCGGTGGAGTTCAGCCCCCCTATGTCGTCGCCGCACTCAACGGTGACGTCGACAATCACGCCGACCTCCGGGCACAACACGGCCTGCGCATCGCGTCGACGATCACCACCGACGCCAAGGTGATTCCGGCGCTCGTCGCCCGGCACGCCGCCACGACAACTATTGCTGAGGCCTTTCGCCGCACGGTCGCCGAATTCGAGGGATCGGTGGCGATCGGTGTCGCCAGCGCCGAGGCACCATCGCAACTGTTCCTCGCTCTACGCGGCAGCGGTCAGGGGCTCTACATCGGCCTCGCCGACGACTGCTACATCGTTGCGAGCGAGCCGTACGGCGTGGTCGAGGAAACGTCGCAGTACGTGCGCATGGATGGCGAACAGGGCGGCGAGATCGTGATGCTCGACGGTGCTCGCGCCGGCGAACTCGACGGCATCGTGCGCATCGCCTACGACGGTTCAGCTCTGCCGGTCGGCGACGCCGACGTCGCGACCGCCGAGGTCACCACCCGCGACATCAATCGAGGCGATGCCCCGCACTTCCTGCTCAAGGAGATCTCTGAGGCGCCGCAGAGCTTCGCGAAGACGCTGCGCGGCAAGATCGTCGAGCGCGACGGCCTGCTCCATGCCGATGTCGGCCAGCGTGCGCTTCCCGCCGACGTGGCCGCCCGGCTCGCTGCCGGCACGATCAGACGGGTACGTGTCATCGGGCAGGGAACCGCCGCCGTCGCCGGCCAGAGCACCGCAGCGATCCTCGACGAACTCACCAACGCCACCCTCGACGTCGACGCGATCACTGCCACCGAGCTCTCAGGGTTTGGGATGCGGCTCGACATGAGCGACACGCTCGCCATCGCGGTCAGCCAGTCGGGGACCACGACCGACACGAACCGCACGGTCGACCTCCTGCGCTCCCGGGGGGCTGCCGTGATCGGGATCGTCAATCGGCGCAGCAGCGACCTCACCGACAAGGCCGACGGAGTGCTGTACACCTCGGATGGGCGCGACGTGGAGATGAGCGTTGCTTCCACGAAGGCGTTCTATGCGCAGGTGGCCGCCGGAGCGCTGCTGTCGTGTGCGATCGCCGAAGCGGCTGGACTGGGCGACGCGCGACGACGATCCGATCTCCTCGCCTCGCTGCGCGAGCTTCCTGACGCACTTCGAGAGGTGCTCACCCGCCGCGATGCCATCGCCGATGCAGCTCGCCGCCTCGCTCCACCCAAGCGCTACTGGGCGGTGGTCGGCAACGGTCCCAACAAGGTCGCTGCCGAAGAGGTCAGGATCAAGCTCAGCGAGCTCTGCTACAAGTCGATCGCTTGCGACTCCACCGAGGACAAGAAGCACATCGATCTGTCGTCCGAGCCGCTGATCCTGGTCTGTGCGGCCGGCCTCGTCGGGTCGACCGCCGACGACGTCGCCAAGGAAGTGGCCATCTTCACCGCCCACAAGGCCACGCCGATCGTGGTGGCCAACGACGGCGAGACCCGATACAACGCTGCCGCCACGATCAATGTGCCGCCGGTCGACCCCGCGCTCGGGTTCGTGCTGTCCGCGATGGTCGGCCACCTGTTCGGCTACGAAGCAGCACTCGCCATCGACGCTTCGGCGAATCCGCTGCGCGAGGCGCGCGAGACGATCGAGCGGCTCGTCGGCGAGCACCTGTCGGGCGACGAGGTCGTGGATCGCCTGGGTATCGAGTTGCGCGGGCCTGCCGAGAGGTTCCAGGACGGCCTGCGTTCGGGGCTGTACGACGGTCATCTCGAAGCGTCCACCGCAGCACGACTGAACGGACTCTTGCGCGACGTCTCGTCCGACCGTCCGGTCGAGCAGTATCAGCACCAGTCCGGCAAGGTCGGGACGCCGGCGGCACTGATCGACGACGTCGTGACGGCGCTCACCAGGGCCATCGAGGAGCTCACTCGACCCGTCGACACGATCAAGCACCAGGCCAAGACCGTCACGGTCGGGATCTCCCGCAGCGACGAAGACGTCATCGACCGCCCACTCGTACAGGCGGTGCTCGCTGCTGGTGCGGGACGCGACGTGCTCAGCTACCGCACGCTCAAAGTGCTGGCCGACCTCGATCCAGCTGTGGCCGACGTGCGCGGCTACACCCGCTACCGCATCGACGGCGACACCATCTCGATCATCGACCGGGGTGGTATCTCGCGGGACCTCCCGAGCCGTGTCGAGCACGGTGCCGACTTGCGCGGCACCAAGCATCGTGTGGCATCGGAACGCGAGGTGCTCGTCGCCGTCGGTCGTAGTGACGGACGCACGGTGGCCCTCGTGCCCGAGGTGAAGGGTGGCGAGACCACCGGCATCACGCTGCTACACCTCGCGTTCCACGATCGGCTTCCGGCCGCGGTGATGCGAGGGGTCCTCCAGGGCTACGACCGGCGTTACGACCGCCTCGTCGACTGGGTCACCGAAACCGAGGGCAGCTTCGACGAATCGCTGCTCGGCGAGTTGTCGGTGGCCGAGTTGCTGATCGAGCCGATCTCCGACGCCGCCGATCACTGGCGTCGGTGAGCACGCGCCGGTGAGTGTCATCGGGATCGGCGTCGACCTCGTCGACATCGAACGCTTCCGCCGTTCGCTCGAACGGACACCGTCGATGCGTACCCGGCTGTTCACCGAGGTCGAACTTGCCTACGTCGAACCGCAGGCTGATCCCGTGCCGTCGTTGGCCGCTCGATTCGCGGCCCGTGAGGCGGTGATGAAATCGCTCGGTGTCGGCCTCGGTGCCTTCGGGTTCCACGAGGCGTGGGTCGAGCGCGCGCCATCAGGTCGACCATCGCTTGCACTGTCGGGCCGTGCCGCCGAACTGGCCGCCGAGGCCGGCGTGGTCACCTGGCACCTGTCACTCACGCACAGTGACGTGATGGCCGCCGCGTACGTCATCGCCGATGGAACGCTGCTGCTCGAATCCGACGGCCCCGACTAGGAATTGGAGCCCCGGCGCTGCGATCATGCTCGCCATGATCGAGCAGTACCAAGAGGCGTGGGACGAATTGACGGCACCGGGGGCGCAGTTCGCCACCAAGGTGATCGAGGTGCGAGGAGTGCCGATCAAGGTGTTCGAGTCGTCGCTGCCGACGATGCGGACCGTGTGGGAGATGGCCAGGGGTTACGGCGACCGTGACTACATCGTCTACGAAGACGAGCGCTATACGTTCGCCGAGGCCGATGCGATCATCCGGGCGCTGGCGGCGCGGCTCGTCGACGTGCATGGCGTGCAGCCCGGCGATCGGGTGGCGCTGGCGATGCGGAACTATCCCGAGTGGGTCCTCGGCTACTGGGCGACGATCTCGATCGGCGCTGCCGTGGTCGGCATGAACGCATGGTGGACGTCGGAGGAGATGAAATTCGGCTTGTCCGACTCGAAGCCGAAGGTACTGATCGCCGACGGCGAACGTGTCGAGCGGGTCCTGCCCGTGCTGGACGAACTGCGCGACGACGCTCCGCTGGCGTTGATGACCGTCCGCTACGACGGCAACCTTCCCGATGGTGCCGAGCGTTGGGACGATGTCATCGATCCAGCAGCTGCCCCGACCGAACTCCCGACCGTCGAGATCGATCCCGACGACGACGCGTGCATCTTCTACACGTCCGGCACCACCGGGTTCCCGAAGGGCGCTCAGCTCACCCATCGCGGGTCGGTACACAACCTGCTCAACATCGTGTTCATGACCACCGTCGCCGGCCTCGCGTCGGCGAAGGCAGGCGTCGTGTCACCACCAGCGCCGACCGACGAGAACGGCCAGCCGAAGCAGGCGGTCTTCATGGCCCCGACGCCGCTGTTCCATGTGACTGCGAACAACTGTCTGTTGCACCCGGCGACGATCTCGGGCGGGCGCATCGTGTTCACCTACAAGTGGGATGCCGGCCGAGCGCTCGAACTCATCGAACGCGAAGGCGTCACCAACTTCTCCGGCGTGCCGACGATGAGCCGTGAGCTGCTGATGCATCCCGACTGGGCGACGCGCAACACCTCCACTCTCGCCGGGATGGGCGGTGGCGGCGCTCCCTTGCAGCCCGACCTCGTCGACAAAATCGACAAGTCCCTCGCCGGTGGCGCACCGAGCACCGGCTACGGCCTCACCGAGACCCACGGCATCGTCACCGCGAACTCGGGCAGCCTCTACGTTGCCAAGCCTTCGTCGTGCGGTCGCGTGGTCCCCACCCTCGAAGCGAAGCTGGTCGACGAGAACGACAACGAGGTGCCAGCTGGCCAGCCCGGTGAGTTGTGCGTCCGCGGCGCGATCGTGATCAAGGGCTACCTGAACCGGCCCGACGCGACCGCCGATTCGATCCGCGACGGATGGTTCCACACCGGCGACGTGGCCACGATCGACGAGGACGGGTTCGTGTTCATCGTCGACCGCATCAAGGACATGGTGCTGCGCGGCGGCGAGAACGTCTACTGCTCCGAGGTCGAGGCTGCGATCTACGAACTGGACGGCGTCGCCGAGGCTGCGGTGTTCGGTGTTCCCGACGACCGGCTCGGTGAGATCGTCGGCGCTGCGATCGTGCTGGCGCCGGGCGCCTCGATCACCGAAGAGCAACTGGTGGCCCGTCTCGGCGAGCACTTGGCGAAGTTCAAGGTCCCCGAGCGGGTGTGGTTCCTCACCGACTCGCTGCCGCGCAACGCGAACGGCAAGTTCGTCAAGCGTGACCTGAAGGAGTCGTTGCTCGGCGACTGAACGTCACCGGTTCGTTACGCTCGCAGCCGTGATCCCGATCGTGACGCCGGATGAGATGGGTGCGATCGACGCCGCTGCGCCGGAACCGGTCGAAGAACTCATCGACCGGGCGGGCCGTGCGACTGCACAGGCGGCTCTCGACATGCTCGGCGGTGCGTACGGACGCGTCGTCAACGTGCTCGCCGGTGGGGGCAACAACGGCAACGACGGCCGCACCGCTGCCACCTACCTCCAGCGACGAGGGGTGAAGGTCCGGGTGATCGATGCGGCGATGCGGCCACCGTTGCTCCCGCCGTGCGACCTCGTCATCGATGCCGCATACGGCACGGGCTTCCGGGGTGAATGGATCGCGCCCGACATCGTGTCGACGCGCGGTGATCGTGTGTTGGTGCTGGCCGTCGACATACCGAGCGGCGTGAACGCGCTGACCGGTGAGGCCGGCCCTGGCGTGCTCACCGCCGACCGGACGGTGACGTTTCAGGCGCTGAAGCCAGGTCTGTTGTTTGGTGCTGGTCGCGTGCTGCGCGGAGCGGTCGAGGTGGCCGACATCGGTCTCGACGTCTCGGGCGCGACGCAGCACCTGGTCGAGGCATCGGACGTTGCTGCCTGGTGGCCAACGCGATCTGGTGATGCGCACAAATGGAACGGCGCCGTCCGCGTCGTCGCCGGCAGCCCGGGCATGCTCGGCGCGGGCCGACTGAGCGCGGAGGCGGCCGCCCGCTCCGGGGCCGGATTGGTGACGCTGTCGAGCCCGGGAATCGACCCGGACGCGCGCAGCGAGATCATCCAGCACCGCATTCCGGTGGCCGACTTCCACGGTGAGGTGTTCAGCGACCTCGACCGGTTCGGTGCGCTCGTCATCGGGCCCGGACTCGGACGAGAAGAGGGCACGATCACATCGGTCCGTGAGCTGATCGCCGAAGCGACGCTTCCGGTGGTGATCGACGGTGACGCGATCTTCGCCGCCGCCTGGAGCGCCGACGGCGCTGGTCCGCTCCTGCGACCCCGCGGCCGTCCGACCGTGATCACACCGCATGACGGCGAGTTCTCGTTACTGGCCGGTCACCCGCCGGGTGCCGACCGCGTGTCTGCTGCTCGCGGTCTCGCGGCCGACCTCGGCGTCGTCGTCTTGCTGAAGGGGCCGGCGACCGTCGTGGCGACTCCCGACGGTCAGATCCTCGTGGTCGATCACGGTGATGAGCGCCTCGCCACGGCCGGCTCGGGCGACGTGCTCGCCGGGATGATCGGATCGCTGCTCGCCGCCGGACTCGCTCCCGAACGAGCCGCCGCCAGCGGCGCATGGCTCCATGCTGACGCGGCCAAGCGGGGGTCACTGCGCGGGCTGCTCGCCGGTGACATCATCGATCTGATCCCCTCGGCGCTGGGGGCGTTGTGAGCGAAGCCGAGGTGCCGACTCGGTGGGCCTGGGTCGACGTCGACCTCGACGCGATCCGCCACAACGTCGAGCACCTCCGTTCGGTCGTTGCGCCGAGCACGGTATGGGCGGTGGTCAAGGCCGACGGATACGGCCACGGTGCTGTCGAGGTCGCACAGGCCGCGCTCGATGCCGGGGCACAGGGGCTCTGCGTGGCCCTCGTCCAGGAAGGCGTCGAACTGCGTGACGCAGGAATCGATGCGCCGATCCTCTTGCTCAGCGAGCAACCGATCGATGCCGTCGACGACATCGTTCGGTTCCGGCTCATGGCCACCGTCTACTCGGTGCCGTTCATCGATGCGCTCGCCGCGGCGGCACGGGCACATCGGGTCGAGGGGATCCCGGTGCACCTCAAGATCGACACCGGCATGCAGCGGGTGGGGGTGCAGGTCGCCGAGGTCGCTGGGGTGAAGGCGGCGCTGGAGGCACGACATCCGTCGCTGCTTCTCGTTGGCGTGTTCACGCACCTGGCGTTGGCCGATGAACCGGACGACGACTTCACCACCATCCAGCTCTCCCGATTCGATGCCGCCCTCGTCAACGTGTTCGGGTCGGCAACGGCGACCAACCTCGTGTTGGTGCATGCGGCGAACTCGGCGGGTGCGCTGGCTCATCCGACCGCACGGCGCTCGTTCGTTCGAGCGGGTATCGCGATCTACGGCATCTCGCCGGGTCACGGTGTCGACTCGCTGTGCGACGAGCTCCGACCGGCTCTGTCCCTGAAGGCCCGGGTTTCGTACGTGAAACGGGTGGTCGCCGGAAGTTCGATCTCGTACGGGCAACGGCACACGTTCGAGTGCGACACGACGGTGGCGACCGTTCCGATCGGGTACGCCGACGGGGTGTCTCGACGGTTGTTCGAGGTTGGTGGCGAGGTGCTGATCGGTGGCCGGCGTCGCCGCATCGTCGGGGTGGTCACGATGGACCAACTCATGGTCGATTGCGGCGACGATTCCGTGGCCGTCGGCGACGAGGCGGTGCTGATCGGTCAACAGGACGGTGTCGACGGGCCGCAACGCATCCGTGCCGCCGACTGGGCCGACCTGCTGGGCACCATCGGCTACGAAGTCGTGTGCGGGATCGGGCTGACACGCATGCCATCGCTGCAGCCGTGGCCGAACTCTGCCGCCCGGGCGACCTCATCGTGCTGTCCGGAGAGATGGGTGCAGGCAAGACCGCGTTCGCAAAGGGATTCGGTGCAGCGCTCGGCGTCATCGAGCCGATCACGTCGCCAACGTTCACGCTGGTCCACACCTACGACGTCGGTCCCGGGCGGGGCAACGGCGCGAAGGCACTGCACCATGCCGACTTGTACCGCCTCGATCGCACGGCCGAGATCGCCGACCTCGCGCTGGAGGAACTCGCTGAGTACCAGGGCGTCGTGCTCGTCGAGTGGGGGGACGTCGCGGATGCGCTCTTTGGCGATCATCTCGTGGTGCATCTCGACTCCGACCTGTTCGTCGACGACGATCTCGACACCAGCCTCGACGCCGACGTGCTCGCCGACACCGCCCGCCTGATCGAGATCTCGGCGAGTGGATCGAGCTGGGCGTCACGTTGGAGTCGTCTCGTCTCGGCCTGCGAGGGCTACGCATGCTGATTCTCGGCATCGAAACCGCCACCGAACGCGTCAGCGTCGCGGTGGGTGGCCACGAAGGTGTCATCGGGCTGTTCGAGATCACGAAAGGGCGCCGACACGTCGAGACGCTGGTGCCCGCGATCGAGTTCCTGCTGCGGCAAGCCGACATCGATCTCGACGAGATCAGCGTGGTCGCGGTCGACGTCGGACCGGGGCTCTTCACCGGGATGCGCGTCGGTCTCGCCGCAGCGAAGGCGATCGCCCAGGCGCTGCGGATCCCGATGATCGGCATCTCGTCGCTCGACCTCCTGGCGTTCCCCTCCCGACACACCGACCGCGTCGTCGTGCCGGTGATCGACGCACGTAAGAGCGAAGTCTTCTACGCCATGTACCGCCAGGTGCCTGGCGGGCTCCAACAGGTGGCCGAACCGGCGGTCGGACCGGTCGACGAACTCGTCGCCGATCTGCTCGCGCGCAGCCAAGACGTGCTTTGCGTCGGAGATGGCGCGGTGCGGTACCGCGACGAGATCCTCGACGGATTCCGTTGTGAGATCGGCGGCGACGCACATCCGTCGGCTGCTCCGTTGGTGCAGCTCGCTCACGCTCGGGCGTTGCGCGAGGAGTGGGTGAATCCGTGGGAGATCGAGCCGGTCTACTTGCGGGCGCCGGACGCGCAGATCAACTGGTCGACGAGGGTGACCCGATGAGTGTGATCGAGCGGTTGTTGCGCCGCGACGTCGATGGTGGCGGCGGCACTGTCGGTGATCTCGTCGTCGAGCCGATGAACCGTCGCGACCTTCGCCGCGGCGTGATGGCGATCGAAGCGGTCAGCTACCCGAAGGCCTGGTCGCAGGGCGTCTTCGAGAGTGAACTCGCCCAGGTCCGATCTGGCACCCGCCAGTATCTGGTCGCCCGCCGCGCCGACGGCCGGGGCCGCGGACGCATCGTCGGGTACGCCGGGCTGTGGTTCAACGTCGACGAAGCCCATGTCACCAATGTGGCGGTGCAACCCGACGAGCAACGCACCGGCGTCGCAACAGCGCTGCTGTTGCTCTTGGCCGATGCCGCAATCGAACGGGGTTGTGCGGCCTGGACGCTCGAGGTGCGTGTCTCGTCGACCGGCGCCCAGGAGCTGTATCGACGGTTTGGGTTCAACCCTGCGGGCGTCCGGGCGCGGTACTACGAGAACATCGAGGACGCAATCGTGATGTGGTGCAATGACATCCAGAGCGACGAGTACCGGACGCTGCTCGACAGCATCCGCGCCGACGCCGAACACAGGCGGCCGTCGTGAACGCCGAGCCCCTCGCTGTTCGAGATGTGCCAGGCACATCTCGAACAGTCGACGAGTCGACGCTGGTGCTCGGGATCGAGACGAGCTGCGACGAGACCGCAGCGGCGCTCGTGCTCGGCGGCTACGACGTCGTGTCGAGCGTGGTATCCACGCAGGTCGATCTGCACGCCGACTTCGGTGGCGTCGTTCCCGAGATCGCGTCGCGTGCGCATCTCGACGTGCTCAATCCGGTGATCGCCAGAGCGATCGTCGAAGCGGGCGTCGACGAACAGCGCATCGACGCCGTGGCCTGCACGGTCGGGCCGGGGCTGATCGGCGCATTGCTCGTCGGGGTCTCGGCCGCCAAGGCGCTGGCGATGGCGTGGGACGTGCCGTTCATCGGTGTCAACCACATGGAAGCGCACCTCTACGCCGCCTCGTTGGAGGATCCGACGCTCGAGTTCCCGCTGCTGGTGATGTTGGTGTCCGGTGGCCACACCATGCTGATCGAGATGCAGGACCACGGTCGCTATCGCCTCGTCGGACAGACGATCGACGACGCCGCCGGCGAGGCATTCGACAAGGTGGCCCGGTTTCTCGACCTGGGTTACCCCGGCGGACCGGCGATCGACAGGGCGGCGCTCGACGGCGACCCGGAGGCGATCAGGTTCCCGCGGGCGATGATGGACGATGGGTACGACTTCTCGTTCAGCGGTCTCAAGACCTCGGTGGTCAACTACGTGCGCAAGCATCCCGACGTGTCGTCGGAGGACGTCGCGGCGTCGTTCCAGGCGGCGGTCGTCGATGTGCTCGTGACCAAGGCACGGCGCGCCGCAGCGGAGGTCGGAGCGACCGGCATCGTGCTCGGCGGCGGCGTGGCCGCGAACTCGCTGCTGCGCGAGGAGCTGCTGGACGCGTGCCAGGCTGACGGCATCCAAGGGTTCCTGCCGAGTCGTGCGATGTGCACCGACAACGCGGCGATGATCGCCGCAGCCGGCTGGCATCGCCTGCGTTCCGACGGCCCGACCCCTCTCGACGTCGGCGCCACCCCCAATCTCCGCCTCCCCTTCATCGACTGACACACCCGAGCGGACACCATGGCTGTCGACTCCGAGATCGTGATCTTGCCGGTGTTGGCAACCGGCACGACCATCGAGGCGACGGGAGAGCAGCTGCCCACCGTGGTCGTCGATGCCAGCGGCCGTCCGGAGATCGCCGACCTCGCTCGTGTGCATGCCGTCGAAGGAATCGGCGACATCGCCACGGAGGCAGCTGCGGTGCCGATTGGCGACGGGATCTGGCGGTTCTTTCTCGCCGTGATCATCTCCTCGCCGGTGACGTGCAGCTTCGTACTCGAGTTCGCGCTGCCGTCCGACAGGCGTGTGCTCGACGAGGCAGCCGCCGCAGGCCGCCTGGTGATTGCGACCACGCCGCCAGAACGAGCGGGACTCGACCAGCCGCTCTGGCTGGCGATCGACCTCGACCCCCGCTCGTTGGTGGACGCCCTGCCCGACTGAAGGGACAACACGGGTCAGACCCCAGTTGTCCCGGATACCGTGATTGGCCATGTCGTTCCGGATCGGTCAGTTCGAGCTGTCGGCTCCTGTGGTGCTGGCCCCGATGGCGGGTGTCACCAACGCGCCGTTCCGCACGATGTGCCGCAAGTTCGCGCCGGGACTCGTGTATGTCAACGAGATGGTGATGGCCACACCGGTGGTGCACGCCAACGCGAAGACCGACCGGATGATCAGTTTCGCTCCCGACGAACACCCGCGCAGCCTGCAGCTGTACGGCAGCGACCCCGACATCATGGGACGCGCCGTCGCCAAGCTGTGCGATGCCGGGCGCGTCGATCACATCGACATCAACTTCGGATGTCCGGCAGCGAAGGTGACGCGTCGTGGCGGGGGAGCGGCGGTGCCCGCGCGTCCCGAGTTGCTGCGGGCGATCCTGCGGGCGGCGGTGTCGAACGCCTCGCCCTACGGGGTGCCGGTCACGGCCAAGTTCCGTATGGGCCTGTTCGACGACTGGCTGACGCACATTCGCACCGGCGAGGTGTGCGCCGAGGAGGGTGTGGCCTCGATCGCGCTGCACGCCCGCACGGTGCAGCAGCACTATTCGGGTGAGGCCCGCTGGGAAGCCATTGCCGAGTTGAAGGATGCCGTCGGCTCGATCCCGGTGCTCGGCAACGGCGACATCTGGGAGGCTTCCGATGCGGTGCGCATGATGGCCGAGACCGGCTGTGACGGTGTCGTGATCGGTCGTGGTTGCCTCGGGCGGCCGTGGCTGTTCGGCGACCTCGTCGAGGCATTGGCAGGGCGCCCGGTGCCGCCGAGCCGGCTACTCGGTCAAGTGTGCGAGGTGATGGTCGAGCACGCTCGTCTGCTCGTCGAGCATCTCGGTGAAGACCATGCGATGCGCGACTTCCGCAAGCACACCGGCTGGTACATGAGCGGTTACCCGGTCGGGCCTGAGGTGCGCCGGCGCTTCTCGATGGTGAAGTCGCTGATGGAACTCGAAGACATCGTTGCCGGGCTCGACCCGACGGCGAAGATCGTCGAGGGTGGGGAGCGGATCAAGCGCGGTCACACCAACGGCCCGATCAAGGTGAGCCTTCCCGATGGCTGGCTCGACGGGCACCGTCGCGACGAACTGCTCGACGACGTGACCGTCCCCGACGATGACCACGTCATGGCGCTCTCCGGCGGCTGAACGCGACACGGTGCCGGGTCAAACGTGACACTGCTCGACTTCCTTGGCCGGCGGCTGATACTTGCTTCGGCGTCGCCGCGGCGCGCCGAGTTGCTCCGATCGGTCGGATTGGAGTTCGAGGTGATCCCCGCCGACATCGACGAATTGGTGGGCTCAGGCGAAGCACCCGCTGAGTACGTCGCCCGGCTGTCGCTCGAGAAAGCTGCCGCGATCGCCGACCGTCTCGACGGCGATGCGATCATCGTGGCGGCCGACACCACGGTCGATGTCGGGGGTCAGATCCTGGAGAAGCCGGTCGACGACGCCGACGGTCGCCGGATGCTGCGACTCCTCTCTGGACGAGCGCACCTGGTCCACACCGGGGTGACGGTCGCTCGGTTCCCGGAGACCCGGGCTCGGGGAACCGTGACTCAGGTGGTCGAGACGTCGGTCACGTTCGTCGAGCTGTCGGAGCGGGCGATCGACTGGTATCTCTCGACCGGAGAACACCTCGGTAAGGCCGGCGCCTACGGCATTCAAGGCGCTGCTGGGGCGTTCGTCGAGCGGATCGACGGCAGTGTCACCAACGTGATCGGCCTCCCGCTCGCCGAGACGTTGGCGATGCTCGATACCAGGCCCCGAAATTCGGCGTGATCCTTGCGCCGACCGGGACGCTGGCTCCGAATTCGGGTCGTGTCGAAGCCGTCATCCGAATTTCGGAGCGGATGTTGCGCTGAGCGAAACAATCACTCCGAATTTCGGTTCGGGTGGGAAGCGTTGGGTTGAGGTGGGGACGTCAGGCGCTGAGGTTGGTGACTTGAAGGCCGAGCGAAGTCACATGGTTGGTGAGGCGCATGGCCAGTTGTGCGTTTTCGAGTTGGTCGAGTGCGCTTGGAGCAGCCGGAGCTGCTGGGGTTGCTTTGGTTTCAGCTTTTTTGCCTCCAAACAGAGCTGTACCTGCGTTTTTTAAGAAA